>ENA-OQVM01005771-OQVM01005771.1-marine-metagenome-genome-assembly--contig:-NODE-5771-length-11642-cov-98.282231_pt1 | contig 11642 bp, 10 predicted proteins | sample MGYA00237776_ERZ505498 | MGnify/ENA primary metagenome ERZ505498 (study PRJEB26159, sample SAMN06265151) | marine metagenome | isolation source: Helgoland LTER site | place: Germany:Helgoland, sampling... | reverse complement strand
GGCATGATCTTTGTCTTTTTGATTATGCCGATTTTCGTGCTGATCCCTTTGAGCTTTAACCAAGAGCCCTATTTCAGTTTCACCCCCGGAATGCTGCGCTTTGATCCACTGGCCTATTCGATGCGCTGGTATATCGACATATTGCAAAATGGCATGGTGGATCCGGAGGCGGTTGTCGGTTGGTGGAGTGATATGTGGTCGAATGCGCAATGGATTCGCTCCATTCGCAACTCCTTTTTCATTGGCTTCTGGGCCACGATGATCTCGACAGCTCTGGGCACTCTGGCCGCAGTTGGCCTGTCCTCCAGCGACATGCCCTGGCGCCGCCCAATCATGGCCTTGTTGATTTCACCGATGATTGTGCCCTTGGTGATCACCGCCTCGGGTCTGTTTTTCTTTTTCTCGAGTGTCGGCTTGGCGAAGACCTATCTTGGCATCATTCTGGCTCATGCGGCTTTGGGCACACCATTTGTGATCATCACGGTGACGGCCACCTTGTCGGGCTTTGATCAATCCCTGACCCGGGCCAGCGCGAATATGGGGGCGGGGCCGATCCGTACCTTCTTCAAGGTGCAAATGCCATTGATTCTGCCTGGGGTCATTTCCGGGGCGCTTTTTGCCTTTATCACGAGCTTTGACGAGGTCGTGGCGGTGTTGCAACTGGCGGATGTGCGCCAGCGTACGATCCCGCGGCAGATGTTCAGCGGCATTCGTGAGCAGATTTCGCCCACTATCTTGGCTGTCGCAACGATCTTGGTCATCATCTCGATCTTGCTTTTGACCACGGTGGAATTGCTGCGCCGCAGATCGGAGCGTCTGCGCGGTGTCAGCCCCTCCTAAGGCAAAATTTATCACCTGGCGTCGGTTTTCATGAGGACAAGCGACGCAATTTTCCTTTTTTGCTATGAAACTCTGCTAGTCTTGCAGGGAAAAAGCAGGGGAGGGGCATATGGCTGAACTTGAAACATTGCAGATGCTGATTGATGGCCAGTGGTGCGCGGCCTCGGATGGGGCGGCCTTTGACTGCATTGATCCCTCCACCGGCCTGGCTTGGGCCCGCATCCCAGAGGCCACCTATGCGGATGTGAACCGGGCTGTGGAAGCCGCAGCGGCGGCCTTGGACGGTCCCTGGGGGGCTATGACCCCCACCCAGCGCGGCAAGCATTTGGCCCGGCTGGCAGATCTCTTGGCGGCCCATTCCGAAGAGATCGGGCGCATCGAGACCCGCGACACCGGTAAAATGTTCAAGGAAACCGCTTGGCAGGCCACCTATATCGCCGAATATTTGCATTTTTTTGCGGGTGCCGCCGATAAGATCAGCGGTGATACATTGCCGATTGATAAGCCCGAAATGTTTGTGTTTACGAACCGAGAGCCCTTGGGGGTCATCGCGGCGGTGATCCCTTGGAACAGCCAAATGTTCCTCACCGCGACCAAGCTGGGTCCGGCGCTGGCCGCGGGCAATACGATGGTGCTAAAGGCCTCCGAACATGCCAGTGCGCCGCTTTTGGCCTTTGGGAAGTTGGTGGCTGAGGCCGGTATCCCGCCCGGTGTGGTCAATATCATTACCGGGCATGGCGCGGTTTGCGGTCGGGAATTAACCCGTCATCCGAAAGTGGCGCGCGTCGCGTTCACGGGCGGGCCGGCGGCTGCGGCACAGGTGATCAAGAATTCTGCGGAAAATTTTGCAGAAGTGAGTTTGGAGTTGGGCGGCAAATCCCCGATTATTGTTTTCGACGATGCCAATATCGAGAGCGCTGTGAATGGTGCGATTGCTGGGATATTCGCGGCCAGCGGTCAATCCTGCGTGGCGGGCTCACGGCTCTATTTGCATGACGACATAGCGGATGACTTTTTGGCGCGTATGCTCAACATCGCCCGCGGCATTGTCATTGGCGATCCGCAGGCCGATGCGACGGAAATGGGCCCCCTATGCACGCTTGGTCAAATTGAACATATCGAGCGGCAAGTGGCCCTGGCCATTGAGGAGGGGGGCAGGCTTCTTTGCGGCGGGCGCCGCCTTGCGGGGCCGGGTTTGTTCTTTGAACCCACCATCATCGAATGCCCGCGCCAAGATATGACCATTGTCGACACGGAGCTCTTTGGCCCGGTGCTGGCCGTCCAGCGGTTTCGCACGGAATCGGAGGTTTTGGCCCTGGCCAATGACACCAAGCATGGGCTGGCCGCGGGGCTGTTTACCCGCGATGGCGCCCGGCAACTGCGTTTGGCCAAAGCATTGAAATCCGGAATGGTTTGGGTCAATACCTACCGAATGATTTCGCCGATTGCTGAATTTGGAGGCGTGAAAACCTCCGGCCATGGGCGGGAGGCTGGGCTGCAAGCCATGTATGATTACACCCGGGCCAAAACCATCTGGGTCAACCTGTCGGATGATCCTATCGCCAACCCCTTTCAACCAAGGTGATCAGATGAAGTTTCACATTGCGATAAATTTAGAACGTATGGATGCGCAGACAGATATGCGCGCGGTGCGCGATCATGTCCTCGAAATGGTTCAAATGGCTGACCGAGCTGGCTTTGAAATTGCTTGGGCGGCGGAGCATCACGCGCTGGAAATGACTATTGCGCCCAATCCGTTTCAAATTATGACGTGGTGGGCGGATCACACCGAAAACATCCGCTTGGGATGCGGCGTGGCCAATGCGGCCTATTGGCATCCGATCAATCTGGCGGGTGAAGCGGCCATGGTTGATCTCCTATCCGACGGGCGGTTGGATTTGGGCCTGGGTTCGGGGGCCTATCAACGTGAGTTTGACCGTATGAAGCCCGGATTGGCCCAAAGTGACAGCTGGCGCTATATGCAAGAAATGCTGCCTTTGGTGCGCAAGCTTTGGCAGGGGGATGTGACACATGACGGAACATATTGGCAGTTCCCTGCGGCCACATCCTGCCCCAAGCCGCTGCAAGGCGAGGTGCCAATGTGGGTTGCGGCCCGCTCGCCCATCACCTTTGACTATGCGGTGGCCAATCACTGCAACATTATGTCTTGGCCGTTTTCCATGCCCTTTGCGGAGGCGGAAAAATATAAAGCGCAGCTCGATGAGGCCATTGAGACAGCGGGCAATGGCTGGGATGGCACATTCGCCATGATGCGCCACACGGCGGTTTACGAGACAAAAGAAGATCGCGCCGCAGCCATGGACGCCATTCGCAGCGTTTTGGGAAGATTTGGCAATCTGATGACCAAAACTGGAGCGGTGCACAATGGCTTTCCCGATGAGGTCTCTGCGGAGGACTTAGAGGGCAATGTCCGTGTAGATCCAGAAATGCTTGAGGAAAATCTGATGTTTGGATCGCCCGAACAGGTGATTGCAAAACTGCGCCGTTATGAGGCTTTGGGCGTTGATGCTTTTATTTATTATGCGTCAATGGGATTGGGGATGGCAGAGCAGAAACGCTCCCTCCAAAGTTTCATTGACCATGTTATGCCAGAATTTACCTGAAGGATGTCGCCATGAGTATTGAAATTCGCCGCACGTTGACGCTGGTGCAAACCACCTATGAGGAGGGGGGCAAGGCTGTGCCGGTGCCAACCAAATTGGTGAGCGCCATGGCGATTGTCAAAAACCCTTGGTTTGGTCGCGGGTGGGTTGAGAATCTCCGGCCAGAAATTCAAGAGCATGGGCCGGTGCTGGGCAAGCTCTTGACCGATCTGTTGCTTGAGATTTGTGGGGATAAGATTGAGGGCTGCGGCAAAGCCAGTATTGTCGGCATGGGCGGCGAGGTCGAGCACGCGCAAGCGATGACGCATACGCTGCATTTCGGCAATCAGTTTCGTGAGGCGGTCAATGCCAAGTCCTATCTCGCTTTTACCAATACGCGCGGCGGCGCGGGCACATCCTTGATGATCCCGTTGATGCATAAGGATGATGGCGGTATGCGAAGCCATTACCAAACCATTCACACCACCGTGCCGGATGCGCCTGCCGAGGATGAGATTTTGATTGCGCTTGGCGCCTCCATTGGTGGCCATCCTTTGCACCGGATTGGCAACCGCTATGATGATCTGCGCGATATGGGCCGCGATGTGGACAATCCCGCTGGTGTTTAGAGCAGCCGATGACACGGCCTATAGGCTCGACGGGCCCGAAGATGGGCCGCCATTGGTGCTGATCCATGGATTGGGGCTGAGCTCATCGCTGTGGCAGGCCCATTTGCCAGCGCTCTGCGGCCGGTATCGCGTTTTGAGTTATGACCTTTATGGCCATGGGCAGAGTGCTCCGGCAGAGCGCCCGCTCAACCTGTCGGTCTTCGCCGATCAAATTGCCCGACTGCTGGAGGAAACCGCATTGGGCCCTGCACATCTGGTTGGATTTTCCATTGGCGGGATGATCAATCGACGTGTCGCCATGGACCACCCGCATTTGGTGCGGTCATTGGTTATTTTGAATTCGCCCCATGACCGTGGTGCGCAGATGCAGCAGGAGGTGGAGACGCGGGCACGCAAGGCGCTGGATCGGGGCGCTGAGGCGACGCTGCAGGCCGCATTGGAGCGCTGGTTCACGCCGGAATTTCTGGCCTCGAATGCAGAAATCCCGCAGCAGGTCGCGGCTTGGCGCCTGCAGGCGGATCGCACGAGCTATGGGCAGTCCGCCTGGGTTTTGGCCCATGGGGTCAGAGAGTTAATTCGCCCAGTTCCAGCCTTAAACGTGCCAAGTTTGGTGATGACTTGCGCGGAAGATGTGGGTTCAACGCCGCAGATGAGCCGGGACATCGCCGCTGAAATCGCAGGGGCAGAGTGCCAAATTATACCGAAGTTCAAGCATTTGGGGCTGCTCGAAGCGCCAGAGGCCTTTACCCAGCCCGTTTTTGACTTTCTGCAGCGGGTTTAAGTCTCGCCGCGGTCCTGTCACTCGGCGGCCTGGGCGGCAAAGAGCCGGCCAGGACCTTGCAACGCCTTTGGATCACCAGACAGCTGCGCGAGATGCCACGCGAGCACAAGGTTGCTGGACAGCACAGGCAGGCCCAGCTCAGCTTCCATGGGGGCAATCAAATCCATGGTGCGCAGGTTGGTGCAGCTGAGAAAAATGCCGTCAAGCCCGCCCTCTGCGAGCAGATGACGGGCCGCGCTTTGAACCGATGCGCCAGAAATGCGAACAACTTTTGACTCTTCGGCCTCGCCGAAGGTGCCAAACACTGGGGTTTCAACGCCGTTCTGCTGCAACACCGTCCGCAGATTGGCGCTGACCTCCTCGAGGTAGGGGGACAAAAACGCAATACGTTTGAGCTTGAGATGCTGGCAAGCTGCCACCAATGCGGAGACGGGCTGGCTGACCGCCTGGGTTTTTGTGCCAGATTTCACCAGCCGCTCAATCTCCTGCACGCCAATTTGAGCCGTGCCGGACGTGCAGCCATAGCCCACGGCGTTCAAGCGCAGGGTCTGGGGAAAGAGCGCCGCTGAAGCCTCAATATGCCCTGCCATAGATTGCAGTGTTTCAGCTGTGACCTCTTGCCCGCTGGGCACGCGGCTAAAGAAGAGATCTGCGGTGCCGCGCATCTGCATCATATCGCGCTCGATGGTTTCATCCGATTGCAAAACCACAATCCCAATTCGAGTTGGTTCAATTGAAACAATGTCATATGGCAGTAAGCTCATGTTAAATCCTAATCATTTCGGCGCCATAGGGTTGGCTCAGCCACTCGGCTCCATTCTCGCGAATGACGATATTTTCCTCATGAACCAAGGCGCGACCTGGCGCCAATTCGATGCCGGGCTCCAAGGTGAGGACCATGCCCTCTACCAGCGGCGTGTGATCGGTTGGGATCAGGCTTGGCCATTCGGTGAGGTTCATGCCCAGCCCATGGCCATAGCGGCCCGCCTCGGAGCCGCCGGCGCCGCCGGTGACAATCTTATCCATAACGTGAAACAGCTCCGCCGCGGTCGCACCAGGTCGTGCGGCTTCAAATGCGGCATATGTGGCCTCAATCAGACGGCTGTGTCCGGCGGCAACATCCGGCGATGGGCTGCCCACGGAAAAGTTGCGATCGAAATCGCAAAAATAGCCATCATGCACCAAGCCTGTGTCCAGCATCAAGACATCTCCCGCCTCGAGCGGGCGGTCGTCCGCTGGAGAGATGACATCGCCATAGCCGCCGGGCGCCGCAGCACCGGCAAGATAGGGCACCCAATCGGCGCCTTCATCCAGACAGAGGCGCTGAAAATCTCGAAACACCGGTGCCAAAGGCTGGCCGATGCGGGCAATCTCCGGCACGCGGTCAAAGGCGCGGGTGGCAATCTGGCACGCGGTTTTGATCTTCTCAATCTCAGCCTCAGATTTCACCAAGCGCAGGCTGCGCAGAATGTCAGCATCCGCGCCAATCGGCTGGGGCAGAGCGGCATTGAGCCGGGCAAAATCGCCCAGCGGCATGCGCAGATGTGACTGCAACCCGCTGGGTGTGCCAATACGAGGGCCTAAATCCCGCAGTGTCTCGGCCAAAAGGCTAATGCCATCATCTTCGAGATCTGGCGCACGCCATGTGCGAATATCTGTGATCCATGTGCGGGCCATGAGCGCGGCGCCAATTGAGGGGATGACAGCAATGGGATCGCCAGAGCGGGGCAGGACCAAGAACCAAGGCCGGCACGGGCTTTCCCAAAATCTTGTGAGATAGCCGGTGAAATAGCGAATATCTGGCTCTGTGGTCAGTAAAATAGCGTCGAGATCCGCCGCATTCATGCGGCTTTGTGCGCCTGTCAGGCGCGCTTTGAATTCTGTGGTTTCAAAACCTTGGGGCATTATTCTGGACCTTCTGAAAGTATGACAAGCACATGGGAGTTTGCGTCAAGCTTGAGCGCTGCACGATGGGCCGGTGAGGCCAAGAGCGCCGCCAGACCCGCGGCCCCGGAGGCTGTGCTCTCCATCTGATGGGCTGCGGCATAATCGGCGCCGGCTTGGCCTTCCTCTTCGCTGATGAGCGCAAAAACATCGGCATCCTTGGCCAGCCCCTTCAGGGCAATCAAAGAGGCCTCCAGGCAATCCAGCCGCCCCATGGCGCTTCCTGGACCTTTGGCAGCGACGAAATCACCGGCTTGAATGCAGCCGTGCAGCGCGGGGGCGTGCTGTGGTTCAACCACCACGATCACCGGTACATCGCCCCAAAGTTTGCGGGCCATCGCGGCTGCAGCTCCGGCCAACCCGCCAACGCCAGCTTGCAAGAAGATATGGGTCGGCGCAGAAATTTGCCGCTCGGCTTCGGCCATAAAGACGGTATAGCCCTCCATCAAACGATGGCTCAAATCGCTATAGCCTGGCCAAGAGCTGTCCGACAGCAGGGTCCAGCCATTGGCTTCGGCCGCGGCTTGCGCCGCGCTCATGCTCTGCTCATAGGTTTCGCCGGCGCGCTCAACTGTTGCGCCTTGAGCGATCAAGCGTTCGGCAAAGGCTTCGGGCACGCTCTGGCTCAGAAAGATCACGGAGGCGGCGCCAAAGGCCTTTGCGCCAGCCGCCACGCTGAGCCCGTGATTTCCAGCGCTGGCGGTGACATAGGTTTTCGCGCTCTGCGCTTCGCCTTTGACGATGGCGCTATGGGCGATGACATAGGCCGCGCCAAGTGCTTTGAAACTGCCCAGGCCCATGCGGCCGCGCTCATCTTTCACGCTGAGCTGCGCGATCTTGAGATCTTGCGCCATTCTGGGAGCTTGCAGCATATCCGTTTCGGCGGCGTCGGGACAACGGGCCAGAAGGGCTTGCACTGAGGCCGCATCGGTCGAGGGGGCGGGGATGTCGCGCAGGATGTCGACGGTCAAGCCCGTGGAGCGGTGGGGGTTTTGCAATATATCCATGGCGTAAATGGAGCCCATCGCGCCCGTAAGAGCAAGCCCATATGCGACCTGTCACAGCGCGGAATTGTCAATTTCACCGCGCGCCATTAACATGCGCCTACCGACATAGAGAGGCCGCATGAAACATCAACATCCCACGCACCCAGAACCCACAGATGCGCAGGCGCGGCGGGCGCGTCCGGTGGTTGTGTGCTATCCCACCGAGACCCTGCCGCAGCTCGATCTGGCGGCCTCAGCCGCGCGGCGCGAGGGCGCAGAATTGCTGCAACGCCTTTCTGTACCGCCCCGCTCGGCCGCCTGCATTGACGTGCCAGCCGGGCATTTCGCGCGGATTGTATCTGTGGAGGGGCCGCAGGTGGGGGATTTGAATATTTGGAACAGCCACAACATCGCCGAGCGATTCTACAGCGGCAAAACACGCGCTCTGCACGGCACCCATGTCGGCACGGGTGACAGCCTCTGGTCGAGCTTTCCCTTCATGCGGCCCTTGGCGCATATCACCTGTGACACGCTGGACTGGTATGGCTATGACGCTGATGGCGGCTCGGTGCATGATGTGATTGGCACGCGCTGTGATCCCTATACGGGCCGGCTGCTCAGTGGCAAGGATTACCACTATTGTTGCCATTCCAACCTGACGCGCGCTGTGGCCAAGCACTTTGATCTGCCGCCGGAAGAGGCGGAGCGGCATGTGCATGATGTGCTCAATGTTTTCATGCTCACGGGTTTTACCCGCGACACGCATCAATATTTCATGAAGGCCAGCCCCGTGCGCCAGGGCGATTTTCTTGAGCTGGAGGCGCAGATTGACATTACCCTCGGCCTCTCTGCCTGCCCGGGCGGCGATTGCGGCGCAGAACATTCCAGCGACACCGCGCAATGCCATCCGCTGGTGATCGAGATCTATGCGCCCAAAACGCTGGCCGGCTTCACCCCCGCGCCGCCCAATCCCTACGGGCGTTAAGCGCGCTGGGGGCGGATTGCCGCTCGCGCAACGGCGGAAGCTCGGGGGATTTTGGATTTAGGGGATTGTAATAAATAGGCTTTACAGGGGCCGCGGTTGGGGCAATACTCCCCTGAATTCATGACCTTTTTAATTGATACCGAAACGCTTTGAATGGACGAACACCCGCAAAATTGGTTTTACTGGCTTAATGATTATGCCCCTGCAGTGGGGATCATTATGACAGTTGTCTTTGCAGTGATTGGCGCGGGATGGGCGCTCTTCACACGGCAAAAATCTAAAGCTGGCAGTGATCTGATTGGCACGGATGACCCAGTGGATCACCAAACCATAAGAAATTTGAACAGCCTGGTGGATTACTTCCGCGCAGAGCTGGACCAGCGCGACATCGAGCTTGCAGACAAAGAGGTGTTGATTGCCCAGTTGAAGACCACGCTTGAACACTTACAAAAAATCGGGCCGGGCGGTGACGATAAGCTGGCATCCCGCGCGCGGTCACTTTTGGTGGATTTGGGGCCGGGCAGCCTTGGGGCGGACCTTCTTCCCGATCTGCGGGCATTGATTCAAGATTTTGAGCAGCGGCCGATCAAGGATTTGATTCAGCTTCATTTGGGGTTTGGCGCCTTAACCTTGTACGGGGATCCGCAGGCCTCCCTCGCCGCCTATCGCCGCGCCCATGCCTTCGATCCGGAAAATATAGTGGCAATCGATTTTATTGGCCATTTAGAGTATCTGTCCGGGAATCTGAAGGCCGCTGAAGATGCCTTTCGCCAGGTTTTGGACCTTGGCCGGATCCGGGACGGCCAAGAAGCCATTGCCGCAGCCTATGGCAACCTTGGTAACATAGCCATGACGCGGGGAGACTTGGAGGCGGCCGCTGAAGTTTACACGCAAGCCCTCGCGCGGCTAGAGGACATGGGGAACAAGGTGGGGATGGCGGCGATTTATGGCAACCTTGGCAATGTCGCCGCCGAGCAGGGTGACTTGGAGACGGCGATTGATTATCACAACCAAGCTCTTGCCTTGGACAAGGAGTTGGGGCGCACGAAGGGGATGGCAGCGCAGTATGGCAACCTTGGCAATGTTGCCTTCAAGCAGGGTGACTTGGAGATGGCGGTTGAGTATTACAACCAAGCCCTTGCCTTGGATGAGGAGTTGGGGCGCAAGGAGGGGATGGCAACGCGTTATGGCAACCTTGGTGTCGTAGCCGCCGCGCGGGATGACTTGGATGCCGCGCTTGATTATTTCAACCGAGCTCTTGCCTTGGACAAGGAGTTGGGGCGCAAGGAGGGGATGGCTCTGAATTATGCACGTCTCGGCGGTGTCGCCGTCGCTCGAGGTGACCTGCTGGAGGCGCGGCAGCTTTGGGTGCAGGCGCGGGGGCTTTTTGCCGAAATGGGAGTGCAGCCGAGGGTGGCGCAAATCGATGAATGGCTGGCCAATCTTGAACGGCTGGCGGGGCCATAGGGCCGGGGTGGCTGCGGCTGGCGTTAACCGCGCCCGGTCGGCGCGTCAAAAGCGATGCGAAATCCCATATGGCTGGTGGTGCTCTCAGGGGAATTGCCCGTGCGCGCGGCGATGCGGTAGCGCGTGCAATAGGAGGCATGGCATAGAAAGCTGCCGCCTTTGATGACGCGATATCCCCGCATGGCCGCTGCATGGGCCTTGCCGGCTTTGGACAGGGATTTGAGGCGAAACAGATCGGCCGTCCAATCCCAGACATTGCCGGCCATGCCATGGAGCCCGTAGCCATTGGGGGCAAAAGAGCGCGCCGGGCTGGTGAAAGCATAGCCATCGGCGGCGGTGTTTTGAGTGGGAAAATTGCCTTGCCAGATATTGCAGGGCAGATGCGCGCGATCATCGGGCGGCGCATCGCCCCAAGGATAGGTCACATCCCCCAAACCGCCACGGGCGGCATGCTCCCATTCCGCTTCACTTGGAAGACGTCCCCCCGCCCAAGCGCAATAGGCCTGCGCATCCGTCCACGACAGATGAACCGCAGGGTGATCGGGCAGGCTTTCGGCGCCCAAAGGGCCCGCGGGATATCGCCAATTGGCGCCATCGACCCGCCGCCACCATTGCGCGCCAGCCGCGCCTTGCACCGTGGTTTGGGCCGCGGGAACCTGGAGGTGAAAGACAAAAGACCAGCCGAAAACCTCAGCCTCTGTGACATAGCCCGTCTGTTCTGCGAAATGGGAAAACTCCGCATTGCTCACCGGGGTTTGCCCCAGCAGGAAGGGTTTCAGTTTGACCCGGCGCTGCGGGGCCTCGCCGTCCAGCTTGATGACCGGCCGGTTGGTTCCCATCAAGCCCGCCCCGCCCGGTATGAGGCAGAGCGCGCCCCGATGCGCCCCGCTGCCCATGGATTGCGGGGCAGGCCGCGAGCTGGCGCCCTCCGGTCTGGATGGGGCGCAGCAGTTGGGAGAGGTCGGATCCGCCGTCATCGGTGGATTATATCTCTTTTTTGTCTTGCACGATATTCATGCTGGCCGTGCCGGAAAATCCAATCTCCACCGAAGCGAAGGGCCCGCCTTGGCACATTTGCCCGGGATCATGCGGATCTGCCGGATCGGCGGCCGCCAGGACCTCCTCTGCAAATTGCTCGGCATTGTCTTTCGGACGATACCCCAAGAAGGCCGCCTTGTGATTGTCGACCGTGACCCGGTCATTATTGGACACGCCATAGATCACGGAAAAGCCCGTGATAGGTGTGGTGATGGCCTGCTGAACCAAGTGGATCAGATCGTCATAGGACAGCCAGGAGCCAAGCGCGCGCGGATTGTTGACCTGTGCGGCGGATAGGATGCGCAGATGCACACTCTCAATGCCCTTTTTGTCCCAATAGAGGCTGCCAAGATCCTCTGCGAAACATTT
>ENA-OQVM01005769-OQVM01005769.1-marine-metagenome-genome-assembly--contig:-NODE-5769-length-11646-cov-7.645000_pt1 | contig 11646 bp, 15 predicted proteins | sample MGYA00237776_ERZ505498 | MGnify/ENA primary metagenome ERZ505498 (study PRJEB26159, sample SAMN06265151) | marine metagenome | isolation source: Helgoland LTER site | place: Germany:Helgoland, sampling... | reverse complement strand
AGCCCTGCCGCCGACGACATTGAGATTGCGAAACTTAAGAAACAAAAGCTGATGCTTAAGGAAGAAATTTCCCGATTAAGCGCGCATTAGCGAAGTCCAAGAACGCTCTGGCAGCTGATAAAAGGTCGCTGTCAGAGCAAATCACCAGCCCGGACCAAACGGCGCCCATCGGCGAAACGTTTAGACGTCTGAATTTCCTCAAGAACCCACGCCTCGAAAGCCGCGATATGCGGCCGTTTTTCGTTGCCAGGCGGACAGATGAAGCGGAATTGCGCTTCTGAGATCAACCCTACCTCAAATGGAGCGACCAACCGTCCCGCCTCCAAAGCGCGGGTCGCCAACGACACACGACCTAGAACCACACCTGCGCCGGCAATGGCGGCATCAATCGCGTGGTCCGCTTGCGAAAACCGCGGGCCGTGGGACGTATCGACGTTTACATCGGCCGCCTTGCACCATGCATCCCAACCAGTCGGAACCTTAAAGAAGCTGATCGAATCGTCGTGAATCAATGTCGCCAGTGCAAGTTTTTCTGGCGTGTCGATGTTCTTCGCCATTTCTGGCGTCATCATCGGAGTCATCCATTCGTCGATGAGCGGACGGGAGTAGACCTCTTTTTCGTGTCCAAGACCGAAGCGGATAGCGACATCAACTTCATCTCGGTCGAAGTCGATGATGCGCAAGGTCGCCAAAAACCGCAGTTCGATTTCTTTGTGCGCCTGTGCGAAATCATACATGCGAGGAGCCAACCACTTAGAGGTGAAGGCAGGCCCTGCGGTTACGGTTAGCACCCCGCTATCAGTTAATCTTTTTGTACTTCGCCATGCTGATGAGAGCGTCGTGAAAGCATCCGTTGCACCCGGCGCAAGGCAGCGTCCCGCCTCGGTCAACTCTACTGCGCGATTAAGGCGGCGAAAGACGGGTTGACCCAGATCCGCCTCCAAAGCCTTAATTTGATAGGATAAAGCAGCAGGAGTGACATTAAGTTCCGCTGCAGCACGCTGAAAAGACATATGGCGCGCTGCAGCTTCGAACGCGCGCAGTGCGGTGAGTGGTGGCAATCTATCTGACATGCTTCAATTTAATACAGCTTAACTGAAGTAATAGAAAGTCTCGTTTGTGGAATGGCGCAGGAATACGCATATTGAGGACATCAAGGCAAACAAAGACAACAGATACAAAGGAACGAAACCATGTACGAGACAACAACAAGCCCCCGCATCCGTGAAGGTATCAATCGCGCGCACAAGGAACGTGCTGAAGCGCTGCGTTCTGCTTGGAACTGGCTGATCCACCGCCACTAAAACTGGAACTTTCGCTCCGGGTGCCCTGCTGCACCCGAACGAAAAAGGGCCACGCCTGATCAGCGTGGCCCATATTTTTTGTTTTTCAGTCTGGCTTATGCCATGTACTGACCGCCGTTCGCAGACAGAGTCGAGCCTGTCACAAAACCCGCATCGTCCGACGCAAGGAAGCACACTGCGCGCGCAATCTCGGACGCTTCGCCAAGACGGCCTACAGGGATTTGCGGCAGGATCACTTCGTTCATTACCTTTTCAGGGATCGTGCTCATCATCTCGGTGTTGATGTAACCCGGGGCCACAATGTTCACTGTGATGCCAGCGCGTGCGCCTTCTTGGGCCAGCGACTTGGTAAAGCCGATATCGCCTGCTTTGGTCGCAGCATAGTTGGCCTGCGCGAACTGACCTTTTTGACCGTTGATCGAAGAGATCGTGACGATGCGGCCGAACTTCCGCTCGCGCATTCCACCCCAAACGTTATGCGTCATGTTGAATACGCCGTTCAGGTTCGTGTCGATGCATTCATGCCACTGCTGTGGTGTCATCTTGTGAAACGGCGCGTCGCGCGTAATGCCCGCGTTGTTTACAAGGATATCAACCGGGCCAAGGTCCGCTTCGATCTGGGCAATGCCAGCCTGACAGGCCTCGTAGTTGCCGACATCCCATTTGTACGTCTTGATGCCTGTTTCGGCAGTAAAGGCCGCAGCCTTTTCGTCGTTGCCGGCATAAGTCGCCGCAACTTTATAGCCTGCGTCTTTTAGGGCTGTTGAAATGGCTGCGCCAATACCGCGCGAGCCGCCTGTCACAAGTGCAACACGGGACATGAATTTTTCCTCCAAGGAATTGCTTTGGTAATCTTGTTATCGTTGCGCCGCAATGGACGCAACAATATTACTAACTGACTTAAGGGCGTTCAACGCAGAGCGCAACGCCCATGCCGCCGCCAATGCACAATGTGGCAAGGCCTTTCTTGGCACCGCGACGCTTCATCTCGAACAGCAGTGTGTTCAGAACGCGACAACCGGATGCACCGATTGGGTGGCCAATTGCAATGGCGCCACCATTGACGTTCACGATCGCTGGGTCCCAGCCCATTTCTTTGTTCACAGCACAAGCTTGCGCAGCGAAAGCTTCGTTGGCTTCAACAAGGTCGAGATCGCCAACGGTCCAACCCGCTTTATCCAGCGCCTTTTGCGATGCATAGATCGGACCGACGCCCATGATGGATGGGTCGAGGCCCGCTGTGGCGTAAGATGCGATGCGCGCCAAAGGCTCGATCCCGCGCTTTTCAGCCTCATCTGCAGACATCAGCAGAGTTGCTGCGGCACCATCGTTCAAGCCTGATGCGTTGGCGGCCGTGACAGAGCCGTCTTTGGTGAAGGCTGGGCGCAATTTTTGCATAGCTTCCATCGTTGCCCCGTGGCGGATATATTCATCCTTATCGACGATAATGTCGCCCTTGCGCGTTTTTACAGTGAAGGCTGCGATCTCGTCATCAAAACGCCCAGCCTTTTGGGCAGCTTCGGCTTTGTTTTGTGATGCAACGGCAAATTCGTCTTGCATATCGCGGGTAATCTGGAATTTTTCCGCCACGTTTTCGGCAGTCTGACCCATGTGATAGTTGTTGAAAGCATCCCACAACCCGTCGCGGATCATTGTGTCGATATACTTCATATCGCCCATTTTCTGGCCTGCGCGCAGATGTGCGGCGTGTGTGGACAGTGTCATGTTTTCCTGTCCGCCAGCGGCGATGATTGACGCATCTCCAAGCTGGATGTGCTGAGCGCCCAGCGCAACGGCACGCAGGCCGGAACCACAAACTTGGTTGATACCCCATGCAGCCGATTCTTGTGGCAGACCTGCATTAATGTGCGCCTGACGCGCCGGGTTCTGGCCTTGGGCCGCTGTCAAAACCTGACCGAGGATTGTTTCGCTTACTTCGGATTTGTCGATGCCCGCACGTTCGACAACAGCTTCAAGTACGGCGGATCCCAAATCGTGGGCAGGTGTATTTGCGAATGATCCGCCAAAGCTGCCTACGGCTGTGCGGGCGGCTGATGCGATAACGACGTTCGTCATGAATGGTTCCCTTCAGGTTTATCCTCGGCCTAAAAGGTGCCATCTACACGTATCAGGTGCAAGACAATCCCAACGGCCGTTGGGACGACGGCATATTGTGAAAGTTGACGTTAGGCAAATCAAAGCCCCTATGCGTCATGTGCAACACGCTCCGGTCAGAGTTCCAGCGTCGGCACGCCGAAGTGATACCCTTGCATGCAATCCACCCCAAGCCCTTGAAGAAACGCGGCCTCTGCCGCGGTTTCGACGCCATCGGCAACCACAAACATCTCAAACTGGTGCGCGATGGTGATCAACGCCTCAGCCAGCATTTGATTGTCAGTATCCATATCGATGCCGCGTACAAAGCTCTTGTCGATTTTCACAAGATCGAAAAGGAAAGACCGCAAATGGCGAAACGCGATCAGCCCAGAGCCGAATCCGTCGAGCGCGAAACCTACCCCTTTGGGCTGCATTTCAGTCATAAAACGCACTACGTTTTCATGCAGCATCATGGCTGAGGTTTCACTAATCTCAAAAATCAGCCTGTCGTCCAAATTGCCGTGTTCCATTAGCCCCCGATGCAGTGTTCGCCGCCATGCGCCGTCGCCGACCGAACGGGCCGAGAGGTTTACAGATAAGCGTAATTCAGGATTTTCGCCCAATTTCTGCAGCGCGAGCTGCAGCGATAAGCAGTCGATCTCTCGTCCTAGATACGAATCCTCAATCTGCGGCATGAAGTGAGCAGCAGGGATGATCCGCCCGTCTTCATCTGTCAGCCGGATCAAACCTTCGTGAAATGCAACGTGGTTATCTGCGTCAGCTGTCACAACTGAATGAAAAGCCAATTGCCCCCGCCCCGATGACAATGCATCACGCACCAGGGCAGTTACATCTGAATCCCGGCTGGCCATTGCATAGAGCAAGGGATCAACCACAGCTTGCGCGTCGAGTTGCGCAAGGCTAAGCGTCGTGTTCTGCATGTCCGCGTTCCTTACTTACCGGCGCAACATGGGCCGAACCGAACTAACAACGGGTTAAGGAAAGACAGATGAACGACAGATGCGGCTGGGCCGGACCAGAACAGATTGAAATCGACTACCATGACACCGAGTGGGGCGTGCCGGAATATGATAGTCGCACTTTGTGGGAAAAGTTGATTCTAGATGGTTTTCAGGCCGGTTTGTCGTGGATCACGATTTTGAAAAAGCGCGACAATTTCCGCAGTGCTTTTGAAGGGTTTGACCCCAATATCATCGCTGAATGGACCGACAAAGATGTAACGCGGCTTTTGGGTGATCCTGGCATTGTCCGTCATCGCGGCAAGATCGAAGCAACAATTGGGAACGCACGCGCATGGCAAGAAATCGAGGCGCGCGAAGGGTTTGACCGCTTTTTGTGGAACTATGTCGATGGGGCCCCTTTGCAAACCAACACCAAAGATATGGCGTCAATCCCCACCCAAACGCCCTTGTCGGCGCAAATCTCAAAAGATTTGAAGAAGGCGGGCTTTCGCTTTTGTGGGCCAACGATTGTCTACGCGTTCATGGAGGCGACAGGCCTAATCAACGATCACTTGACCACCTGCACGCGTCATGGCCCATGTGCTGCCATGGCACGTGATCCAAAGGATGTTTGGCCTACCAGCGCTTAAGCGCGTCTTCGTCGGCGCCCTTTGCTTCGACCCATGACGCCCCCTGCGCTGTCACCTCTTTCTTCCAGAATGGCGCGCGGGATTTCAGGTAATCCATTAGGAAATCTGCCGCCTCAAAGGCAGCGGCGCGATGCGCTGAAGCTGTGGCGACCATCATAATAGGCTCTCCGGGTTTCAGCGGCCCATAGCGGTGGATCACCAAAACATCTGCGAGGGCCCAGCGCGAAACAGCCTCTTCGGCAATCTTGGCAATCGCGCTTTGCGTCATGCCCGGATAATGCTCGATCAGCATCTCTTCCAGATCGCCTTTGGTATCACGCACAACGCCAGTAAAGCTTACGACTGCGCCCACATCAGTACGGTCTTGGGCAAAGCTGTTCAGTTCAGCACCCGCATCGAAAAACTCAGCTTGAACGCGAACGGTCATTAGCCACCTGTCATCGGAGGGAAAAAGGCGACCTCGCGCACCCCGGACAGAGAGGCGTCAAAATCCGAGAGTTCCTGATCAAGCGCCACCCGCAAAGCGCTGACGTCCTCAAAAGCTGCCGCATACCGTTCTTCGCGTAAGCGCAGTTCTGCGATCAAGTCGTTCACAGTCGCAGCATCGGTTTCTACCGTTTCTTGCGGCAGTCCGATCCGTTCACGTACCCATGCAAAGTAAACAACGTTCATGCGTCACCATCCCGCAGATACGGCCGTGATTTGTTGAAATAGTCCCAACCGGTTACCAATGTCAGCACTGCCGCGATCCATAGCATGATGATGCCTCCCCACCAGCTGATAACCATGCCTTGGTATTTCCACCACAGACCCAATTCATCCGGCCCATTCCCTGAAATCGCCTCCTCCACCATTTCCGAAGTCATGGCGAGCGATTGCATCCCGAAATAATGTTCAAACGCACCTGTAGCGAACAGCATCGAAATCGCGACCATCTGGGCCGTCGTTTTCCATTTCGCAAGGTTCGTGACTTTCAGTGTGCCGGCGGTATCGCCCAGAAATTCACGCAATCCCGAAACAAAGACTTCGCGGAAAATAATGACCGTGGCTGGCAACAGGATCCAGGGGTTCATCCCCGAGAAACCCGTAATCACGACAAGCGCGATAATCACCATCGCCTTGTCGGCGATTGGGTCCAGCATCGCACCCAACTTGCTTTCCTGCTTCCATGCGCGGGCAAGATAGCCATCCAGAAAATCGGTAAAAGCCGCCACCACGAACAAAACCAGCGCAAACCAATCCGCCCAAGGCCGCGCGAAGTAAAGAAACATCACGACAACGCCGGGCGCGGCGGCGAGCCGCAGGATGGTTAGGGTATTAGGCAAGTTTAGTGTCATACCAGAGTGGTAGCGCGGGTCTGCGCCCGATACCAGTGCGCGTGTCGAGAATTTGCAGCAGAGCGACGTGAATGGATTTGACCCTCTTCGTGGTTCAAGACACAATGTGCGCGAAGCGGGGACACAGAACCGCCAATCCTACCGAATATATGGGGACACCCAATGAGATACGTAAAGCCCGAGAGTTTTGAGGCGGCTGCAACCCTGTTGCGTGATGAGACAGGTCTTTCGCGCATTCTGGCTGGTGGCACGGATGTGCTCGTGCAGCTAAAGGCCGAAATGGTCGAGCCGGACCTTATGGTCGACCTCAAGCATTTGCCGGGGATGCGCGACATTATTGCTGAAGGTGGCGGATTTCGCATTGGCGCTGCTGTCTCTGGTGCCGAGATGGGCGAACATGCCGCGCTTAAGGACACGTGGCCGGGTGTTGTTGAGGGGGTCGAGCTTATTGGCTCTTCTCAGGTGCAAAGCCGGGCGACGATGGCAGGTAACCTTTGCACCGGATCGCCCGCAGGCGACTCGGTGCCCGCGATGGTCACCGCTGGGGCGGTTGCCCGCGTTCAAGGTCCCGATGGGGTACGGGATGTCCCTGTCGTCGATATCCCGACCGGACCCGGAAAGAACTCCTTGGCAAAAGGTGAGTTCATCACTTCAATCTTCCTGCCCGTGCGTCCGGACAATGCGTCAGACGCTTACCTGCGTTTCATTCCCCGCACGGAAATGGACATCGCGGTATCATCTGCGGCGGTCAGCTTGGAGCTTGACGGCGATGGCACTGTGACAACGGCCCATGTGGCGATTGGTGCGGTTGCACCCACTGTGTTGTTGGTCAAAGACGCAGGTTCCGCCTTGGTGGGGTCAAAGCTGGAAGACACCGCAGTCGCGGCCCTCGTCAGCGCGGTAGAGGCCGCTTGCAATCCAATTACTGATAAACGCGGCACAATCGAGTTCCGCACAAAAACAGCAGGCGTGCTGGCCAAACGCGCCGCCCATATCGCTTATTCCCGCGCCGGAGGTCAGGCATGAAAACGATCCCAGTAGAAACAACAATTAATGGTGATAGCACAGAGTTCCTGTGCCATGCAGATGAAAGCTTGCTGGATGTGCTGCGCGACAGGCTTGGAATGACTGGTGCCAAAGAAGGTTGCGGTACGGGCGACTGCGGCGCGTGTAGTGTGATGCTGAACGGCCGTCTGGTTTGCTCATGTTTGGTGCTGGGCGTTGAGACACAGGGTGCCGAGGTCGAGACGATCGAAGGTATGGCCAAGGGCGAGGAACTACATCCTTTGCAGCGGGTCTTCCTAGAAGAGGCTGCCCTGCAATGCGGTGTCTGTACGCCGGGTATCCTTGTGGCGGCAAAAGCCTTGCTCGAAAAGAACCCTGATCCGACAGATACCGAGGTCCGCTATTGGCTGGCGGGAAACCTTTGTCGTTGCACTGGCTATGACAAGATCATCAAAGCTGTCCAGATCGCCGCCGCTGAAATGAGGAGCGCATAATATGGCTTTTGACGCACAAGCAGAGCGCAAATTCAAAGTTGTCGGCACGCGGGTCGCCCGCCCTGATGGAATAGACAAAGTCACCGGCAAAGCAGCTTACGGTGCAGATATCTCTGCCCCCGGAATGTTACACGGTCGTATCCTGCGCAGCCCACATGCACATGCGCGCATTTCGTCGATTGATGTCTCTGCCGCAGAACAACTGGCTGGCGTCAAAGCCGTTGTGACCGGCGCAGACCTCGCTCAGCCGGAGGATGACTTTTACGCAGACGTCGCAATTAACTGCCTCGCACGCGACAAAGTGCTGTATGACGGGCATGCCGTTGCCGCTGTTGCCGCGACCAGCAAGGCGATTGCGAAACAGGCGATCCGCCTAATCAAAGTCGACTACGAAATTCTCCCTCACGTCACCGACGTGGATGCGGCGATGAAGCCTGACGCACCGGTGATACAAGAAGGTCGCGCTCTGGAAACAGTGCCTGCAGGCATGTCACAGAACGTAACAACACATTGCCAGTTCGGACACGGAGATCTTGAGGCCGGCTTTGCCAAGGCTGACAAGATTATTGAGCGCAGCTTCAAGACCGCAGCCACCCACCAAGGTTATATCGAACCGCAGGCTTGCATGGCGAGCCTTGGCAGCGATGGCCGGGGCGAAGTATGGTGCTGCACCCAAGGCCAATACATGGTCCGCGCGAATTGCGCGGCTGTGCTGGGGGTCGAGGAAAGCCAGTTGCGTATCACAGCTTCCGAAATCGGTGGCGGTTTTGGCGGTAAGACGTCGACATTTATCGAACCGGTCGCACTTGCCCTGTCACGCAAGTCCGGCAAGCCGGTGAAGATCGTCATGACCCGCGACGAGGTGCTTAAGGCGACGGGCCCGACCATTTCCACCTCGATGGACATCAAGATCGGCATGACCAAGGACGGGCGTATCACAGCCGCCCGTGGCGAGCTGCGCTACTCTGGCGGGGCTTATCCAAATGAAACCGTCGACATGGGCGCGCAGGCGGCGTTTGCCGCCTATGACCTTGAGGCTGTGGAAACCGTTGGCTGGAACGCCATGACAAACCGGCCAAAGGAAATCCCGTACCGCGCACCTGGCGCACCGACCGCAATCTATGCGGTGGAAAGCGTTGTGGATGAGTTGAGCCAAGAATTGGGGCTGGATCCGTTGGACGTGCGACTGATGAATGCTGCGCGCAAGGGCACTCTGTCGTCTTACGGGCCGACCTTTAACGAGATCGGATTGGTGGCCACACTTGAAGCAGCGAAGGCGCATCCGCACTACGTGGCTCCGCTCGGTCCCAACCAAGGGCGCGGGCTGTCTTGCGGCTTTTGGTTTAACTTCGGCGGCAACACCTGTGTGTCGCTAAACATTAATGACGATGGCACTGTCGGCGTGGTCGAGGGCAACCCCGATATTGGCGGCTCACGCGCATCCATCTCGATGATGGCAGCAGAGGAACTGGGCGTGCCTTATGACAAAGTGCGGACGGTCATCGCCGATACGTCGTCACTGGGTTTCAACGACATCACAGACGGCAGCCGCGTGACCTTTGCCGTGGGTCTTGCCACGATTGAAGCCGCACGGGCAGCGATCAAAGAGATGTGCCGCAGGGTTGCGAAAATTTGGGACATCGATGAAGAGGCTGTCCTTTGGGAAGACGGCTATGCCAAACCTGCCGGTCCGAACGCGGGCGAGCACCCGCCGATGTCTTTGGCCGAAATCGCGGCGATTGCGGGCAACACGGGTGGGCCGATTGCCGGCCACCACGAGGTGAACGCGGACGGCGCGGGTGTTAGCTTTGGCGTGCACCTGTGCGATACAGAGGTGGACCCCGAAACAGGGGCAACAAAGATCCTGCGCTACACCGTGTTTCAGGACGCCGGCAAAGCGGTGCATCCCGATTACGTTGAAGGGCAGATGCAAGGCGGTGCTGTGCAAGGCATCGGTTGGGCGCTGAACGAAGAGTATATCTATGGCGAAGACGGGCGTTTGCAGAACGCAGGCTTCCTTGATTACCGCGTACCCGTGGCCTCTGACCTGCCTGATATTGAGACAGTTATTCTGGAAATCCCCAACCCTGGCCACCCTTACGGCGTGCGCGGCGTGGGAGAAACACCCATCGTGCCGCCTCTGGCTGCGATCGCGAATGCCGTGTCGCGGGCGGCGGGCGTGCGGATGACCGAACTGCCCATGTCGCCGCCACGTTTGCTGAAAGCAATGACAGGCTAGGCGATGGTCCGCGTCAAACTCTGGGGATCGCTGCGCGCTTTGGCGGATGGTGAAGAATGGGTCGAGGTAGAGGCCAGCAATTTCAAGGAATTGCTGGATCAACTCGCGATCAAGCACCCGAGACTGGAACCACAGATCAAACGGGGTGTTTCTCTCGCGCTGGATGGCGTCATCTACCGCGACGCTTGGTTTACGAAGATTGGGCCAGAGAATGAAATCATCCTGATGCCGTATATGGTGGGCGGATAAACATCCTGCCGCGAATTGGTAAGATTGCCGTGACTTTGCTACCAACGCAAAACAGTGCGGAGGACCTGGCGTTCGTTGTCTGATCAAGAGGTTCAGCAGGAACCCAACAAAAGTAAGAGCAGCAAAAAAGGGCGCCCATCGGACGCCCTTCTTAGATTCCAGCCTAACGTTGATTAGCCCTTTTTCAGGCACTCACGTCCCAGCAACTCTGCAATCTGCACTGCGTTCAATGCTGCGCCTTTGCGCAGGTTGTCGGACACGCACCATAAGTTCAGACCGTTATCGATCGTGCTGTCCTGACGGATACGGCTGATGAACGTGGCAAAGTCACCCACGCATTCAACAGGTGTGACATAGCCACCATCTTCACGCTTATCGATCACCATAACGCCAGGCGACTCGCGGAGGATATCGCGTGCTTCGTCCTCGTCGAGGAAGTCTTCGAATTCGATATTCACAGCTTCAGAGTGACCCACGAAAACCGGCACACGCACGCATGTTGCCGTGACCTTGATCTTGGGATCAACGATCTTCTTGGTCTCGGCGACCATCTTCCATTCTTCTTTGGTCTCACCCGAGTCCATGAAGGCGTCGATATGGGGGATCACGTTGAAGGCGATCTGGCGCGGATATACCTTCGGCGTAAAATCCCGGCCGTTGGCGATGGCTTGCACTTGCTCCTCAAGCTCCACGATGCCCTGCGCCCCGGAGCCGGAAACCGCCTGGTAAGTGCAGACATTAATACGGGCAATACCCACCGCGTCCTGGATGGGCTTTCAGGCCACCAGCATTTGTATAGTCGAGCAATTCGGATTAGCGATGATATTGCGACCCACATAGTCGGCAATGCGCGCCGAGTTAACTTCCGGGACCACCAACGGGATCGAGGGGTCACGGCGAAAACAGGAGGTATTATCGATGACAACGCAGCCCTTTGCGCCAATTTTTGGTGACATTTTTTTAGAAATATCGCCGCCAGCTGACATGAGGCAAATATCGGTGTCAGAAAAATCATAATTTTCAAGATTTTGTACTTTAAGCATTTTATCGCCATAAGCGACTTCTCTGCCCACGGAGCGTGAAGACGCAAGTGCTATAATCTCAGATGCTGGGAAGTTACGCTCTTCAAGAATGTTGAGCATTTCCCGACCAACATTTCCAGTCGCACCAGCGATTGCAATTTTAAAACTCATTTTGATAATTTCCTGTCTCTCTCCGCTATGTGCCACGACCAACGTGGCTTCATCCCCGACGACCGGGGAGAGTGCGGCAGACGAGAGGTGTTACGTTGTTTTTGTCGTCTTGGTAG
>ENA-OQVM01005765-OQVM01005765.1-marine-metagenome-genome-assembly--contig:-NODE-5765-length-11653-cov-5.098307_pt1 | contig 11653 bp, 12 predicted proteins | sample MGYA00237776_ERZ505498 | MGnify/ENA primary metagenome ERZ505498 (study PRJEB26159, sample SAMN06265151) | marine metagenome | isolation source: Helgoland LTER site | place: Germany:Helgoland, sampling... | reverse complement strand
TTTTACTTTTGACAAACGTATCGAATAAAAAACTCATCCTAGGTTTTAATAAAAATATTTTTTAGACTAAATATAAATAAAAGATCAAAAAAAATTATATCGATATGTATTTCACTATTACAAAAACAGGCAGATCTGGCTATCTGATGCCGCCGCCCTATTCCGAAAACTCAAGTACCTCAAACCCCGAATACGCTCATCTAAAAATCGTTCTGAGATAATTTTTCTGACATCAATACATACATACAGCCCCAAAGCTCGTATCATTTTTAACCTAACTACCAATAAGCAGAGGCTCCAATAAAAAACTGATCAACATCATCCTTTTCATAACTTAACCTAACATCCCAATTACGACCCGCACCTATACGATGCTCAAACTTAAAAAGCCAATCATCTTGCTTTCCGTCATTAATAAAGTCTCGGTACGCTATAGAAACCTCCGACTTTCCATACCAGCTATCCTTAGATATAAACCCTATTCGAGGTGTAACATTGAGAATGCCGGATTTACGATAGGATTCTTGTAAACGACCATTAATTGCAAAGAAATAAGTCCCTACATTCCCAAGTAAATAAGATTGCCCCACTCCACCTTCAATGCCTGCCGTTAAACATCTATTACAACTAAGATTCTGCTTTCTAATACCAACATTCAAACTCCACATATAACTGCCATCACCCGGCAAGCCTGTATACGATGTATTTAATGCTTCGATATCTAAAAGATCGAATCTACTCAATTGAATGTCATTATCGAACACTTCCATTTCTACATTACCCATAACAAGCGTGGAATTGTCAGGCCTGCCAATATCCGAACTTAAAGTGTCAAAATATGCTGGCCGTATCTGAATATGCAGCCCATCTTTGAATGTAGCGTTGTATAAAGCGCCAACTCTTAACATTGTAGGCCTTTGCCCTAAGTGAGGAGGTTCAAGACTAGACTCGTCATTCACAGTCGACGATGGAGCATTACTCTCAATAGGTAAGCGGAGCCTTTCAAGCAATACCGATTTTTTTGTCTTTTTAAGAGGCAAAGAATCGGGGCTATCAATCACTCTATATTGGTAGTAATTTTGCAATACATTGACTACCCGTACTTTAGAGTCTGAAGCTAACAATGAATAGCCAGCATCCGAAAATCCAGCATCTCTACGTGTGAAATCCTGAATAAAAAGTTTTTCATCAACACTCAAAAGAGCATAATTTTTATAAAGACGTGACTGCAAAGACGGATGAAAAATCACTTTCGATACTAAAGGTTGATCCTGATTATTTACTTCAGCCGCGCTACTAAATATAGAATGCGGAACAACCCAAGGAATCTTCCGCTCAAACAAGGGTGAATCAATAGCAACCTCAACTAACTCGCCCATTGCATAAGCGCAATTATTTCTTAAAAAATAATAAACAAACTTGTTGCGAAGTAATTCCCAACTATGTGCAATAATTATCTGCTTCTGACTTTCTGTCAGTTCAAGGCGGTATTCCCAAAGATCACGCATTTGATCTTCACCATAGTTATGATCCTGCTTATAGAATTGCCCATGTGTAAAGCCCGCGTCATAACCCCCGAATAAGCCCTTAGCAATATACGTAAGTGGACCGTCCTTTTTTTGAGGGAAAATCGCCCCAAAATCCATACTTGTTGAAAGTAAATTAGATGCGTTAGAAACTTCTGTAGCATTTAATCGTAATAATATATGCCCGTAATAAGATGCTGGATTCCCAAGGTAGCCAGCAGCAAAAAACAAACTAACCGAGTCAACTTTATTACCTACGCTCCATTTCAAAAAATCAGTGCATATCACGCTAGGCGCTGACGCTAATAAATCTGGCGCAGCCTTTTTCAACCAATAGTATCGAGCAGGAAAACGGCATTGCGCATGACTATTCAAATCACCCTCAACATTTCCCCCAAGAGCTTTATTCATTGCAACTATTGTTGCTTTTAATTCAGAAGCTGGATCCTCCCTACCCGTAGATGATAAAAAAAAGGTATCTGTAATAACGCTACTCTTTTTTCTACTATTAATATATGAGAAGCGAGAACTTTTATAATGGACTAGCTTGAGCCATACCTTTGAGGAAGACAATTCTGCAATGATCGATTCATCATAAACATCTAAGACCGTAGGTTGAGAGTAGACTGTTAATGGTAGGGAGAAAAAAAGTAGGCATGTGAATAGAGTGTAACGGTATCGTAGAGACTTTGAAGATATTGTTTGAAACACGATTGATAATAACCCATGTATGCAACAGCAACAGCAATAACAAAAAAAATGGAAGCCTTAAGGCTTCCATTTTTAACATTCTAAAACAATCTAAAATATTTTAGCTAACACCACAAGCTGACGCTGTATGCGAAGATACCATATTATAAAATTGTTCTGAGCGCTCCAGATTAGTCATGTCTGAATAATTTTCAACAGACACAAGCTCAACGAAGTCACTTCTAATATCGCTGATTAAACCCGCATGTGACTGATCATCACATTGCATAATTTCTAAAACAGCCGTTAGATTATTACCCTGACCTTTAGCCGTTTGCTCTTCAAGCGAAGCATAAGTTTCATAAATGAATTCTGCAGCAGCAACACTATCACCTTCACAGGTTTCAGGTGATGAAAGCGCAGAAGTAACCGCTGTTGTTCCTAAATCCCATATTACATTTGAAATAGAAGCTCCAACATCATTTTTAAATAATGCTGCACCAATACCACAATCTGAGAAAGGGTTTGGACCAGATCCAACATCTCCACCGCTCTGAGCTGAAACATGGCTGCTCATTGATATAACACCACTAAGAATAACAGTACTAACTAGGCCAAACTTATTGAATACACTCATAAATATCTCCATTGTTTTACGACGAATAACTGCATTACGCTTTTCGTACAGGATGACCAAGGTCTATTAGATTGATCATCTATCTATAACAAAAAGCGACCACAGCCTAACTTGTTACATATATGCAAGCCATGGCATATAAGGACAAGATAGTTAGCATTTCACGACAAAAATTAAAGCCTATGGCCTAAAATGCCTTTTCTTTATACCAGTAAACCGCATCTCATATAAAAGCCATTACTCTTGGAGTTGAGCATCCAACTTAACCGCTGCTGCAACCACCTTCTTAGCATCTGAAAGCTCAGTAGCAATTTTTTCAGCAGCCTCATTCATAAATTGATCAACCGTTTGACCTGCAGCAAGACCTCCACCTAACGCCCAACTATTTTTATCTACATGTATTTGACCGAGAGAAGTCCCCTCCAATATATCGAATAACTCAATATTCGCATCAAAATAAGTACTACCAGCACCAAACCCAATCATAAACTTGAGAGCAGCGTTCCCTTCTTCATAACGTGTTATCGCACCCTGAAGCGCAATAACATGGCTTGTCTCGTGGTCTGTGGGATTAAAATCTTCTTCACTCAACACATGCTTAAAAACCCCTTTACCCCGAACGGCTGAAGATATTCGATCAGAAAAATTATCTGATGCATAAGTAGGTAAATTGTTTTTCTTTGTACCGTCATCAAAAGACTTAATGACAATAACATCATATTTAGTAAGATCTATTTCCTCGACAACCTCGCCTTGCTGCTTGATGCCGCTTGTTGTGCCACATGCAGAAATTGTTAAAAGCATAGTTACCACAAAAAAAGCACTTAACGCCTTAACAATGCTATTTCGACTACTCACCAACAAAATCGATAGACAAGTTACCAACCTAGATAATTTATTCATAATTCCTCCTTAGTCCAATTGTGAAATAAAAATAATAAGAATTGAAAGATAAAAAAGCATGTAAGACAAACCTTATACTCAAATAGCCTCCTATTAGCCCTGTGCTAGATATCTGCCATTCCGAAAACTTAAGTACCTCTAACCCCCGATATGCTCATCTAAAAATCGTTCTAATGCTTCCATTTTTTTAATTTCATGTTTTTCATTGGTTCGCCAATGCTCACCATCCGTCAGTTTAATTAACTCAACATCCTTACCTGCCTTTTTCATTTTTTTATACATCTTTTTAGATTGCTTATACGGTACAACCGTATCTCTGCTGCCGGCAATTAGCATTAAAGGCGCCTTAATATTGTCAACCAAATGGTAAGGTGAAGCCGCCTCAGCTTCGTCAGGACTATTCCACATGGCACGATTGATAGTTTTAAAGAGCAACTGCCTACCACTACTGATAAAAGACTTTAAGTTAAGCACTCCATTTATACTCACGGCGCACTGGTACAGCTCTGGTGTTTTTGCTATGCCAACAGCGGCTGCATAGCCACCGAAACTAGAGCCCACAATACAAACACGCTTGGGGTCAACAACGCCCTCATCAATAAGCCATTGCACGCCATCGGTAATATCGTCTTGTATAGCGTAACCCCACTGTTTATAGCCTGCCGTCTCATGCTCCAGGCCATAACCTGTTGACCCCCTAAACTGCGGCTGAAATACAGCATAACCACGGGAAGCCATAAACTGTACATAGTTATCGAACCCCCACTCATCATGCGACCACGGGCCTCCATGCGGGTAAACAACCAACGGTAGATTGTCTTTTTTGGCGCCAACTGGAATAGTTAAAAAAGCAGGAATCTCCAAGCCATCACGCGCCTTATAAGAGACACTCTCCATTTTAGCTAAGGGAACATTTTCTAACTGTGGGTATTCAGAACCAATATGATCCAACGAGGGCTTACTCACATCCAACAGATAATACTCGGGCGGATAATTATCAGAAAAGACGCGAAAAACATATTTACTTTTCGCATAATCATTAGAAACAATCTCAACCTCTAAATCAGGCAAAGCATTTTGAACAATCGATATCACTTTTTCTCGGTATGTATCTTTATAGTGCTTAACAACCTCACGCTTGCTTAAGTCATATTCATATAAATTAACTTCGTCAGTATCAATCTCGGCATCATATAACTCATCTAGATGATCGGAAGAAACCAGCAGGATATTAGGATCGCTTTCAGCAAAGCGATGCGGAGTAAGACGATCACGGTCAAAATAATCGACTTGCTGCAGTATCTCCCACTTAGCGGCCTCATTTTCTCGATAATAAACGGTAACGTTACGTCGACTAAATTTTGTTTCTGTACTTACACCAATGCGTATCTCGCCAGCATTATCAGCAATCCACTCGTGAATCCCCATTCTACTTTTAAGAATCCGCTCATTTTTACCGGTGTAAACATCTACTTTATCGACTTCGGGAGTTGCCCAACCATTGGGTTTATCGTTAAGTGCAGCAAGGATATATCTATCATCATTTTTTAACCAATTGATCACATAAACATTTTGACGATAATAATTAAAATCATTGGGACGCATTTTCATGACTTTTACATCTTTACCATCATGCCCAATGGTTGCCAGACGAGATATATTCCAAAGCCCGGCCTGAATACCAACAGTCTTACGAAGGTTAACCACGAGTCGTTCATCATTCGCCCATTGATACCAATTAAAAAACAAATCACCGGAGCTAATAGGTACTGGAGGCTCTTTATGCTGACTAAATAATGTATCGACATCATTAACGACGACTAGCGGCTTGCCACCTACGGTTACAGTTGAAGCAATTCTTTTACCGCCAGTTGAGAGCATCGGGGTTTTAACAACAGGAAGTTTAGCGTAGTGTTCCAGGGGAACTGTAGAGCTTTTAGCTGCAAGCAAAGTACTTGAAAACAATGCCAATAAAAAAACTATTTTTTTACTCATTTTAAGAATTCACTTATATATCGGAAAAAAGATTTAATTAGATTTACCTGCTGTTGAAAATGCCTTATGTATTTTTTCAGCAAGGTAAATTTCATTGCTCTTTATGCGCATAGTGTGCCCTTCCGACTTGATCAATGTCACTTTGACGTTTTTATTACTACCGTTTTTTTTGAGCTTCTTCTTTAAATCTTTTGCATGCTCTACAGGTATAGTTTCGTCTTTTTCTCCATGGTAAATATGAATTGGTATTGTGGCTCTTTCCAATTGATAGTAAGGGGATATATCTTTAACAAAGGCAGCGCTAGAAGAACTACCCAGAACCATTTCATCCCAGTATTCATAGGCAAAGTGGAAATCATTTTTTTTATACCACTTCATTTGTTTTTTAATATTCAATGGCGCGCCATATGAAAACGCACTGCTATATAAATCAGGGTATTTCAACGCACTCATAATGGCGGCATAACCGCCGTAACTAAAACCAAAGATATACACACTATCCTTATCAACAAGCTCTTCTGAAATCGCCCAACGAGCACTATCAGCAATATCTTCTAGCATCAAGTTATGTATTGCCCCACGACCACTTGAAAGGTGTTTATAGCCATAGCCTGTTGATCCTCTAAAGTTTGGCTCAATAACAGCATAACCTCGTGATGCAAAATATTGCGTGTAAGGATCATAACCCAAAACGCTTCGATCAAAAGGTCCTCCATGTGGCATCACAATAAGTGGCATTTTCTTAGCCGCTCCTTTCATTTTTTTCGCTACAGTTGGCAAGGTCAAGTAAGCCTCTATTTCTTTGCCATCACTTGTTTTATAGCTTATAACTTTCGTTTCAGCCATCTTCTCTTGAAGCGCTAACGAATGATGAGCCATTTGGACAATACGCTGGCCTTTCTCTGGAATATAAATGATTTTACGTCCAAAGGATTTTTCATCGTAACTACGAAATAAGATACGTTCAAAATCACTTCCCCATTGGATAATACTATTAATCTTTCCGGGGTAAATCTTATCTATTTCATCTTGAACTTTTTTATATCGCTCATCTAGCCAAACCGTTTCTTCGCGATCTCTGGTGTATCGAATACCAATCAATTTTTTTGATTCTGGATCAACGATTAAACGAGGCGCACTATCACTGTCTCCAATATCATATTTCGGGTCATCATATATAAGTTTAATTTTATCTTTTTCATAGTCATAATAAGATAATGAAAATCGATCACCTGTAACATTTTCAGTTAGATAAATTTTATTTTCATTCGAAGTAACCGCAACGAATTTGGCGCGTTTTTTCAAGTGATTCTTGCCGCTATTATCAAAAATAAAGCGATTATTTTTATCTATCATTTTTATTAATTTTTGATCATCTTCATCAAAATGGTAGAAGGTACTTCTATCTTTTTTATACTTTATCGCGAGAGCGGTCTCCCCCTTAGATCCAACAATCCACTTGTTGACTTTATATTTATCGCCATCATATAAATCAATCTTCTCACCGCTAAAAATATTTATTTTGTGTATGCTTTCATAGAGATCAACACTGGTTGATCGAACCAGTATGTGTTCATCGTCATCTCTTAAAATATCCTCAAGCGACCACCACTTAATATTCTTTCTTAACTGCGATATATATTTTATTTCTTTATCGCCATAGATGTGGTCAATCAGAACACGTATGTCTGTCCCATCCCTATTGATTGCATATATCTTTCCATCTATTCGGAACATCAGTACCCGATTACTTAACCACTTCAACTCTTGGGGGTATTTTCCAGAAATAGCTGTTTCGTGAATGACATCAAATTTATTTAAATCTGTAATTGATAATTGATATGTCGTTGGCGTGTCACGTATAAAAGCGAGGTGATTTCCGTCAGGCGACATAACATGGTTAAACTCATCAATTCTATCAAAGTATGTATCAACCGGAAGCAGCTCATTGCTAGCAGCATCAACCGATATAGAGATAACCGAAAAAAGACAGTAAATTGCGAACATGCTGCTTATTTTTATCTTTAATCTTTCACCGACAATAAAACTTAAAACAACTGCTAACTTAGAACCCATCAAATCCATATATAACACGCATTAACTCCTCATTTACACCTTACAAAAGGAAATCCTTTCACTTAAGTAAGACGCTTTAAGCATAGAAAACCCCACCTATTATTGATGTTTTTTTTGATAAAAAAGAAAAAATGGATAGATCAGATGAACCATATAAGTACTTGCTGATTTGGTCGCTCGCCAAGGTGGCTTTATATTCGTAGGCTCGTGGCGAGCATGTCGATGAAAGGAAAACGGGCTCTATAAAAACTATTGATTATATTCAAATATTTTTGCGCATTGCATTATTCATGTATTTCCACAATTTTCTTGAGGCTCAAGATATTGCATCATGTTAGCAGTAACAAACCTATCTGCTGCATCTCTATCATGTAGCTTTGGGATAATCATATTCAAAAGTGCTTGTGTATTGCTGTTATCTTTTTTAATAAAGTTCGCAACAGTCGCCCAAGCATAAGCACGCTCATAGTCTTGTAGTCCGGATTTACCATAATAATAGAAGTACGCAATATTTCTTTGCGCCTTAACATTACCCCTTTGCGCTGCTATTAAGAAATATTTGGCTGCTAATGGCTCATTCCCAGCCACAAATTTACCTTCAAAATATAAACCGCCTAAAAACCATGGTGAAAAGCAGTCTCCACTCTCGGTAGCCAGTTTTAACCAATAAATCGCTTTTTCGCTATTAACCTCTATAGACTTGTTAAGTTCTTTGTATCCACCAAAATAATAGGCTAGCCCTAAAGCTCGTTGGGCAGAAGGGTCTCCGCCTTCAGCCGTATCGATTAATGTCGAAAAATCCGTTGCAAATGATGTGATAGAAAACAGCAAAACAAAGGAATAAAACGTTAATCTATATTTCATGTTCCTACAACCACCGAACGGTTTCATTTTTATCGGATTCAATTAGACTGCTCGAGTCGACAGAAATACTCTCGTAATCCTTGGCTGTCAAACATAACGTAGAAACACTTTTTTTCGAAATAGATCGTCTCCGATGCTTCAAGATCGCTTTCATCATCTAGGTATACAATTTCAAAAGACCTATCCCCCTTTGGCAAAATTAAATAGTTGAATGAGAGCCGATATACTTTGCCGTCAATCAATGACTCTCGGGTGAGAACATTGTCAGTGAATTCATATTTTTCTTTTCCGAAAAATTCTTTTGATAGAAATACGCGCTTCTTTTCTGCTATATCGGGAACGGTATTCATGAAGTTTATAGTCATTTCTTCGTTTGACTGCCAAACACCATTTAAGCTCTCTGCATAAGCAAGAGGCATGCAGGGAATTAGAATAAACATTAGCGCCACTTTCATAGCTTTATTCATAATATTTTAATAATCTGATCCCTGTAGGAGCGACAAGCGCCGAAGACGCATAGTTGAGTGCCTGTTATAGCTTTCACTTCCCATAGTTATATTTAACCCATTGGAGTCGCTCATCAAAATTGTTATTGAAGTATTCTCGGATTTTTCCGCCTTCGAAAATAGCACCTTCTTCATTACAAACTATGTAATTAGCACCCTTTTTAAACACATGAATATCTACTCTCTCTATGCTCGCTCTAGCATAAGGAACACATGACTTCTGCGAATATACGTCGGCATTCATTTTTACTAGCCCAGAAAGAGTATATTGGTCAATGTAACCTTTGCCCGCTGTCTTTCCCCAGTAAAAGAACGATACATAAGCATTTTCTTCTGTATAGATCACATAAATAACTGGATGAAAACCCGAGGCTATAGCAGTAATACCCTTAACTTCTATCCCCAATTCGCTAGACCGACTAAGTATTGAATCAATTATACGTTTTGGATATTCGCCATATGCATAATCGAAGCTTTTCACTTCATAATCGTTAAACATAAAGTCAACGTCTGTACGAGAAAATCTGCTTTCAGGCGCACTTACGCAGCCTAAAATCAAAGCGCTAGCAATTAAGTAGAAGTATCTGGTCATTGATTAATCCTAGTTCGAAGATGAAGTATGCATTAAACTAGAGTAGATTCAGACTGGCTCTTGCCTCTCAACGCGACCTGATTAATACAACGCCCCACTAAAAAATATATGTATGCTACCCATACACAAAGAAGATAATCGATTGCACTGTCTATAGAGGATACATCTGCATCCTCACCGTTTTCGTAAAAAAGATACCCATAAGCAACTGTAGAAATGAGAAGTACAGGCAGTGCCATAAATACTAACTGCCTTATAGTGACAACCAAACTTAAACTTAAGTAACGCTCAATGAATTGTTTTCCCACCTCTTTTCCATTACAGAAATAACAATAATAAGTACCTGAGGCAACAATCAAAATATTAAATATTGGAATCACAATGGAATCACTACCCGGCTCGGAGGGCCAAATAATAAGAGTCTCGAAAATCACTTGCATGAGCACAACGCTAATCAGCATGTAACCAAACGAAGATTTTTGATTTAAACCTTCTGAGGCTAATACATCCATGAGTTCACCAATCTTCCAAAAAAACATATGTGCTCCTTATGTTTAATGATCTAGTGAAAAGCTATCACTTGCCTCGATTTGCCATATATGACCTTGGACTTTTCAACAAGTTCTCCACCTAGTTTAAGTATAAATATTGATTTTTAAGATGTGATGCGATTTCACGATCCCTCTTCGCCCCATCCTTGTCGCCAATTTTTTCTTTCGCGCTCGCTCTATCTAGATAATTCTGCTTCTGATTCGGTTCTAATTTCAGTGCGGAATCGAAGTCTCGAATTGCTTCTATCCAACGCCCAGACTCAAAATAAGCATATGCTCGAGCACGAATACATACAGCATCATCAGGAAAGCGCCCTATAGCCAGTGAGTACAGCTCCAAAGCTCTTTCAAGATTGCCTTTTTCTTGATAGATATCCCCTAAATTATGGTAAGGTACATACGTATTTGGAGATAACTCAAGAACTGCTTCTAGATCGCTTATTGCTTTTTTCCACATACCAGACTCATTGTAAGCAAGTGCTCGGTTATTAAGTGCATATATGGCACGTTTATCTATCTCAATATGGTTAGTCAATTGAATAATTATCTTCTCATATTCTTTTTTACTATCCATAGCTAAGAATCGGTATGGATTGTTCAGATATACTGAATCAATTGAGTCATGCGGTTCATTACCAGCACACCCCACCAAAAGCATAGTTGCGATACTAAGGGTTATAAAATTTTTCATATATGCTCTTCCTATGCATAAGCCCGCAATTTTTTTCGTCTTCTTAGCCGCTGAATATAAGTTAAACCCTACTTCTTAAGAAGTCCATAAAGTTACTTTCAGCGTTGTCTCTACGAGGCATTACCTCAAATTAAAAGTGTCCGTTTTATTGAGGAGATTCAATCTGACCTCACTTTCTCACTCACATTCACTAGCGTGCTTTTGAGGGAGAATGAAGAGACCTTTATCGATAATGAAATATTTATATTTTTGCTTCATAAAATCGATCATTTCTTGCTTTTTTAAACCAATGAATTCTAAATCCTCACCGATCACCTTTATAGAACGTACATCATCATCTTTAAGTAAATCGGGAAATAGTAAAGAATCATTATCTTCTATTTTGAAATCCTCTTCATGATCATCAAATATCAGAAGCAGAGTTATTGCGCCTCCGGAACAATTTTTTACAAGCGGGCTCTTAGACACATCCCAGCAACCACCCAAAAATAAAAGTAATGTTAAGGCCAAAATAAGCATATTATTTAATCTCATTATAACTACCTGGAAACCGGGGTCAGATGAAAGTTTTTACATTAACTAAAACAACAATCTCTCTCTACTTCAATTTGATTGTAAAAAC
>ENA-OQVM01005759-OQVM01005759.1-marine-metagenome-genome-assembly--contig:-NODE-5759-length-11667-cov-5.856946_pt1 | contig 11667 bp, 10 predicted proteins | sample MGYA00237776_ERZ505498 | MGnify/ENA primary metagenome ERZ505498 (study PRJEB26159, sample SAMN06265151) | marine metagenome | isolation source: Helgoland LTER site | place: Germany:Helgoland, sampling... | reverse complement strand
GCGGAGAGCAAAAAGTGGTTACAACTATCTGCTGAGCAAGGTTACGCCCCTGCACAGAATAGTCTTGGCGATATATTACTCTATGGTCGTGGAGTAGTTAATGACTACGCTAAAGCTACGGAATGGTATCGTCTTGCTGCAAAGCAAAATCATGACGGCGCAGAAAAAAGTCTCGGAGCCAATTATGAATATGGCCTCGGTGTTCCTCAGGATAATGTGGTAGCATACATGTGGTATGCTATTGCTTCATTGAACGGTAATCATACTGCGAGCGAATATTTAGACAGAATTAAAATTTCGATGTCTGCTGCAGAAATTTCCAAAGCCGCATATAATGCTAGGGTATGTATGAATAGTGGTTTCGAGATCTGTGGTTACTAAAAGTATATTTCTGTTATTTGCTTATCTCAGAATGATATATTAGTATTTTTAGAAATTAAATTTGAGATAGGAGATAACAATGAAAGACATATATAAGTTGTTATTTTTTACACCTACAGTTCAAAAGCCACTTGGAGAAGTGTTGGATAAAGATCTTAAGAATATTCAAAATTTCTTAGATGGAATAAATATCCTAACTCTTAAAATGGCACAGCTAAAATATAACGAGCGCATTAAAAATAACAAAACTTTATGGTGGGATAACCTTGAAGTTTATATTGGCCTATCAGTACATGTCATTTCAGAAATAGACTTAACTGATGCTCCTAATATAGTACCATTTGGTCTTCTGTATGATTTATTCACTATATCATCTTCGAGCCAACAGATTGCAATTATGCATGACTGGAATGTTTATGATGAAGATCAATTTTTTCATACTGATGTAGATACATTTTCAACGCAATGCCTTGCAGATGAATGGAATATTAGAGAGTCTGAAGGTATATTTAAACACTATTCAAAAAAAGAATGGGGCATGGATCTAGAGGATTTAAGTAACCAAATTATCAATCACCCACATGAAAACCTACTAAAAAAGAAAACGTTAGCAATAATTGATTTGATTAACTTCAAACAGGGCCGTGAAGGTTATTTTGCGCTAAAAACCATTATTGAAGTTTTCAAATTATTAAAAGATAAAGAATTACAGTTTTCTGACTTAGAAGGTTTTGTCTGCTTCGAAAGAGAAGAACTTCCTGATCATGGCAAATATACGAATGAGCATAAACCAATTGAAGATTTCGATCTTAATGATTTTTTTGAATTTGGCACATTGATTATTGAGCTTTCAAGGTTTTATGATGACGATTTTGATCATTTTTTAAATTACATACAAAAGAAAATATCCGATGAAAGCTCTGAGGCGTTTTCTGAAAATGAGAAATTAATTCTTAAAGATTTATGTGAAAAATATTTAAGAAATCAAGAAAGTTTGAATTCATGAAATTTTTAAAGATATCCATATGTATAATTGGTATTTTTTTAATATCTCCAAATATTGCATTTTCTAATAGCTTCAAAAATGGATTGGATGCTGCAAAATCAGGAGATTTTGAAACAGCCATTGAGATTTTTTTACCTCTAGCAGAAACTAGTGATGCCCCATCCCAAGAAATGCTAGGCCTTTTTTTTGAACAAGGCCTAGGAGTTCAGAAAGATTACCCCAAAGCTTTTAAATGGACACAGTTAGCTGCACAACAAGGATTGCCTGATGCACAGAAAAATCAGGAGGCAACCAATGAAACTTCAAGTTTGTCTGGCAATACCCAGCGCGCGCTATGTTTGAACTTGACTGGCATGCCAGATGACGGGCATAAGTGTCCAACACACGCCATATTTAGTTGTATGTCACACCCAAGTGGTTAATCGAGGAGCATGATTTATGAGCTTGCCAATCATTGACCTATTTGCCGGGGCTGGCGGCCTGAGCATTGGCGCAACACAAGCTGGTGGTGTTGTTAAGGCATCAATTGAGTTGGATTCCACGGCATGCGAAACTTTATCCATGAATGGTCACCTTCACGGGGTTGTTGCCAACGCTGATGTATCTGAACTTTCTGGTGCAGATCTTAGATTGATTGCGGGCCTTTCTTCAGCAGACCCACTGATCGTAGTTGGGGGGGCCCCGTGCCAACCCTTTTCCAAAGCCGCCTATTGGGTGGAAAATGGAGAGGAGGCTCGTTATCGTAGAGCTAGAGCCGCAGGTGAGCAGACTGAAAAGCCGCAACTAATGAGCGAACCAAGACCTGATGAACGTCGCAACTTGGTAATGGAGTTCTGGCGCTTAATTAACGATTCAAATGCGAGTGGATTTGTTTTTGAGAATGTCCCATCAATTCGCCATCCCAAGAACAGACCCGTATTAGACGCATTCAAGAACGCAGCAGAACAAGCTGGGTTTTATGTAACTGAGATCCTTGGAAAAGCTGTTGAACATGGTGTAGCTCAAAAACGAGAGCGTGTTTTTCTTTTAGGTTCCAAGGCACGTCAACCTGAGGTTCCAGCCGCAACGCACTCTCTCCCAGGTAAGGAAAATCAATATCTTCTCCCAACGTTGTCAACTGGAGAAGCTTTGGATGGATTTGACCATAAGCGGTTTTTTGAACCTGAAGAGGTAGTTCAGGGAAGGTGGGCTGACCATCTGAAGTCTGTCCCACCGGGAGGAAACTACAAAGCACATACTGCTTGGGCAGGCCATCCGAACCCAACTTTTGTGACCGAAACCCGGTTTTGGAATTTTCTCTTAAAGCTAGACCCGGCAAAGCCGTCGTGGACTTTGGCCGCGACTCCAGGCCCATGGACTGGACCATTTCATTGGAACTCAAGACGACTTCGGACTGTTGAAATGGCTGCGCTGCAAGGGTTTCCAACCGATTACAAATTATCCGGAAGCAGAAGAGAACGTGTTCGGCAGTTGGGCAACGCCGTTCCTCCGCCACTGGCAAGAGCTATGGTCGCAGCAGTCATGGAATCCGTAGCATGAAGAACGAGCTAAAATCTGTGAGTTTGTTCTCTGGATGTGGAGGAATGGACTTAGGTTTGGAAAAAGCTGGATTTCAGATTTCTTTTGCAACTGATAATGATAAGCACTGCAAAGCCACCTATGAAAAAAACTTTCCACAATCCAAATTTTTGCTTAGCCGAATTGGTGACATTAGCCGATCCGATATTGAAAGCGCATTGGGAAAGGATGCAACAGATATAGACTTGCTCGCAGGTGGGCCGCCGTGTCCACCTTTTTCGAAGAGTAGATTTTACCGAAAAGATATGCCTCGGGCTTTGGATGATCCGAATGGGTTAGAAACCATAGAGGGTTACCTGAATGTTTTGGATTGGATACGACCTCGGGCGTTTATATTAGAGAACGTTAAAGGGCTCTCCTACAAGGTTCATAGCCAAGCTCTCGACACCATCGTACAGCGAGCGGAGTCACTCGGGTATAACGTGGCACTTAAGACCTTAAATGCTGCTAACTTTGGCGTACCACAAATGCGGGAACGCTTCTTTGTAGTGGGATTGCTTGATGGAGAGTTCAAATTTCCTGCTCCGACACACAGCAAAGATGGCTCAAATGGATTGCCAAAGTGGCCAACTGCCGGAAGCGTAATGTCGGACTTGGATACAGAAGAGAATGCCGACGATACTGGTCATTTCGCAGGAGGCAAATATCATGATCTTCTTAAGAAAATTCCACCTGGCGAAAATTATCTCCACCTTACTGCGGAACGCGGATGTGCCAATCCAGTTTTCAAATGGCGCAGCAGATACTGGTCTTACCTCTTGAAGCTCAGCCCTGAAAAACCATCTTGGACGATCCAAGCGAGGCGCTCAAACAATATGGGGCCACTTCACTGGCGTAACAGAATACTGCGGATAGCAGAAGTTAAACGGTTGCAGAGCTTTCCTGATCATTTTTGGCTTTCTGGGACGACTGAACAGCAATGGCGGCAGATCGGAAATGCAGTTCCGCCAGGTTTAGCGCATATGCTCGGACTTGAATTAGCAAAGCACTTATCCAAAAGCATTGAGGTCACTGCATGATCCGCATCCCATCTTTCAATGACTTTTCTCCGGGCATTCTCACAAAGGCGTTCGGTTCTGCTGATATTCGTAAAGCCTTAACGCCTGTTATTGCACACCAAGGCGACAAAAAAGCCACTGTAGAGCGATGGGCTAAAGAGATATTTAACGGGACCAAAAATAAAAGGTCGACAACAAACATACCAGCTACGCTTAATAGCACTGGATTGCTCAATACCACAAATTGGACATTGACTGAGATCGGAGAACGGATTGCCCTGGCTGCAACTTCGGAAGAGGCAGTATCACTCTTTGCTCAGCATCTTCTTTCAGACTTCAATGGCAAGATCATAATCGACGCCATTCGATCTCTTAATTTGCATGGCGAGGATGTTACCAAGGCATCTTTGAAAGCGGAGCTTGAACGCAATGGTGTGGAGGGTTTGTCCACAGCTACAACTGACCATACCACATTGCAAAATTGGTTTGTAGAATCTGGTGTTTTGGCTACTCGAAAAGAGAATTTTAAACCCAACGAAGCTACTTTGAAGAACCTGCTAGGCATTAGCGTGAGTGAAAGAGCCGAAATTAAATCACTAACCTTGCCTCAGCAAATATTCTTGAGTATTTTCCGTCGAATGGTTGAAACAGAGGCATCGCATGAACTCCCAGTTTCGCTAGTTTATGCCGAGTGTTCTAGGGATTTCAGAGGACACTTTGACGATAGTCAAATTAGTGCGAAAGTTCTTCAACCCTTGGAAGCCAGCGGATGGCTCCAATTGGCTAATCGCACAGGAAGGTCGTCAGGCGGAAAAAGTGGAACTGCAGTTGCTACGTCAAAGTTGCTTGGAATACCTATTTCCGAGGTATTGCCGGATTTCGATGCTGTGATCCCAGCTGATCTTCGTAATAAAATAGATACTCCACGAGCAGAAATTTTAAGTATGCTTGATAGTAAATCAAAGCACCAACGTGGGTTAGGCTTAGAACTCTTGGCGCTAAGAATGCTGATTGATCTAGGACTAGAACCACGTTCGTTTCGTTTGAGAACGAGGGAAACGGCATATGCCGAATTGGACCTTACTGCCGAAGGGGTTCACTTGACGTTTTCGCGGTGGAATATTCAATGCAAGTGCATCACTAGCAAGGTTTCCTTAGGCGATATAGCAAAGGAAGTTGGACTAGCGATTTATTCCAGAGCTCACGTTGTGGCTGTCGTTACTACATCTGATTTTTCTAAAGAAGCCCTCGCTTATTGCCGTGAGATAACCCATTCTACGCACCTTCAATTCCTTTTGGTTTCGGGTGAGATTGTTGATGAATATCTAAAAAAAGGTGCGGGTATTTTAATAGAACATGCGATGAGAAATGCTAAAGAAATAATGGCGTTGAAGCGGTCACAGCCTATTCGAGTTGGTGATGAAAGTGATGATTAAGGAGCTCTAAATAGTCGTTAACCAAGCTAATTTCGAAAGTAAAATCTTGCTTTGGAAGGTGTTAGGCTTTGTCCGACAACAACTTATAAAGTAATCAAGTTCGTTTTGATTATATCTGCATCATTTTTTCGTTGGCCTCGTGGAACTCAAACCAAGAATGAATATGACCCAGCATCTCTCCTGATGGGTTCAAAGCTTTATGTAGATCTACATTAATAATTCCAGAGTAAATAGATACGATATCCGTATCTATATTTTTAGGTAATTTTGCCTTAGAATCATTTGGATATGGTAATTTACGCGCGTACCCAATTCGAATAAGGATAAGCCTTTTTATATTTTTTGGATTATGCTCCAAAAGGACTGAAATATTATTTTTTATAATATCCATTCCAAATTTGTAGTTATCTTGCACTAACCCACCAGTATGCAGTTGAGCGTGATATCTGCAGGTCCAGACTAAAATCTCATACCTATTGTCTTTGGTTAATGCATCGAGTGCTTTTTGGAGCGATAGCCAAGTTTCAAAATTTTCAGAAGTAACATTCCAGCTTTCAATTTTGAGGTTTAGATCATTTAATGTTTGCCCAATTAATGCTCCAGCCATTTTTTTAAACATTATTTAAATCTCTGATAATTTAACTCATATACATAATTTCAAACAGAGCTTTCATTTTACGAAATTTCTTGGTCCTAAGTTTTCACGTTGCGGGTGTTCCATAAACATGCATAGTTCTAAGTATTGAACAAGTTTTCCTAGCATCTTCTGTGCTTGATAATTTTAATTTATTTACCTTCTGGTTTCCTCCCCGAAGTCCTATTTCCTTTGATCAACCCACGCGCAAGTAGATTGTTTTCTATCTCCCTTAGCTCACCGAGCTTTAAACTTCGCTGTCGCTTCGCTAGGAGCGTTTCTGTGCCGTGTAGGTAGTTTGGATGGCAGATGCCTACTTTTATTGAACTGCGGCGGCGAGCACCGTGTAGGCGGCACGTACGGCACCCAAAGGCAGCAAGGTTTAGGCAACGGTGACGTGTGCTTTTTGCACGTGCTGTACATCGGCTGGCGCTGTGCTGAGAGACGGAGGGTAGGGGCAAAGTTCGCTTACCTCAAAGAAAGAGGTACGTTAGCCACCGCAAAACTGTCTTCGGTCACCATTAAAACCTGAATAACCAAGTATCGAGCAGAACTAATTCTTTTAATTGTAGCGTCACGCCGCTTTGTATCACGAACAATGGAGGGCTGATATTGTTCGCACAAATTAACAATATTGGATGCTTGCTTTTCCGCTCCCGCAGCTAGTTTTGCCGTTTCTGATGTGGCTTTAGCATAATCACACAGTGACAGGACGCCCGGCAAAATTCGATAACCTATGTCTGCGGCCAAATTCTCAGGAAGTCGCTTTAGTTCATCGGGCCAATCTGCGCCAGTCCAGCCTCCAAGTTGGTAGTCAGCGGGTATGTCTATTTTATCTTCCAGTGCGCTCGCGATTACATTCAAGGCGTCGTATCGGCGTCGCCAAGTGTCGTAGGCTTCTTCCAGTTTGTAGCTACCTTCGCGCAAAGGATTTTTTCCTCTATTTGCTTTGCCCAAGTAGAAGGATTTCCGGCAGTTTTTGGTCATGTTTTACCTCTGAATGGTGCGTTATATTATAACACACAAGAGGATGGCTTGTGAATCGTTAGAGTGTTTATTTTTAGTCAATTTTGCTTTTGAGGCCCGTGCGCACGCGCGCACGACTTTTGGTAACTAACCTCTCTGAGCGTATTTTTTGCGCACAACCAAGGATGCTTGAGACATCAACCTGAATATACTATATATATCATATAGTTAACTATACTCACTAAGTTTCATGGGAAAGTCGTGCGCATGTGCGCAATTTTTGATGTCTTCAAAATAAGGGTCGTGCGCATCAGTCGTGCGCACTGGCTTCCTCCGACAAATTCAATCAAGGCTACGGGTATAACGTTGAGCGTTGCGATATTTGCCAGAAGTAAAACGACCCTCGCGGTTAAAACCCAAGGCCTTCAGAATACTTACTATCCGGTTTTGTTCCGCACGATTTTGCTTTTCTACAAACAGCCCTATGGCCGCCGCTGCTTCCGCAATGGCTACTTCTGTTTTGTCCTCAAACTCTTTCTGCAGAATTGCTTGCCAGATATCTTCAGACACGCGATCTTGTTGAACTGTTGCTGCGAGCTTTCCTTCGTCCTCTGTCAGGTACCACTTTTTAACTTTATTATAGTGGTAAAGGGCCTCAGCCCAAAGCAGGTCGCGGTCACGCTTTAAAGCTGCTAAGTCAATTTTTCCGACACGAACAGGCCAGAAACGTCGATTTCCCGTCTCATCGCGCAAGTAGGTGTCTTGATTTGTCGTACCGATGAACACACACCGGCGCTTATAGGTAATTTCTTTGCGGTTATAGGCTGGGCGAAATTTCTCTTCCTGACGCGAGATAAAGGCTTTGGTAGTTTCAATTTCGGACTTCTGCATCGCCGACAGCTCACCGACTTCTATAATCCATTTGCCTCGTACGTGGTCGCTGGCATCTTTTGTGCCCATCGTGGGTAGGTTGTCGCTAAAATACTCAACCCCGGCCAGTATGCGCGCCGCAGAAGATTTTCCAGCGCCTTGATCCCCTTCAAGTACGAGCATGGTGTCGACTTTGCAGCCGGGTCTGAGCGCACGTGCTACAGCAGAAATCATGAACTTCTGTCCAACCGTCGACAGATACTTTGGATCAGCACCCGGTACACCCGCGTCTTCGATCGTACCAAAGTAGTCTTGGAACAGGCGGTGCAGTTTAGCGCTGTGGGTGCTGGGGTGCCATTTTATTCTGGTTTCGAGGTCTTCAAGATAGTGGCGAATAGGAGAGATAACAGTCTCTTTTGCAACTGTTTCGACGGCGTCAATGACTTTATCTTTTCCTATGTTCGGGAACCCATGACGGTTAAACCAAGCTATGGCCCGGATAAAATCATCATCTAAAATAGGCCGCTTCTTAAAAGTAGACTTGGGTGTCCGCGTCCCCGGTATAGGCTTTAGCAGTACCAAGTTTTCTGAAAGCTCATCATATGCCAAAACGCCGTCCCACTCGGCGGCATGACGAATTATTGCCATTGCATTTGAGTGATTTGCTATAGCATTTTTACCAAGCCGCATAATAACGTCAGGGTCATCCAGCAAATCATATACAGGTCTTTTCACGTCCTCATGGCACGAACCTGAGTGTGCCAACCTTTGAGTAAACTCGCTAACGGCAGTTTCATCAGAGAAGGGGAAGGGCATACCGATAATATTTTCGTCTCGCAGACGCGTTTCATGACCCGCAGACAGGTAGTAATTCGTGCTGGTGCCAACGTCGTGCAGCATCGGCAAACCGTTGTCGAGTAATCGGATAAATGCCGCCTCAGACTGACTGGCACGAAAAGGGGTCTCGCACCGAACCTTGTCGCCGGGCTTCATATCCGCCATGATTTTGCCTAAAGATTTCGAAACCCCTGCGATTTCAATTTCGGTATCTAGGCTTAGGGTGCTCGTATCCGACACTTTTAACCCATTGTTATGGGAATATGACAGTAACCGACCAGTTTCTTTCTGTAGCTGCTTTAAGTCGCTGCCAGATGGCAATTCAATTGATGATACGTCTAGGATGCCACCATCCGAGTTTACGATTTCGACGTTTGCACAAACAACAGCATAGCCCTCGGCCGAAACAGTCGGCTTTGAGCAGAATACCAAACGCCCCGGTAGCCAAACAGCCAGGTCGATCACGGTACGTTGTTCATGCCCGATCACCTGTTCAGTTTCTTTACTAAAGCGCGGTGATGGAAATGAAAGCTCCTGCAACTGCATATTAACTTTGACATGTTCACGCAGGATTTCCATTTTCGCAGGATCAGAAATCTGTATCCACGCGTGTGTAGCGCCGCCTGTCTGTTCACCATCTTTGACAACACGTGCGCTGGACGAGCGGTACTCAACACGCAGACAGGTGCTGATCCCCGCAACTAGCGGCTCAAGCAGCTCAAGGCGTTCTTGCAGGTTCAGGACTCTCCATTTGTCTGGAATGCCCGCCGGGTCGTCGGCGTCGATCACTATCCAATCGCTTGCTTCAATCCCGGTTTTGAGACGGGCAACACAGCGTTCATCTCCTATCTCTTGGACGCCTCCCGGTACATCTGACTCTGAACAACCTAGCTTTTTAGCAAGATTTTTTTGAGTTATGAGCTTGGCCTCAGCCTTGTGTTGCTCGTTTATAAAACGGCCGGGCATCAAGGTTATATCATCTCGCAGAGAGGCTATATTTAGAATATTTTTCAACCTTTTTGGAGTAACTGTAGCAAGGGTAGTAACCGTACCCTCCGAAATGTTTGCAATAACATTTTTTATCAACGTTCCATCACTGCTGAGCTCAAAGTTTTTTCCCAAAGACTGTGGTCGGATCGTCTCGATCAACGTGATATGTGCCATAACTTGCCCACTTTTTATTTGGAGGCGCGCCGTATGCATGCTATAAGAGTGGTGACATGAACACTCTACCGCGTGCTTTAGGGTGCGCGGTTTTTTTATTGATTGATCGTCGCTGTTTCGCAGCTCTCGCCATTTATAAGGGCACGAAGGCTGGCGGTGGGTATGACGGTTCTACCGCCTATACGAACGGCTCGTAGCCGACCCGCAGTGATGTGAGCGTAAATTGTAGTTTTGCCTAAGCTAGAGGCCTGACAGGCCTCTTTAATACTGTAGGCAAGTTTGGGCAGGTGTGTGTCGAACTGCATTGACCATCTCCGATTGTTTACGTTCGAGTATGGTCACGCCTTTAAAAATCGCCGTCAAAATCGCCGTTTAATCGCCACTCATTTTTTGGCGACTTTGGGTCGTCCGCGCTTTTGCGGCACAATATTCCTAAACTCTCTCAGGCGTTTTCGCGCAATATGATTGTTTGGGAAATTCTCAATAAGCATCCTTTTGTGCACTTCCTCACTCAAGTACTTTTCTTCTTCACTCAGGTTACCCCACCAATTCTTTAGTTCTGCATCACTTAAAGCTGGAAGCGATTGGCGCCCTGGTTGCAGTTCCTTTTTAAGTTGTGAGAAATTGACATCCACATCGACGTAATGCGTTGTGTGCTTATGTTGTTCTATTTGATGATGTTCGAATTTATAATCCTTACCAACCTCGATTGATACAGGCAGCCACAATAAGCCCTGTCCGTAGCGTAAACTGCCAGTTGTAACGTCAAGTGCAGCAAAATCAGCAAGTTCTGTTGGGGCGATTTTTATAGTCAAACCATTATTGGCCGTTGTGGGTTCCGACGTAGTTTTTTTTCCTTCAAGATCGATTAATGCTCCCCGCGCTTTTGCGAGAAGATCAACGAGTGCATTATTGAGTTTCTCTTTGCAGTCTTCGCTATAATTGTTTTCGGCCAGGTGAGTAATGAGTGCTTCTTTCTTGTACTGCTTGCCGAATGCGAGCCAAGACAATGCCTCTGGTAGCGTGATGAAAGCAGTTTCATTCCGCATTGCGCTGCCCCTTCATTACTAAGATTTTTGCACCCACTTGGGTTTTGCTTGAACAATGCCTAGCCCATTCATCCATCAATCGCCGACGTTTCTCAAATAAATCACCACGCCGATACGCGGCCTCAGCTTTGTTGCCGATGGTATGCGCCAGTGCCATTTCACAAACTTCATGGGGATAGCCTGTGCATTCAGCGGCCCAGTCCCTGAGGCTAGACCGAAAGCCATGGACTGTGACATCCGTTTTCATGCGCCTGAGCAGCATAGACATTGCCATCTGAGATAATGGACCACCTTTGTTTCCAGGGAATACATGTGAAGCATTTAACATCTTAACATTTTGCAATATTTCTATGGCGCGCTTCGAAAGAGGCACTCTATGTTCTCGACCAGCTTTCATACGCTCCGCGGAAATTGTCCAAACCGCTCTATCAATATCAATCTCGTTCCACGTGGCCCCTATAACTTCTCCTGTGCGTGCAGCAGTCAAAATTGTGAACTCAAGAGCAAGAGCGGCTACGGCTCGGCGCGAGCGCAACTGCGTTATTATCTGAGGTACTGAAAGATAAGGTTCAGCTTTATGGTGCCCTCGGGATAACTTTGTTCGAGTAGGTAAAATTAGAGAAAGATGCCCACGCCATCGAGCTGGGTTCTCCCCGGTTCGATATTCTCTCACTTTTGCAGCATCTAAAACAGTTTCGATACGTCCACGAACACGACTTGCAGTTTCGGCTTTGTCTTTCCAGATAGG
>ENA-OQVM01005757-OQVM01005757.1-marine-metagenome-genome-assembly--contig:-NODE-5757-length-11668-cov-5.676301_pt1 | contig 11668 bp, 9 predicted proteins | sample MGYA00237776_ERZ505498 | MGnify/ENA primary metagenome ERZ505498 (study PRJEB26159, sample SAMN06265151) | marine metagenome | isolation source: Helgoland LTER site | place: Germany:Helgoland, sampling... | reverse complement strand
CGGCAACAGGATCAAATCTTGACGATACGGAGGTTGTCACCGACCCTGAGGTCCGCGCCGCCGTTGGTGACTTTAGCCACCACTGTTGTCTCGGATCCATCCTTGATCAATTGCACATCGTAAAGTCCGCTACCAACCGGATTTTCAACAGTCGCCAACGTAAAGCTGCCGGCCGCATCGAACGGCACTTCGACAATCAGCTCATCGCTCTTATTACCATTCAATCTGAAATCTTTAATCGTGGCGAAATCATCATTTTCCGTCTTCAGTAAGACCGAATTTGCATCATACCAGCCGCCTGTTCTAAAATCATCTTCACCATCGCCACCCGTTACAATATCCTGCCCCTGCATATAGAGAGTATCATCGCCACCACCACCGTATAAAATATCAGCGCCATCACCACTAAGCAGAATGTCATTGCCCGTGCCACCGTATAAAGTATCTGCCGCGCTTCCGCCTAAACCTCCTATTAGTTGATCATTTCCGGCACCGCCGTACAGGGTGTCGTTGCCGTCGCCGTCACCCTTTTGCCCGTAAGAATGATCGCCGTAAAGTTGGTCATTTCCAGCGCCGCCATACAGTTTGTCATTTCCCTCTTCACCACGAATAAAATCATTCCCGCCAGTTAATGCCGAATCCGTTGCGTTGTCGCCGTATAATTCATCATCGCCTTCCTCCCCGAAAAGCTGATCATCCGCAGCGCCGCCAGTCAGGCTGTCCGCCCCCACGCCACCATAAAGCGTATCCTCATCCGCACCGCCATCCAATGTGTCGTTGCCCTGCCCGCCATAAAGCGTATCCTCATCCGCACCGCCATCCAATGTGTCGTTGCCTTGCTCACCATACAGATAGTCATTTCCGGCTTGGCCAATCAGCGTGTCATCGCCATCGCCACCCCGTATCGTGTCACTGATCTCGGAGCCCCACAATGTGTTGTCTTGGTCATCACCGTTGATGGCAGCATCATCGTTCGATACCTCCATGCTTACTGTAGGCAGAAAGGCAGCTAACCCTAAGAAACCGGATAGCAAATACATCCAACTCATAAAAATACTAATAAATAACATATAATATTTCGAGAATGTATGTAACGTCTTGCCCGCGATGATCAAGGCGGAATCTGTCATGGAAGATTTATTGAAACCCTAAATTCGCAGGGGAAAAAGCCTAAACCAACGATACACCAAGACAGTCGTTGCCAATGGGTTTGCAGCCGTCAACCGAAAGACAATGCGGGCGCTGACGCTGCCATTGTTAGTGCCAGCGTTTCAATGGGTTTATAACTTAAAAACAGGATTTATTTATCAGTGCGCACTCGACATTGCCAACATAAGCACGCCTGCAGAGACACCTAGACCGGCTCTGACCCTCACTGTTTGACGAGCTTTACATTACTATCAGACGCGGTGCTCAGACCCGCAACACCACCGGTCACTTTGGCAACAACTGTTGTAGGCCCGCCGCCGGTTTGCGTGAGGCTAGCATCGTACGTACCGGAGCCAGCAGGATTTTCAGCCACGGAAAGCGTGTAATTTCCATCCGCCGGATTAGAGGGGATTTCGACAATAATCTCGTCTCCTTCGGCACTGTTGAAGTCGGTGATGGTCGCATAACTGTTGCTGGTATTTAATTGGTTAGTGTCGTCCGTGTACTTATTGCCAGAGACAAATTCATCGGCACCTTCACCACCGGTTGTGGTGTCGCCTTTGCTGAGCCGCAGCGTATCATTACCCGCACCGCTGTACAGAACATTGGCGTCCTGTCCTCCATCAAGCGAGTCCGCCCCCGCGCCGCCATATAAAAGATCGTTTTGCAAGCCGCCGCTCAGCGTCTCATTCTCCAACCCACCGAGAAGGGTGTCTGCACCTTTACCACCGCCAATTATATCATTGCCCATGCTTCCCAAAAGAGAGTCGTCGTCGGCGTACCTTTTAACGTATCCTTGCCTTCACCGCCAAAAATAGTGCCGATTCCAGCATTGCCCAAAAGGTTGTCAGCCACACCCGTTCCATTGGCAACACTATCATCGCCATAGATCAGATCCGCTTGGCCGAACCCATCGATAAAATCACTTGCGCCACCACCAAAAATAACATCCTGCCCATGGCCAGAATTCAAACTGTCTTTATCATCTCCAAACAGCGAGTCATCGGCAGCACCACCAAATATTGTATCGCTATCATCACTATCCATAATTTTGTCACTGCCCGAGCCCCCAAATAATCTGTCCTTGCCAGACCGACCATTTAAAGTGCCATTACCCGTGCCACCCACAAGGCTATCATCGCCGAGATTGCCCCACAATCTGTCGTTACCGGCATCACCAAACACAGTGTCATTGCCACTCGCCGCCTTTTTTGCAACAACGCCACCGCCCTGCAAATTATCGTTGCCGCCGCCCCCATAAATGACATCATGTCCGGCTTGACCCGTTACCGTATCATCAGCGTTCTCACCATAAAGCGTATCGTTGCCAATACCGCCAAAAACTTTATCAATGTGATTTCCGCCATAGACCATATCGTTCCCAGCATTGCCTTTGACCATGTCCAAGCCATCGCCATTATACAGCGTATCATCCCCATTGCCGCCTTACAGGTTATCCCCACCAGTCCCGCCTTTAAGGTTGTCAGATCCCCGATGACCGCTAATCGCATCATCCCCGGAAAGCCCGTCGACGACATCACCGCTGGGCGTTCCGTTCAAAAGGTCATTTATGCGTGACGACGAGTTCATTTTTTCAACTTCGTCACCAATCAAAGCTTGATCAGAATTATCAGTTACTGCCTCACCGCCAACCAAGCCCGCCAAACTGTCAAACTGCCAAATCCCAAGATAATTAAAAACCAGTTCATATCAGAGCCTCAAATTTCAATTTGATCAAAATATTTATATAAAAATTGAATTTTGCACCACAAAAAGCGGATTTCAATTATCATAGCCTATCAAGTGCATTACGGTATATTTTACTGCTAAATCGGTAACATAGGTTAGATTTTTTTCTATAAAAAATCAAATTGGTTGATTTCAGTAACCCTCTGGTATCGAATATTCTCAAATTTACATCATTTTGATAAAAATTTCTGTAGCGTCCCCTGCCAAGGCGGTCGAAAATACGCCACCATTCGTCGACCCTCTGGCCGTGTCCGCCAAGGTGCCACCCCGTGTAAAGCCAAGCGGTGCAACAGATAAGCTTCGCCAGGTTTTGCAGACAATTCCAAACGCTGACAGGTGGCAAATACCTCTTGCCGGGCCGCCTGATAAGCTTTGGTTATATCAAGATCAGCCCATTTCGCCGGATCCACCTCTGAAAAAGCCAAAGAGAGGTGGCGGCGAATGATGTCTGGACTGTCGGGCCACACCACAAGCGGGCCAGCGTCAGCGGCGCAGTCATTCAGCGGAATTCCAAGAATAAAGGCATGCGGCTCAACCAATTTACGCCGCCGCGCGGAACCATGGGGCAAGATTCCGTCGATATGCGCCGCGTCGCGGTTTTTGCGAAACCGAAAAGCCGCTTCACTTTCGCCCATGCGCGGTTTGGGATAGCCGGGATAGATCACCGAGACCTGTGCTGGATGTAACGGCGGCCACTCTTCGAGATACCGGTCGATAAAAGTCATCGCGGCTCCGGTCAGCCCCTGCGATCCGTGCACCGCACCGCTGGCGTCATTGGGCAGGGCATCAACCCCCACGAACCACGTCCCTTCACATTGCAGCCACTTACGCTGCATCTCAGGATTAGCAACGGCCGCGTCTGCCGCAATTTTTGCAGCCTCGACCCAAGCGGCAAGAACCGGATCATAGGGAAATTTCAGCCAGCCGCTGGACCAAGTATCACTCAATAAACCGCTACCTTTACAATCCGGAACCCCTGCATCACACACGCCAGCGCAGAAAACGTGCTTTCCATAACCCACAACGTCGCCAACAAGCCATCTTACCACAACCAACTGTGCCCAAACTGCAAAATTTCAGACCATCGAAATGCCTCGCGACATTCCCTGCACCGCGCGCCGAAACCAACAGTAGTGAAAGCGCGGGCTGTGACATGGTTGCTCCAAGATGGTTAGAAGCCGAGGATAAATCACATTGGACGCAAGAGGCAAGCAGTCCCGACAGACAAGATTGCAATTGACCATTTTAAAAGCCCTTATTTTCCCAACGTCCACGCCCCCCCCCCTTTCTAACCGGTAAGCTGGAGGTGGTTCGGAGAGCTTTGAGGTGGATCGCATCAATTGAAATCGTTTTGTTGTCAGCTCATCCAGCTCCAAGCCCCTCCGTGACCCGAAAAAACTCTCCAATATCGCTCGATTGCTCCCCACGGCTGTACAGCGTCTTGGAAGGATCATATTCTCAGGACGCATCGCGCTCACGTAAGCCAGTGCCATTTATAAAGATAATACTATTCAATACCTGTTGCCCATCGCCACGCGGCCCACCATAGCGCTTTGGAAAAAAAGGGGCGAAACCGCACCACTTTATTTGCGTTCTGCCAGTAAGAAATCACTCGTATAAAGCCCTTAACTTAGGAAGTTGCATTCTGCAGGTCTAACGAAATAAATAAACTAAAAGGGCCCTGAGCCCTAAAAATTGTTTACAATTCAAATCGAGGAACTCCCTTTCAAAACTATGAAAGGACGGAGACGCACATTGGAAAACCAAACACTATGTGCGGTCAGTGTATCGACTACTTTTAAAGTCGCGAAATGGCTAATATTTTACCGTCAGGGTGGGTAACTGTCACATCCTATGAGGTGGTATGGCTGTTTGTTAGATAAATCCGGTTTGCGTTTGTGCCGTTTTTTCATGGCGTGTAAGGGCGTTTTTCTGCCCAAAGCTGATTGTTCAAGCGGGTGGTTGTAAAGTCAGCCTTAGCAGTGCAGCGGCGTCACCAGCCCTTCGCCTGATCGAAGTTGCAGGCTTTCCAACACGTCCTCGATGCGGCCGTACAACCGCTCGGCCATGCCGTTGGTTTGCGGCGATCTTGGTGGGGCCAGCCGGTGTTCAATACCGAGAGTTGAGCAAAGCGTTTCAAACGCCGGCTGTCGTGTTGCAGCGCGCCTGCGCACACCAAAAAGGCGGTCAGTGAACGCCTTGCCATGCCGGTTAAAATGGTGTGGGTACGGATCGGGCACGCACGTTTCAGGCCGCCTAGAAAGCCCCAGGCAGTTTCGGCAGTCTTGTGGCGATACATGGCAATGAAGACCCACCGGCTGGCCCCGTTGATTGCCACAAGGAGATATCCGCGCGACGTTTTATTGGCCATGTGTGGCGGGTATTTCACGTCAATGTGGACATAGCCGGGCTCAGGTGCTTTCAAGCCACTGTGCTTAAGTGTGTCATCCTTGGCTTTACGGTCACGAAGATGTTCCAGATCATGCCGACGCAGGCAAGGGTCTAGACCCGAACGAGACATAGTCGGGTTTAGAAACTTGCGCACCACGCCCATTGGATCCTCCAGTGACCACAGTAACGCTTCACGCAGAGCAACGACCACGGCCCCTCGCGTTGGTGTCAGGGTGGTCTGAAGGCGGTAGGGGGGGGGCTGCGATCCTGAACCCGTCGCGTTTGCACTATTTCCAGACAGTCTGCTCAGTGGTTGCGTGGCGTTCTGCCAAGATCCACGCAGGTTCATCCCTCGCCCGAATGGCCGCCCGTATCTTTGGTGTCGTTGTCGCCTGACTATGACGTCGAACAAACATTGATGTCGCCCGTCTGAAAATTCCCCCAGTGCCAATCTTGCCAGAAAACCGCAGAACGAAGAGGGGCTATGTGATCATCCGGAATGGAACACCTTGGCTTTGTGCTGAACATAAAACAAAATCTACGATCCATTCTCTTAGTTTGTTGCGACCTTAAATCGAGGTGTCTTAGTCGCTGCTGTGGTGGTGGTTTCGGGGGGCATGTTGGCCTCTTGCCTGATTTTGAATAATTTGGTTTCAATGTTCATCTTTCCGGCATGTGCCGCATACACCCGCACCAAAAACCCTTTTTGGATGGATCCTGCGTAGCACGGAATTTTCGTTCTGATTATTTGTGCGCGTTTTCAGAAGTAGTCATGTGTCCGGCCTGTTTGCGCGAAATTGAATGTTGGCCCTGATGGGTTCCATAAACCAAGTCGTTAAAAGGTGTGGTGTTTGATCTATCTGGCGCAGCTACAGACTTGGTGCAACATTGAAGCCTTTCACAGCGAAAATCAACTTCTCCTGACTGCGGCCTACTGGACAAAGCACTCTGCGGCTTTTAACACTTCAGACAATTATCATTCAAAAGGACAAATGTGCACATGAACGCAAACCTTGCCCCAAACCAATGCCTACGTCAGCGTATTCGGCAAGTGGTTTTTGCGCAAGACAGTCGCGGCTTGGCATAACCGTTTGAGGCAGGATGTGTAGAGGGTTGTCTAAAGTTTGGGAACAAAGCCGAGCGGCAAGCGGACAGGCGTAGGCGGCGCAACCCGACCATGCCAATACAAACAATACAGGCGCCAATACAGTCTTAGTGCCGCGCCAAAGACTGGAACCTTGCCGCTTCTACGGCGTTTCTCGGCAGCCGAGTGAACGCATCTTGTACATCAGATACGAACACTCGGCTGTGTTCCAACGGTCTTGTGCCCTTGAAAAGGGACTATGCAGTGATTGTACCCCATAGTCCCTTCCCGAAGTGGCAGCCGGACACATGCTGCTAATAAAGAGAACGACCATTTTTGAAATTGTTTATTGTCTAGAGATAAAAATATTGATTATTTTTGTCTCGTTTGGACTTCTGATTGATTTCAATCATTTAAGGTTGTGAACTTGGCGGCGTGGGTGGTTGATTTATAGCTGAAAAACAGCGGTCCGGCGCACTGGGGATAAAAGTTGACAGCCTGGCGTATGATACAACGGTCTTTGCCATGACAGGCTTGATCATCCAAAAGCCACCAGGGTGCCGCAAACTGTGACCACAACAGATACAGCCTTTGCCAGAACTCAATCTGTCTGCGATAGTGCGGGAATACTTTTAATTTAGATCACTCGATATCCCCCGATACTCTTACACCGACAGGATAGACAAGATGAGCGTTGAATTTCTTTTGACCAGCCTGATCGTCGTGGTCATTCCCGGCACCGGCGTGCTGTACACTCTGACGATCGGCCTCAATCATGGGTTTCGCGCCAGCGTGTGCGCAGCCTTTGGCTGCACTCTGGGGATAATTCCCGCCGCCAGTGCGGGTATCCTGGGTCTGTCAGCAATTTTTCACACCAGTGCTTTGGCTTTTCAGGTCATAAAAATTCTTGGTGTGATGTACCTTTTCTATATGGCATGGAGCGTTTGGAAGGATAACGGAATTCGCGACCTCGAGGAAACGCCAGCACTTGAAAACCACTTACACATTGCGGTGAGGGGTACGCTGATCAACGTCCTAAACCCCAAACTCTCGCTTTTCTTTCTGGCTTTTTTGCCACAATTTCTGCCGCCAGGCACCGAGAATATTGCTCTTCATCTCACAGGGCTGGCGCTGGTTTTTATGGCCATGACGTTTGTGGTGTTCGTTTTTTACGGCGCGTTCGCCGCCTCGGCGCGCCAATACGTGATCGACCGCCCCAATGTCATGAGAGGGATCAAGGGCCTGTTTGCAGGCAGCTTTGGGCTTTTGGGTCTCAGGCTTGCGTTTACGGAAAGGTAAAGAGACGGTCTGCGCCAAAACAGAACCTGACTTTTTGCATCACTGGATTGCAGCACTAAATACTCATGATATTAACGCGATCTTGGCGCGTTATGCCAATGAGCCAGAATACATCCCGCCTGTGATCGTCGAGCGGTTTGTAGCCTTTCACGTATAATTGGCAACAAACAAAAGGCGAACAGACTATATTGCAATCGGCTTGCACAGCCACCCGGCTTAGCCCTTTACATTCAGAGAACCTTAGAGGTTCTGTGGTCCACACTTTATTGTGACAACGCCCGTGGCGGGTACTCGACGGATTATCTTGATAATTGGTGACGCCCCGCATGTAACCAAGGCTATTTGGTGTTATCGCGAGCCATTGTGATCCTGAAAACACAGGCAAACAGACTAAGAGATAGATGCGTTGAGCCGCACCATAAAAGATTTGACAGTCAGAAAAATGACAGACCCTGACACGCTGATATGGGTCAAAATGCGCCATTAGCTTTGGGACCAACTATCGACTGATACACATCTCTTGGATATCAAACGCATCCTTAACGGACGCAAGCGCAAAGGCGGGATTGCACTTTTGCCCAATCAGTCTCCGGCTGGCTTTGCCGAAATTAGTATGCGCGACTATGCAAATGGATGCTGTGCGCAACCGGTTCCCTTTTTAGAGGGGATTTGGATCATAAAGCCATATCGCCCTCAAGGCGTTGGGTTTGCTTTGGTCAAAAAAATCAAAAGAGACCTTCAGGAACAGGTATTTACAGAGCTTTGTTCATCAGCACACATCGAAAACACCGTATCGCATTCGGCCCATCAGAGCTGGGGATTTGATGAAACAGATCGCGTTGTGTTTTTTCGAGCATCGCTGGTTTGAAAAGGCCGTGGATGCCAAAAACCCAGCGCTGCAAATCCAAGATCAAGATTAGGCGGCCTGCGCCTGCTCCACATGCGACAGCGCTTCCAGAACCAATTCAGGGCCGCCGATATGACCGCGTTCAGACAAGACCCTGCGCCACGCTCGGGTGCCGGGCTTTGTGGCAAACAGGCCAAGCATGTGGCGGGTGATCTGATTTAACTTGCCACCACCAATCATATGCGCCTCGATATAGGGCAGCATTTGATGCACAATTTGCACCGGATCGCATGTTTGCGCCTCGCCAAAAATCGCATGATCCGCCAATGCCAGGATATCGCTGGGTTGATGATAGGCTGCCCGCCCGATCATCACCCCATCCAATCCGGCTTCCAAAAAGTACTGCGCCTGCTCAAGCGAGGTGATTCCCCCATTCACAGAGAGATGCAGCGCCGGAAACAGCCCCTTCATCTGCATCACAAGGTCATAATCAAGGGGGGGAATATCACGATTTTCCTTGGGGCTGAGACCTTTAAGCCAGGCTTTGCGCGCGTGCACCGCAAACCGCGAGATACCAGCCGCAGAGACTTGTGACAAAAATTCTGGCAAGACGTCTTGCGGCACCTGATCATCCACGCCGATCCGGCATTTCACCGTGACCTCGACATCCACCGCCTCGCGCATGGCCGCGCAACACTCTGCAACAAGCGCGGGGGTTTTCATCAACACCGCCCCGAAAGTGCCAGACTGCACCCGGTCAGATGGGCAGCCCACATTCAGGTTGATCTCATCATAGCCCGCGTCCTGTCCAAGACGCGCCGCTTTGGCCAGTTCGGCGGGATCCGAGCCCCCCAGCTGAAGTGCGACAGGATGTTCCTCGGGGTTGAACTCTAGCAAATGCAATGCGCCACCCCGCACCAACGCCGGAGCCGTCACCATTTCGGTGTACAGAAGCGTATGGCGCGACATCAAACGGTGCAAATAGCGACAGTGGCGATCTGTCCAATCCATCATGGGGGCAACGCTGAGTATTTTCTCTTTATTTTTCAGTGATTTATGATGCATTATAAGAACTTAAAAGGAGAACAAAAGTGCACGGATTTGTACCTCTTTTGATCTCTGTGTGCACGGATTTTGCACGGATTGAAGGAATTGCACGGGTCATGGGAACCACTGTTAAAACAAAAGAAGGAACATGGCGACCCCAAGTGCGACGTAAAGGCAAATATGCCTCACAGACCTTTAGACTGAAAACGCTTGCTGACGAGTGGATCGTGGAAAACGAACGCCTGATTGACATTGGTATGGAACCATCAAGAGGAAAGGTTCAAAGAAGAAAAACAATCGGCGACCTGATAGATCTTCATGTTGCAGATCTGTTGGAGGTAGGAAAACCTCTTAGACGATCCAAGCGTGCCGTTTTAAATGCATTGAAAAATGATCTTGGCACTGTTCGGATTGTACACCTTAACCGATCAAGGTTGATCATCTATGGGAAAGAACGTGCTAAACAGGGTGCTGGTCCGGTTACTCTGGCAGTAGACTTCTCATTTCTTCGAACGTTATTGACACATGCAGCGGCCATACATGGCATAACAGTAAATACTGAGTGCGTCAGGTTGGCCCGCACCGCTCTTACACATCTTGGCTTGATTGAGCGTTCGGCAGAGCGTGATAGACGTCCAATAGAAGACGAGGTTTCGGATATTATCGCGCATTTTGAGAATACGCCTTCAATTATTCCGATGGCCAGGATTGTAAAGTTTGCCATTGCAACAGCGATGCGGCAGGAAGAAATCTGCAGGATCGAATGGAATGACGTAGATTTCAAGAAACGTATCGTTGTTATTAAGGACAGGAAAGATCCCCGCCGGAAAGACGGTAACCACCAGAAAGTCCCGTTGCTAAATCTAACTGGCTTTGATGCCTGGCAACTCCTTCTCGAGCAAAAAATATTGACTGGCGGCAAGGACCGTTGCTTTCCACACAATCACAAATCTGTTGGCGCTGCGTTTCGAAGGGCGCGCAATGCGCTAGGTGCGGATGATCTTAGATTCCATGACTTGAGGCATGAAGCAACAAGCCGCTTGTTCGAAGCTGGATTACCCATAGAACCGATGCAGCAATATGAAGCATTTTCCAAACTCATCAAAGAAGGCAAGGACGTTACCGATATTGCTGAAACCTTCGGTGTGACGACACGTATGGTCACCCGCATTTTGGCTTTGGCCAATCTCATTCCCGCGATTAAAACGGCTTATCGAAACGAGAAGATTGATCATGGTACCCTGCGTATTTTGACGATGGCCAGCAAATCGCAACAACGGGAATGGCTGAAACTTCTCAAATGTAAAGACCAGTATGCCCCCATTGGCGAAGGCCTGAAACGCTGGCTGTTCGGGGGAGACAAAATCAAAACCACAGTCGCACTCTTTGATCTGGAAGAGTACACAGCCCAGATTGTCACCGATCTTTTTGGCCAGGATGCTTATTTTACCGATGCCAATCAGTTTTGGAAGTTGCAGGAACAGGCGATTACGGCTCGAAAACAAACCCTGATCGAGGCGGGTTGGGCAAGCGTTGAAGTCTTCGCGCGTGGTGACTATTTCTCCGAATGGGAGTATGAACAAACGCTCAAGAAGAAAGGTGGCAGGGTTTTTGTCACCATTCGCGACAATGGTGAGGTCGCCTTCCATGAGGGCTATATCACTCTCAAGGAAGCACGCACTAAAAGTCAAAAAGAAAGTGGTGAGGTGGATGCGGAGGTGTCACAAAAACCTGCTAAACCTGAAATCACCAAAGCCATGCAAACTTATTTGGAACTGCACCGTCATGCACTGGTTCGCGCTGACCTTCTAAAACACCCAGCCATCGCTTTGCGGCTCACTGTCGCTCATATGATAGCTGGTTCCAATCTTTGGATGATTAGACCTGAGCCGCAACGTGCACCCAAAGTGGAAATCGAAGCGTCAATTCAGGGCAGTATCTCACAAACCATATTCGATGCAGAACGTGCAGAAGTTCTGGCCATGCTGGATATAGAGGAAAGCCGCGCCGAACTGGTGCGCCACACAGGTGATTGTAATTGGTCAGCCGTTTGTTTTGCCAAACTACTGGCATTGTCAGACAAGGAAGTTATGCAGGTTATG
>ENA-OQVM01005755-OQVM01005755.1-marine-metagenome-genome-assembly--contig:-NODE-5755-length-11672-cov-4.786977_pt1 | contig 11672 bp, 13 predicted proteins | sample MGYA00237776_ERZ505498 | MGnify/ENA primary metagenome ERZ505498 (study PRJEB26159, sample SAMN06265151) | marine metagenome | isolation source: Helgoland LTER site | place: Germany:Helgoland, sampling... | reverse complement strand
TCTGAAAACGACCGATTCACAGCAAAACACCCCTCAAAACGCAACTTTCCTGAGCAAACCGCGAACGCGAAGAGATAGAACTCGGGATTTGCCGTCTTGTATCCGTTCCACATGTCAGAGGGACGCTTATCTCCCCATCTTCTATCCAATGCTCTGACGGGTTCGGACCAAGCCGATGTCGTCGACAACCCCTTTCGTTCCCTCGCTGGAAAGAGAACGTACATCAGGCTGACAAAGCGATTGGGTCGTATGGTGATAGGGGCGCTTATTGGCGCTGCTTGACCCGGTATGGGATCGCATGCGCCATGGTGGCCATGTGTGAGTGGCGACACACAGGGAGTCTACTCTAAGGAGGCAAGTCGCGTGGGGGGCCGCCCAATTACATCAGGCCCAAGACCTATATGCGTCTGCTATATATGTGACGAAATCTGCCAAGACCTGATGGTCACCACCGCACCTCACAGGGCGCGATGGCTGTGCAGAGTTTAGCTGTCCATCTTCAAGGCGCTGATGAACGCTTCTTGGGGGATGTCGACCCGGCCGAACTGGCGCATCTTCTTCTTACCCGCCTTCTGCTTGTCTAGCAGCTTGCGTTTGCGCGTGGCGTCCCCACCGTAACACTTGGCGGTCACATCCTTGCGCATCGCCGACAGTGTCTCGCGCGCGATCACCTTGCCGCCGATGGCAGCTTGGATCGGGATTTTGAACATATGGCGCGGGATCAGGTCTTTTAGCTTTTCGACCATGGCCCGGCCCCGCATTTCGGCACGGTCACGGTGCACCATCATCGACAGGGCATCGACGGGTTCGTCGTTCACAAGGATCGACATCTTGACCAGATTGTCCTCGCGGTAGCCTGTCAGTTGGTAGTCAAAGGACGCATAGCCCTTGGTCACAGATTTCAGACGGTCATAGAAATCGAACACGACCTCGTTCAGAGGCAGGTCATAGACAGTCATCGCGCGTGAACCGGCATAGGTCAGATCCATCTGAATGCCACGCCGCTCTTGGCACAGCTTCAGCACGTCACCGAGGTATTCGTCGGGCACGAGAATCGTCGCTTTGATCCGGGGTTCTTCGAGGTGGTCCACGACGGACAGGTCCGGCATATCGGCTGGGTTATGCAGTTCGGTCATCGTGCCGTCACGCATATAGACGTGATAGACAACGGACGGTGCCGTTGTAATCAGATCGATGTCGTATTCACGTTCGATCCGGTCACGGATCACCTCAAGGTGCAAAAGCCCCAGAAACCCGCACCGAAAACCGAACCCAAGGGCCGCTGATGTTTCCATCTCGAAACTAAAGGAAGCGTCATTGAGCGCCAGTTTGTCGATGGCGTCGCGCAAGTCTTCGAACTGGTTGCTGTCCACCGGGAACAGCCCACAAAAGACGACCGGTTGCGCAGGTTTAAAGCCGGGCAGTGCCTCGACCTGTTTGCGTTCGTGCGTGATGGTGTCGCCCACGCGGGTGTCGCGCACCTGTTTGATGCTGGCGGTCAGAAATCCGATTTCGCCGGGGCCGAGGCTATCCACAACCTGCATAGCAGGGCGGAACACGCCGATACGGTCCACATGGTGCACGGTGTCATTGGACAAGAACCTGACCCGCTCACCTTTCTTCAGACGGCCATCAATGATGCGGACCAGAACGATCACGCCCAGATAGCTGTCGTACCAGGAATCCACGAGCATCGCCTTGAGCGGCGCATCCTCGTTCCCTTTGGGGGCTGGCAAATGCTTTACGATTGACTCAAGCGTTTCATGGATGCCTTCGCCTGTCTTGGCTGACACCCGAATGGCACCGGACGCATCAATGCCGATGACGTCCTCGATCTGTTCGGCCACACGGTCGCAATCAGCAGCAGGCAGGTCGATCTTGTTCAGGATCGGCACGATCTCGTGATCCGCATCAATGGCATGATACACGTTGGCCAACGTCTGCGCCTCGACGCCTTGACTTGCATCCACAACCAGCAACGATCCTTCGACCGCGCGCATGCTGCGCGACACTTCGTAAGCAAAGTCGACGTGGCCGGGCGTGTCGATGAGGTTGAGAACATAGTCCTCGCCGTTGTCGGCGGTGTAATTGATCCGCACTGTCTGCGCTTTGATCGTGATCCCGCGTTCACGTTCGATATCCATGCTGTCGAGCAACTGCGCCTTCATCTCGCGGGCAGAGACCGTATTGGTCGACTGGATGAGGCGATCAGCAAGCGTGGATTTCCCGTGGTCGATGTGGGCCACGATGGAGAAATTGCGGATATGTGAAAGTGGTGTCATGAGTGGGATATGTAGCGGAACGCGGGGCTGGTCAATGGCCGTCAATGCCGCGCCGCGCAACGGTCGGTGCCGCACATCCGCTATATGCCGCGAATCGAGGGTTAACGCCTTTGTTTTATGGCGAAATGGGCTGCACAGGCCGTACACGACCTGTGCACAGGCTGTGCACCGTCAATACACCCTGCGTCGGGTAAACAGGGCGTGCGGTGGCATTTGTCAATTTTGGGTTAACGCATTTGGGCTAACGCACGTGGCCTGTGACGTGAATCGCGACGCAGGGCGTGATACGTCCCTCACCGCAAATATTTGGTTAAGATTGGTCAGGTGCAACGACATCCCCATTCGCGCATCTTTGATACACTGGAGGGGTGATAGGCGACTGCTTTGGAGGACCGCTAAATCGCGCGATCAACGGCTTCGGCGGCGCGCGTGATATCTCTGCCGACACCTTTGGCCGTCTCGCACGCTGCGAGTGTCGCGGTGGCGAGCAACAAAGTCAGGATAAGGCGCGTGCGGATCATCGGACCCTCCGGTTTGGTTTCGTATATATAGGTAGGCGCATTTGTTTGGTCAAACGCCGACTGGATTGGCCTAGCCCGTGCGCCCCAATCGTTCGTCAATTGCTCTTGCTGCCAAAATCGACAATACTACAGTTACTCAAGAGTGGTAAAAATCGCCAGAGCAGAGCAGAGCATTTCGCATGAAACCATCCACGATCTTTTTTGCGGCCGTGTCGGCCATGGCCCTTGGGGCCTGTTCTGGCAACGGCACCCGCTATTCCAGCTCAAATGCTGTCCGGTCATCGCCAACTGTGATGTTCGCGACAGGTCCAATTTACACGGCGTGCATTCAGTCAGATCGCAGGCAAGCCAGCCGCGCGCGGTGCGGGTGTGTGCAGGCCGTGGCGAACCAATCGCTGTTGCCGACGGACCAACGCCGCGGGGCCAGTTTCTTTGGTGATCCGCACACCGCCCAAGAGGTGCGCACATCTGATCGGGCGATAGACGAACGGTTCTGGCTGCGTTGGAAGGCCTATGGCGACAGCGCCGCGCAGATATGCACCTGATTAGGGTCCCCTAGAGGTCGCGGCCCCACATTTGCAGCGGCTTTTCCGTCTCTGCGGCCTGATCGATGTCTTTCCAGCTGAAGTGTGCCACGGCACCATGCAACCGGTCATAGCCGCGTTTGTGCCAGAAACCGTCCAGCGGCTGATAGTCGTGCGGTCGAAGCGGATGATCCGCCGGACGCACGACGGCGGCGAAGCAAATCTGCTCAAACCCCAGGTCACGCGCGAACGCTTCGCGCTGATCAAAGAACTGGTGGCCAATGCCCTGCCCGCGATATCGCGGCAACAGCAGGCTTTCGCCGCAATAGAACATCTTGTCGATTTTGATGTCTGTGCCATCAAAGGCCTGAAAGAAATCATCGGCGTGTTCGGCCAACGGTGCCCCGGTCGAGGCCCCCACCAGCTCGTCCTGATCATAGATGCCAATCACGATGGCTTGGAGCGCGCGTTCGTAGGCCTTTAAATAGGTGCGTTCATAGTCCGCCGTCCCGTCATAGAGATAGGGCCAGTCCCGAAACACCCTGATGCGCAGGTGGGCAAGATCGTCCAAAGCCCCCGACAACGCATCGCCTGTCAGGATTTCTGTCCTCATGCGGCGACCTGTGCCATCCAGTCTGCCAGATTGTAATAGGTTGTCACCCGCGAGATCTGTCCGTCTGACACCTCGAAAAACGATCCGGCAGGCAGGCGGTAGGACTGTCCATGTGCCTCTGGCATTCCGGGATCGGTGGCAAGGTATGTCCCATTCACCACATATTCGGCAGCCGCGCGGGTGCCTGTGGCATCGCCGAGCACAACGATGTCGGTCAACGTTTCACCATAGCAGCGCGCCATATGTGCGCAGAATTCGGCAAATGCCGCACGGCCTGTGCGAATTTGTCCTTCGTTCACGTGATGGGCCACATCCTCGGTGACGCAGGCCAGCATGGTGTCATAGTCGTCGGCGTTGAACGCATCGAAATAGCGTTGAATGATATCCATCATGTGCTCTCTTGTGCGGGGCCCCAGCGGTCGACCAGACGTTTGATGATCTGATCGCGCGCGGACCTGTAGCTGGTCAATTTCGCTTCTCGTGTTTCGCCCAGTCCCGTGGGGTCAAGGATGGGCCAGTATTCCACGTCGAGATGATAAAATCGGGTCAATTCCAATGCGCGGCGTTGGCTGGCGGGGGACAGTGCGACGACCAGATCAAAAGAGGACAGATCATCGCCCCACTGTTCCATCTCGTCAAAGCTGCGCGAGCGATGCCGACTGAGTTCGACCCCCAGTTCCTGACAGACGGCGATGGAAAAGCCATCAATTTCCATATCGTTTTTGACGCCAACGGACTGAACATAGGTGTCCTGCCCATAGTATTTTTTCATGATCCCTTCGGCCATGGGGGACCGGACCGCATTATGATCGCAGCAAAAAAGAACGGATTGCGGCAAAGGGTGCGTCATTTATCCGCCAAAATGCAGGACGCAAATCAGGGTGAACAGGCGACGCGCCGTGTCTGTGTCAATATCAGCTTTGCCCTCAAGCCGTTCTTGCAAGACCCGGCTGCCTTCGTTGTGGATACCGCGCCGGGCCATGTCGATGGTTTCGATCTGGGAAGGGGGCAATTTCTTGACCGCCTCGAAATAGCTTTCGCAGATCTGGAAATAGTCTTTGACCACCTGCCGGAAGGGACCAAGGGACAAGTGAAACTCGGCCGCCTTTTCCGCGTTCTGGGTTTCCACATCAAACACCAGACGCTTTTCCCGGATAGAAAGCCCTACGTTATACGGGCCTTCGGGGACCGGGCGTTCGTCGCGCGAGGGCAGGACAAATGTATTGTCCTCCAGCAAGTCAAACATCGCGACCTTGCGCTCCTGCTCGATTTCGGGCGTGGGGGCGGGCAGGTTGGCGTCATCAAGTGTGATCTGGGCAATGCGGGTCATTTTGGGCGGTCATATCTGCAAGGGGCTCGGTTGGAATGCTTACGCAAGCCCTGTCGGCAACACAATGGCGGGCAAGGTATTTCGTGGCCCGCCGTGCTGATATGTCTGCCCCCTGCCCTATCCGTTCAGCTTGCGCAGGCGCGCGGTGACGGACAGCCCATGCGCCTCAAGGCTTTCGGAGGCGGCAAGCCGTTCGGCACCGGGGCCGATGGCGCGCAGGGCATCGGGCGTCATTTCCGCCAAGGTCGTGCGTTTGACGAAATCCATCACCGACAGACCAGAAGAAAACCGCGCGGACCGCGCCGTTGGCAGCACGTGATTGGGGCCACCGATGTAATCCCCGATCGCTTCGGGTGTCCATTGCCCCAAGAATATCGCGCCCGCATGGGTGATTTGCGCCGACAGCGCCCGTGGGTCCGCCACGCACAGTTCGAGGTGTTCGGGCGCGATCCGGTCCGACAATGCGGCGGCCACATCCAGCGAGGGCACGGTGACAATGGCCCCAAAATCCCGCCAGCTCGCGCCTGCAATTGCCCGCCGTTCCAGCGTCTCCAGCCGCTTTTCCACGGCCTGTGCAACCGCTTGCCCAAACTTGGCATCCGTGGTGATCAGCAGCGATTGCGCGCTTTCGTCATGTTCCGCCTGGCTGAGCAGGTCCAGCGCGATCCAGTCGGGGTCGTTGTCAGCGTCCGCGATCACAAGGATCTCCGAAGGGCCCGCGATCATATCGATGCCGACCTTGCCGAACACCCGACGTTTCGCAGCCGCCACAAAGGCGTTGCCCGGCCCGGTGATCTTGTCGACGGGTGCAATTGTTTCGGTGCCATAGGCAAGGGCCGCAATCGCTTGCGCGCCCCCAATGCGATAGATTTCATCGACGCCGGCAATCTGTGCTGCCAGCAAAACCAGCGGGTTCAGTACCCCATCTGGCGTCGGAACCGTGATCGCCAACCGCCCAACACCCGCCACTTTGGCAGGAATCGCATTCATCAGCACCGACGATGGGTAGCTCGCCAAACCGCCCGGCACATATAGTCCAGCCGCAGACACCGGCGTCCAGCGCCAACCAAGGGTTGCGCCCACATCATCCGTCCATTGGGCATCTTCGGGCATCTGCCGCGCGTGATAGGCGCGGATACGGTCTGCAGCCAGTTCAAGTGCTGCGCGGTCCGCGTCACTCACTTGGGTTATTGCGGCCTCCACCTCTTTGGGTGTGATCCGCAGGGTGTCTGGTGTCAGCGCGATGCGGTCAAACTGTTCGGTCAGGGCGATCACGGCGGCATCGCCACGGGCGCGCACATCGGCGATGATGTCGGCCACAACGGCATCCACGTCCGGGCTGTCTTCGCGCTTGGCATTCAAAAGGGCGGTAAACCGCGCCTCGAAATCCGGATCACTATAGTCAAGAAACTGGGGCATTGTCGTCCTCTCGGCTGATAGGCGACATAGCCCCGTGGCACGGGCTGCTCAAGTGGGGAAGTGCCGCACGCTGGCGCGTTATGCGCCGGGCTTGTCCGTCCGGATCATCATAAGGTCGTCTTCTAAACCTTGTGCGCCGTGTATCGCGTTGGGGATCTTGCCCGCTTCGGCAAAGCCGTGTCGCTTATATAACGCGATGGCCGGGGCGTTTTCGACATTCACAAACAGTTCGAGTTGCCAGACGCCCGCCGCGTGGGCCGCTGCCATGAGCGTTGCCATCAACTGGTCAGAGATACCCCGGCCGCGCGCTTCAGGCGCAACATAAAGAGGGCCGATTTCAGCGCGGTGGCGCGCGCGCGGCACGGCATTGCGGTTGAAACCGGCGATACCGACGGGTGTCTCGCGCACAAAGGCCATCACGCGGTCACCGTTGCTGAGGCGCCGGATATCTTCTGTCATCGGAACCGCCGCGGCTTCCTCCGCCGTTACGATAAATACCGAAGGGTTTTCGCGTATCCCATCCAGTCTGAGCGCGCGCCAGTTTGGCGCATCGTCCGGCGTGGCAAGCCGGACGGTCAGATCAGTCATCGTGGTGTGGAATGGATTTTGATGGGGCAACGTAGGGGCGCGTCACGTCCTTGAGCGTCGCCTCGATCGCCTCGACCTGCAAACGGATGGCCCCATCCCCGGCAAGGGTCAACAGGATGTCGCCCGCCCCGTCCTCGCCCGGTTCGAAGGTAATAGACAACAGCGACAGAACTGTTTCCTTGTCGGACCGGTCAATCCCATTGGTCGCTACGTTCAACACCAGATCAAAAGCCAGCACAGATTGCACACGCTCGGGCGCGTGACGCCCCTGCCCGGCATCTTCCCAGCGGAAACGATTGATCAACAGCGCAAAGCGGCGCTGCGCGCGGGCAAATTTCATCTCGGTGATCGGAAACACACAATCCTGCGTCAGCGACGAAATCACCTGCAAATCGTCACTGTCGAGTGCGCCAAGGTTCAGCGGTGCCTCGCGCCCATCTTCGAATTTTGCGTCAGTCATTCGCCCTGCACCCGTTGAATGTCGGCACCAACGCCGGACAATTTTCGCACCACATGTTCGTACCCACGATCAAGGTGATAGACCCGCCCGATCCGTGTTTCACCTTCGGCCGCCAGACCCGCGAGGATCAGACTGACAGAGGCGCGCAAATCGGTGGCCATCACAGGCGCGCCTTTCAGCTTGCCCACACCAGTCACAGTGGCCGTGCCGCCGTGTACGTCGATCTTGGCCCCCATACGGGTCAGTTCGGGGGCATGCATAAAGCGGTTTTCGAAAATCTTTTCCTCCAGCACGGATGTTCCTTCGGCCGTGCACAACAGGGCCATCATCTGGGCCTGCAGGTCAGTCGGAAAGCCGGGGAACGGTTCGGTTGTGACGTCAACGGCCCGAATGCGCCCGTTTTTGCGCCGCACCTTGAGACCATTTTGCGTCTCTTCGACACTGATGCCTGCCGCGTCCAGCTTTTCACAGAACGCGCCGACAAGGTCGATGCGCCCACCAAGCAACTCGACCTCGCCGCCACAAATCGCGGGGGCCAGCATATAGGTGCCCAATTCGATCCGGTCGGTGACGACGCGGTGGGTGGCCCCGTGCAAACGGTCGACGCCCTGAATGGTGATCGTCGGTGTACCGTCGCCGTCAATTTGCGCGCCCATCGCACGCAGGCATGTGGCAAGGTCCACGATTTCAGGTTCGCGGGCGGCGTTGTTGATCACCGTCGTGCCCTTGGCCAAGGTCGCGGCCATCAGAATGTTTTCAGTTGCGCCCACGCTGGCAAAAGGAAAGTCGATCACCGCCCCCTTGAGTTTGCCGCCCTGCGCCTTGGCATGCAGATAGCCATCGCGCAGATCAATCTCTGCGCCCATTTTGGCCAGCCCGTCGGTGTGGATGTCCATGGGGCGCGCGCCAATGGCGCAGCCGCCGGGCAATGACACCTCGGCGTGCCCCTCGCGCGCCAGCAGCGGGCCAAGTACCAGGTTTGAGGCCCGCATTTTGCGCACAATGTCATATTCAGCGCGCGTGTTGATCGCCCCGTGGCACGACATCACTTGCACCTGACCGTCCTGCATCGCGGTCACCTCGGCCCCCAGCGATTGCAGCAGTTGCGTCATGGTGCGAATGTCACTGAGGCGCGGCGCGTTGGTCAGCGTCAGCGGCTCGTCACTGAGCAATGTCGCCGGCATCAACGCAAGACACGCGTTTTTGGCCCCCGCGATCGGAATTTGTCCGTTCAGCGGGCCACCGCCGCGTACCAAAATACTATCCATTGCCCTGCTCCTTGGGGGGTTCTGCCGCTTCGCCCGGATCTTTGCGCGCTTTGGCCTGTGCCTTGCGCCGACTTAGGTTCGCCTTGAGCGCCGCCTTGAGGCGCGCATCACGGTCGTCCTTGGCCTTGGATTGGGGTGCGGTTTTATCTGCCATGCTGCCTCTGTATCGCAGGGGTGCAGGGGCGTCCAGAATGGGGTTGCACGGAGGGTCGATTGTCGCTACTCACCCGCCACGATGCTGTGGTAGCTCAGTGGTAGAGCGCGTCATTGGTAATGACGAGGTCGGGAGTTCAATCCTCCCTCACAGCACCATTTTTTCATATAAGATTATGATTTTACAGGTATTTTTTCCGCAGGTGGTTATTTGCCTTGGAAAGAAGAATGGCCGCTATGTAAAACACAGCGGCCAAAGAATTCATCTAGATTTCGACGTTACGCGTCGATTTCAGTTAGACTTACTTGCGCAAGCCACTTTCGGTGTCGAAATAATGTGCAAGCTCTGGCTTGATGGTAAAGCCGATTGCGTCACCTTTTTCAGCAAGGGGCGGCTGTTCAGTCTTTGCAATGAATTGGACACCTTGCGCAGAAATCAGATGCACAAGCGCATATTCCCCAAGGTTTTCAACAAGATCCAAGCGCCCTTCGACAACAGCACTTGCTGCGTCCGTGACGACCAAATGCTCTGGGCGCAGGCCGACCTGTTCGGTCGCACTGACGGTGCGTCCAAGAGCATTGCTGGCATTCGCAGACAAATCATTAGCCGAGAAGAAGTTCATTTTCGGGCTGCCAATAAACTGTGCAACAAAGGCGTTTGCCGGACGTTCGTACAGTTCAATAGGCGAACCAACCTGTTCAATACGGCCGTCGCGCAGCACAACGATCTTGTCGGCCAGCGTCATCGCTTCGACCTGATCGTGGGTTACATAGATCATCGTGGTCTTAAGGCGCGCATGAAGGCGCGCGATTTCAAGGCGCGTTTGCACACGCAATGCAGCGTCAAGGTTGGACAGTGGCTCGTCAAACAGGAACACTTCCGGATCGCGGACAATCGCACGGCCAATGGCAACACGTTGACGCTGGCCACCGGACAAATTGCGCGGTGAACGCTCAAGGTAGTCTGTGATCTGCAGGATTTCTGCAGCATCACGCACGCGACGGTCGATTTCAGCTGGGTCGGTTTTGGCCTGCTTGAGGCCAAACGCCATGTTTTTATAAACCGTCATATGCGGATAAAGCGCATAGGACTGGAAAACCATTGCCACACCACGCTTGGATGCGGCCACGTCATTCACGACCTGTTCGCCAATCGCGACGGTCCCGTCAGAAATTTCCTCGAGGCCCGCGATCATGCGCAGCAAGGTTGATTTACCACAGCCTGATGGGCCGACAAATACGACGAATTCACCGTCTTCAATATCAAGATCGACGCCGTGCATGACTTGCACATCGCCATAGCGTTTGCGGACATCGCGTAAGGTTAGACCGGCCATTGTGACTCCAATTCTTTAATTTCTTGCCGCAGGGTCTGGACGAATGCGGGATACTTTTCAGGAAGATCGCCCCATAGTTGGCGATTGGTCAGAAACGCCTCAGTGCCCAAAAGCGCCTGAAGGTCGTTCCAGCGGGGTTCGACATATTCGAATGGTATTTTTCCAGCGACGACATGCTGGGCAAAAACGTGCCAGCTGGCGATGCTTCGGATGGTAAAGATCGGCAGTATGCCTTGTTCAAAGCAGCCTGCTAGGGTGGGGCGCAGAAATATCGGAAACTTGGCCATGCCGTCGGCGCTGATGCGGGCGACCGTATCGCCAATAGCTGCGTTGCCAAAGCGTCGCGCGATATCCGCCAGATAGTCCTGCTTTGAGAAGGGCAGATCGATTGTGATTGCGGGCAGAACTTCTTGGCTTTCGAAGTTATGGAAATGAGCGTTCAAAAGCGGAACCCGCATGGCAGCATCAAAGGTTTCAACGCCTTCGAGTGCGGCCAAATAGACGAGCGCCGTGTGCCCGCCGTTCAGAACGCGGATTTTCGTTTCTTCATAAGGATCGACATCCGCCGTGACAGTGACGCCAGCTTGCGCCAAATCAGGCATTGCGGCTGTTGCACTGTCTTGCAGAACCCATTGGATGAAATCTTCGGCCATTATCGGCGAAGTGATGTCCTTGCCCAAAAGCGCCGATAATTCCGGGCCAAGGTTCGCATGGCTGCGTGGCGTGATCCGGTCGACCATAGAACAGGGAAAGACAGCATTGTCTTGAACCCACTGGGCCAAGACATTATCGCCGCAGAATTCTAGATAGGCCAACAGATTGCGGCGCAGCATTTTGCCGTTCTGGCGGATGTTATCACAACACGCGATGGTCAGTGGTGCGGCGGTGCTTGCCATGCGCTGGCCAAGCGCCGCACGCAGGTAGCCGTAAACGCTTTGCGGTGCATGGCCTGCCTTTTCAGCGATAATTGTCGCGTCATCAGTGTTCAGATCACCGTTTGGGTCAGTGTAATAACCGCTTTCAGTGACAGTAATCGTAACAAGATGAACGGATGGTTTGGACAACAGTGCCTCAGTTTGTTGCGGTGCGGTGCTCCAATCTGCAAATTGGACATGCGGGCGGACCATACGAATAGCGACGGCGCCGTCGGCGGAATGGGACTTTAGGTAATAGCCGT
>ENA-OQVM01005754-OQVM01005754.1-marine-metagenome-genome-assembly--contig:-NODE-5754-length-11672-cov-17.224925_pt1 | contig 11672 bp, 11 predicted proteins | sample MGYA00237776_ERZ505498 | MGnify/ENA primary metagenome ERZ505498 (study PRJEB26159, sample SAMN06265151) | marine metagenome | isolation source: Helgoland LTER site | place: Germany:Helgoland, sampling... | reverse complement strand
TTACTTTTTGTTGCTGTAGACAAAAAGTGACTGGCTGTCGGGCCACCCCCGACGACCTTGAATTTAAAACTTAAAAAATAGAAGTAAACAACCAGAATATAAGAACAATATCAGATAGAGCTTAAAGATCTAGATTCTGGCGTGTCGGGCCACCCCCGACGGTCTTGATTGAAAAATCAAAAAAAATAAACTAAAACCCAGAATATAAAAACACTATCAGATAAAGCTTAAAGATCTAGATTCTGGCGTGTCGGGGCCACCCCCCGACGCTCTTGACCTTAAAACTTTAAAGAAAGAAAAAACTCAAATCTAGCCAGTTTAATTGTTCTAACTAAAAAAATAAGCTGCAAACTATTCCTGAACTGGCTTCTTCTGAAGCTTCCTCTGCAACGTCCGACGATGCATCCCCAGCGCCCGAGCGGTTGCCGAAACATTCCCATCATTCTCTGCTAAGGTCTTTTGAATATACTCCCACTCCAACCTATCCACAGATAACGGCTTACTACTTACCAGCTTCTGCTCATTAATATTATTCTCATTAAACGCAGCCAATATCTCATCGACACTAGCAGGCTTGCATAAATAATTACTCGCCCCACGCTTTATCGCTTCAACCGTAGTTGCAATGCTCGAATAACCCGTTAAGACAACAATTTTTAATTGAGCATCGAAATTTAAAAGCTGAGGGATTAGCGCTAGGCCCGATTCCTTTCCCATATTCAAATCAATCACCGCATGGCTAAAAATATTCCCCAACTGCTGTATTAATTCAATCGCTTGCTGAGGGCTGTTTGCAGTCGAAGTGGTTATTTCTCGACGCTCAAGCGCACGCGATAAAATAGAACAAAACACTTCATCGTCATCCACTAATAAAAAATGCTGTTGCGTGTTTGGGCTAGTCATTAAGCGCCTCTTGCTCGGCAGTGATTAATGGTAGCTGTATGATAGCTTCAGCGCCACCATGTTCAAGGTTGCGAAGTATTAGCTGGCCACCGTGTCGATGAATGCTGGCGTTCGATAAAAATAAACCAAAGCCTAATCCTGTGCTATTTTGGTCGCGACGATCATGCAAGGGTTGGCGGTTGAACTGTCGTAAAATATTATCGGGTATGCTTTTACCTTTGTTAGAAACAATAATATGAATGATATCGTCATGCTGTTGAATATCGATAGCAACAGAATTTGGGCTGGCATTCGCCGCATTGTTGAGTAGGTTGGTTAATGCCTGTGATAACGATTCATCGCAATGAATAATGCCATTGATTGTACGCTTAACAAATAAATTATTGATCGTTACTTCAGGTCGAAGCGGATGCCAATGCTCTATGCAAGCATTCACTAAAGCCGTAACGTGAATGGAAAACTTTTCTCCGGGCTGCGTTTGCTGCGCGGTATGAACCAGTTTTTTTAAACTGCTGCGGCATTGAGAAATTTGCGATTGCATTAAGGCTAAATCTTCTTGTTGATGCTGACTTTGCATTACGTCATTAGCCATTTCGTCAACCAATAAACTCAGGCTGTTAATAGGGGTGCCCAATTCGTGGGCGGTGCCTGCAGCTAATGTGGCAATAGAAAGAATTTGCTCATCATACAGTTGTTGTTCGCGCTGCTGGTTAATGGCGTTTTCTTGTGCACGCAGCGCCTCTGCCATTCGTGAGACAAACCATGCAATTAATACCGCACTCACTAAAAAGTTAAACCACATACCTAAATAATGCGGATTTAAAATAGCAGAAATTTCTATACCGCTATTTGCAGAATGTGATAGTGGGTGTGATAAATGCTGGCTATGATCCATCGCCGTGGGTGATGCTGTCGTGTGCGAGAAAAAATCTAAAGGTTGATAGAAAAATAATAATATCGAATAGGCTGCAACGGATAGACCCGCAATGGCGGCGGCATATTTTTTAGGCAGTGTGGCGGCGGCAATACTAAGTGGCACTAGAAAATAGGAAATGAAGGGGTTGGTTGCGCCACCGGTAAAGTACGCTAACGCAAAAATAAAGAGCACATCAATAATTAGCTGCGTCGAGAATTCGGTTTCGCTCACTACTCGATTCGATCGTAGTCTTAAATAGGTGAGGGCGGTGATTAAACTTTGAATAGCAATAACAATAGCAACGGCAAATAATTGGCTTTCAATACTTAAATACCTATAGCCATAAAGCAGGGCGGCGGACATAAACACTAAGACGATAGCGCGTATCCAGCATAGCCGACGCAAGTTAAGCGTTAATGCAGCGAGCGTTAAGGAGTTGTGTGGGTATTGGGCGGTGGTCACATTCAGTCTTTTATTGAGTCGTTATTACATAATTGATGCAGTGATTCGATAGTTTACTTAACTCTTTGTTGAATAGCAGCTGATTCTTTTAAAGGGCTTAATCGCTCATTAGATACTGTCATTCTGGTGGGCTTACTTCTGGATGGGACTATGCCAACCCATAATAGCGCGAGACAGCTTTGTGGATCACTTATCTCCCCATGAATAATAGCCATAATTCCCGTAATTCTAAATGAGAATCAATTGCATTCCGATTTAAAAGGTGCTCAAATACTTGGCCAGATACTATTTGCCTAATCCTTGAAATAGTTCGTCGCATATCCAAATTGAGAGCCTTTATGACAAGTCTAATACCTTCTATTAAGCCAGTAATGCCTTTTATGGCTGTTCTTCTCCGTCTGCTTTCCGTTCGATTACTCGTTGCCAGCGCTCTTATTAGCCTAATTATCGCCTGTTCACCTTCATCTGAGCCGGTATCTGATTTAGCGTTGAATGATAGCGCCGAGATCAATGACGCTGAGCCAAGCGAAGCGATTGTGGTTTATTCCTCACGCAATGAGCATTTAATACAACCGGTATTCGCTTTATTTACTGAACAAACCGGTATTGAAGTGAAATACACCACTGACAAAGCTGGGGTGTTAATTGAGCGCATTAAAGCCGAGGGCAAAAATACGCCAGCGGATGTGTTGATTACTGTGGATGCGGGCACTTTAGGTTATGCCGCGCAACAAGGTATTTTTCAAACTTTAGATTCTGCAATTGTAGCTGAGAGAGTGCCGGCGTATTTGCGTGATGATAGCGATTACTGGACAGGGTTATCGTTGCGTGCCCGAACTATTGTTTATAGTACTGAGCGCGTTAAGCCCGAGCAATTATCCAGTTACCAAAATTTAGGGGCAGATCAATGGCAGGGGCGTGTTTGTTTGCGTACTTCAAAAAAGGTTTATAACCAATCACTCGTTGCCATGCTTATTGCGGAACAAGGCGAGACCAAAGCTGAATCGATTGTTTCATCTTGGGTGGCCAATCTTGCTATTCCTCCAACCTCTAATGATACAAAAGTGATGGATGCTATTTTAGTAGGACAGTGTGATGTCGGCATTATCAATACCTATTACTTTGGACGCCTACAAACAAAAATTGCTGATTTACCACTAGCGCTTTTTTGGCCTAATCAAACAGCAGAAGCGGACAGTGGTGTGCATGTCAATGTTGCCGGTGTTGGCATTCTCAAGCACAGTAAAAATGCAGCGCAGGCTAAACGCTTAGTTGAATGGTTAGTGTCAGATAGCGCTCAAGCATTATTTGCGGGTGTTAATAAAGAGTATCCCATTAATGACAGCGTCGAAGTGAATCCGCAAGTTGCCTCATGGGGTCACTTTAAACAAAATCCTTTACCCTTGAGTCAGGCTTATGTATTACAACCTGCTGCGGTTAAGTTAATGGATCGCGCAGGGTATAAATAGCCACATATGTTAAACCTCCTTAATTTAGGTAAACAGCTGCGCAAAATTGGCGTATGGCAAGTTTTCTTAGTCGTTATGGCTTTGCCAACATTGCTGGCCTTGTTAGGGGTGCTGAGTTCTTTTTTGCATCCGGATATTGAAAGTCTGTCGCATTTAGCGCAATACGTTTTACCGCAAACCATAAAAAATACAATTTTTTTAGTGGTGGGTGTGGGTGTTGTCACTACGACTTTAGGTGTTTCCTTAGCGTGGCTAACAGCGGTTTGTGATTTTCCATTGCGCAAATTTTTTGTTTGGGCGCTTATTTTACCCATGGCTATTCCAGGCTATGTGATGGCGTTTGCATTGGTCGGTTTGTTTGAGTACACCGGCCCTGTCCAACATTTTTTACGAGAAACTTTCGGTTCTTCTAGTGCCTTTCCCGATATTTATTCTTATGGTGGCGTAGTGATGGCGTTAAGCCTGGCACTTTATCCTTACACCTATCTTATGGTCCGTAATGCTTTTCAGACGCAAGGTTTACGGAGTTTGGAGGTAGGGCAATCACTGGGCTTGTCGATAAGAGAAAGTTTTTGGCGTATTTGCCTGCCTATGGCAAGACCGTGGATTGTGGGTGGTACGCTATTAGTGATGATGGAGACGTTATCTGATTTTGGTACGGTGGCTATTTTTAACTATGACACATTAACCTCGGCCATTTATAAAACATGGTTTGGTTTGTATTCATTACCAGCGGCTTTACAAGTTGCATCGGTGTTATTAATTTTTGTGGTTGTTATTACCTTACTCGAGCGCAGAAGTCGTGCTAGCCAACGTTTTTCGCAAACACGCAGTGCCAAGTCAGTAGCGGGTAGAATTCGTCTTAGCGGTGTTGATCGATGGTTGGCGCTATTGGTTTGTGTACTGGTATTTAGTTTGGCGTTTGTTATGCCGGTTATGCGCTTACTTTATTGGGCAGTGCCTAATATGAATGCCGACATCACAAGCCAGTTTTTAGGGTATGTTGCTGGCTCTACCAGTTTATCGTTAATTGCCATGTTGATGATTGCAGGCCTCGCTTTATTAATGGCGTTTACCGCACGCACCTATAACAGCCCCTTTGCCAAAATAGTGGTGCGTATTAGCACTATGGGTTATGCCTTGCCGGGTACGGTATTAGCTGTAGGTTTATTTGTGCCAGTAGCGGCTATTGATAATGTCTTAGGTGCGATGGGTTTATCGACACCTTTATTGCAAGGCACAATGGTAGTAATGTTATTAGCTTACAGTGTGCGTTTTATGGCGGTGGCTTTTACGCCATTAGAAAGCAACCTATTAAGAATTACGCCATCAATTGACGCGGCCTCAAGAAGCTTGGGTGTGTCGGGCATTAAAATGTTAGCTAAGGTACATTTGCCTATGGTGAAGGGTGGCTTACTAACGGCCATGGTATTAGTTTTTGTAGATGTGATGAAAGAGCTACCTATCACATTAATGACACGCCCCTTTGGTTTTAATACTTTGGCGGTGAGAATATTTGAATTAAGCTCAGAAGGTTTGTGGGAGCGTGCAGCGCTACCTGCATTGGCTATTGTATTGGTCGGCTTAATCCCTGCGTTTATATTAATTAGAAAATCAGATGCACGTTAAATTTAATAAGCAGTTCATTTGTAGTAAGAATTTTAGCAAAGAATCATAACGGTGAGCCTATGCCTAATAGCAACGATATAATGATGTCCGAAAGCCAAGATGTAATAGAAAACTATTTATCGGTTGATAATGTTTCTATTGGTTTTGATGGGCGAGAAATATTATCGAATATTACTTTTCAATTAAAACGCGGAGATATTGGTTGTCTGTTGGGGCCTAGTGGCTGTGGTAAGACTACTTTATTAAGAAGCATTGCCGGTTTTGAAACGGTTGATGACGGCATGATTAAATTAAATAATAAAGCCTTAAGTCATCATGGTTATTTGCTACCAGCCGAGCAGCGTAATATCGGTATGGTGTTTCAAGACTATGCTTTGTTTTCACATTTAAATGTTATCGATAACATTATGTTTGGCTTGCATCGTTTCTCAAAAGCGCAGGCAACTATTCGAGCGAATGATTTAATAGCGCGTATTGGTTTAGTGGGTAAAGAGCTGGCTATGCCTCATGAGTTATCGGGTGGCGAACAACAACGTGTCGCTTTGGCTAGAGCGTTAGCGCCAGAGCCGCAATTATTATTGCTCGATGAACCCTTTTCTAATTTAGATGTTGAGCTGCGAGAAACACTAAGTCGCGACGTACGTGACATTATTAAGCAATCAAATACCACCGCGTTAATGGTTACCCATGATCAAAACGAAGCTTTTGTGATGGCCGATAATATTGGCGTTATTCAAAGCGGTAAGTTAGCGCAGTGGGGCAGTGCTTATACTATTTACCATGAGCCGATAAATGCCTTTGTCGCTGATTTTGTGGGACAGGGTGTATTCCTTGAAGGTAAAATGCGTTCGCCGAGTGAAGTAGAAACCACGCTGGGCTGTTTTGAACGAGAAGAATCTAGTACCGAACAAGATAGCTTGGCGACGGGCGATAAAGTAAAAGTACTGATTCGTCCCGATGATATTATTCATGATGATGAAAGCGAATTAACGGCACGCGTAATTACTCGTGATTTTCGTGGCGCAGAGTTTCTTTATACCTTGGCATTGGCCAATGGTGAGGAATTATTAGTGATGGTGCCGAGTCATCATAATCATGAAATTAATGAATTGATTGGTATTCGTTTAGAGATAGATCATGTGGTGGTGTTTAAGTAAGCGTTTATAGCGCTATAAAAGCCTTTGATGGTCGTATAAAAGCCGCTTAAATGGCGCTCTAACTCACTTCGGGGTCTGCAATAGGCTTAGATGTAAAAAAGACTTGATAGCAGCATAGTGCCGTTGTTATTAAGCCCCAGATTAATCCTAATACAACCCCAGCATCTAAGATGCCCCGCCAAGGTTGTGGAACCAATTTAAACAATAAGACAAACGTAACAATCATTGATGATAGTAATACTGAGCTAATGATTCTGCGCTTAGGTGCGTTGAAAAATCCCATGCAGAATAAAGGCGCGAGAATTAACTGCAAGCCATTTGCCTGTGAAGATAAATAATGCACTCTGGCGGCAAATCGCGGTGAATAGCTTTTTTGGAAGCCCTTATAGCCTTCGGAGTAAGCCATAAATATAAGGCTAACGACTAATACTAACCATTGTACTAAGGTGAAAGGCTGAGCGAAGGCCTCAACGGTATACACTGACAAGCGAATCATCGCAAAAATCACTAGCGAATAAAATCCAATAATGCCCCAGCAACTAGCAATTGCACCGATAGCGGTAATACGATGAGAGCGACTGGATTCTGTTTGCATAGTTATAATGGCTGGTTATGATGACTAGTTTGTATGTCTTATATGTTTTAAATGGTTTGCAGCTGAAAAAGCGACCGCTATTCTTACATAAAGCCAAAATTTTATCAGCTTTGATCGCTCTTTATCGTGTAATAAGAGCGCTATGTAATGATTAATGTAAGCCAAGTAACCGCTGCCAGCACAATGGCACAAAACACAGCCGCCGAGGCAATATCTTTAGCGCGTTCGGATAATTCATGATAATCCAAGCCGATTCTATCTACCGTGGCTTCTAGCGCTGAGTTAAGTAGTTCGGTTATCAACAATAAAGCGATAACAAAAAAAAGCAATAATCCTTCCATTACGTTGTCTGCCACCCAGTAAATGGAAGGCAGCGCGATAATGGCTATACACACTTGAATACGAAATGCCTCTTCATGCTTAAAGCATGAAGCTAAACCTGCAATCGAGTTTTTTGTTGCTTCAATTAAGCGACGCCTTGCAATGCTAGAAGGTCGCTGGTCTTGTTGTTTATTATCGAAATCTAAGTCTGACATAATTTTCACTCATACCAGTGGCTTAATTAATGAAGCGTTTAGGTCAATAAAGCGTTTGGGTCAATGAAGCGTTTTGGTTAATAAAGTAGCTGAATTAATGTACGCCATGCATACGCCGCTTAAGCATAGGTGTTAAGACAAAGATAAAAACACCCACCGCAATACTGACTAGCCCAATGGTTTGGTAAACCGATATGGTTGCAGCAACATCCAAAGCACCGCTGTTGGCACCTGGGTCGCTGCTGCCGGTTAACGAGCTTATCCAGCCGGCTACATAATTCCCCATGGCCGAAAACAAAAACCAAGTGCCCATTAACATACCGACAATACGGGTAGTGCTGAGTTTAGTCACCATCGATAAGCCAACGGGGCTAAGGCATAGTTCTGCCAGCGTTAAAAACAAATAGATTAATACCAGCCATAAAAAGTTTTTACCGGCGTTGTTCATCTCAATGCCGTCACCACTATTAAACCCTAAGCCCCAAGAAAAAATAACGTAACCCAAGCCAATTAAAACCATAGCAATAGCAAATTTAGCCGGTGTTGAAGGTTCGATATTAGCGCGTGATAAGCGCACCCAAAACCAAGCAATAAGCGGAGCGAACAGCACAATAAATAAAGGGTTAAGCAGCTGCACTTGCGAGGCTAAAATATTCACGCCCATAACAGTTCTATCAAACTGTTGATCCGCCAATAACGTTAAGCTGGCGGCTTGTTGCTCGAACAGCGCCCAAAAAACAGATTGCGTGGCAATAAGAAAGCAGGCCACGAATAAGCGATCACGCTCTACGGGGCTGCATTGCGTGAGGCTGTAATAAATAATTAAGGCAATCATCGCTAAGCCAGATACACCGAGCAACTGGCCAACCACGCTTTGGTATTGAATAAGCACCCAGCTAATAGCCACTAAGACCAAGCCGCCTAGATAAATAGCATATTCTTTATTGATACCTGCAAAGGCAATTTCTTTTAAGACTTCTGGCTTTCTGGATTCGGCACGACCATCTAATAATCGCTGTCCCCATAAAAATACTAGCAATCCTAGAAGCATACCGATGCCAGCTAAGCCAAAGCCGTAGTTCCAGCCATAGGTTTCGCCTACATAGCCAACCACTGCGGTTGAAATTAATGAACCTAAGTTAATACCCATATAGAAAATAGAAAAGCCGCCATCACGACGAGGGTCTTTAGGGCCATATAACGATCCGACAATGGTAGATATATTGGCTTTAAGAAAGCCAACGCCCGTAATAATTAAAGCCAGCGCTAGAAAAAATAGATTAATAAAATCGTTATCACGCACAACCGTATCGCCATCGAGATAAGCGGCAGAGCCATGAAAGCCCATAAGTGCGTGGCCTAACACTAATAGTATGGCGCCATAGGTAACGGCTTTACGCGCGCCCAAATAGCGATCGGCAAGAAAGCCGCCAATAATCGGCATCATATAAACCAGGCCGGCATAGGCGCCATAAATAAAGCTGGCTTGTTCGGCGCTGTATAAATGGTATTTAACGAGGTAGAGCACAAGAATGGTACGCATGCCGTAATACGAGAAGCGTTCCCACATTTCAGTCAAAAAACAAATCGTTAAGCCAATAGGGTGGCCCATAAAGTTGCGTTGCTGTGAGCCTTGAAAGCTAATGTCGTTATTCATAGTGGTTGGCTGTCCTCATCGGAATGCTTATTCGCTTTGGTGCGCAATGGTCTTTAATAGTGCTTGATAATGGGCATAGCATAACTTTTTGGCAGTAAATTGCTATGTCTAAAACGGTAACTATAAGAAAAATATAACAAAACAGTATTTGGCATAGTTAGTGCAAAACCTAATGGGTAAATGCTCTAACCGCATTATATTGATGCTGTTTATTATTAGGAATACATACAGATGACACCTTTATTATATTTATTCGCAGCCGGCGCAGCCATGACATTGGTTTTTTCATTAACGGCTTAGTGGTTTCTTTAACTGTTTAGTAGTTTTTTTGTAGCTAGGTTCTTTTGTAACTAGAGATCTTTTTAGCTATATACTCCGCTAGGTTCTTCGTTAGCTACGATTCTATATCGGCTTCCTTCCGTTATATCTTTATCACCTTCTTTTACTGCCAAACCTATAAGCGAGTGTCTTTGTAGGTCTCTAATGCTATGTGTTGAATAAACTCAACTTCAAGGTGGGGTTTTTAGCATCAAAGGCGTCTTATATTAGGAGATCCAAAATCAACGATATTTAATCAGCTGTTAACCATGGGGTTAATGGCTGGTTTTTCTGTTGCTGGGGTTTATGTATAGATGGCATATATTTCAGTACATGAATGTATGGGGTAGAGAGAGGAGGGGTTAATGATTAATCTAGATACATACATGTTATTTGTGGTTGCGAGCATTATTTTTTGTGCAACACCTGGGCCAGACGTTCTTTATGTGGTGGCAAGAAGTGTTGCACAAGGGGCTCGTGCTGGTGTCATAGCTTCTTTCGGTGTGAATATCGGTGCATACATGCATCTATTTGCTGCTATTGCTGGCCTATCTGCGATATTAGCGACTTCAGCCTTTGCCTTTACGATAGTTAAATTAATAGGCGCTTGTTATTTAATATGGATAGGTGTGCAGGCGATATATGAATCAACTAAGCCTTCGATAAAGGGTATAAAAAAGTCCGTGCCTATTAGTAAGCAGTCAATTTTCTGGCAAGGTTTTTTATGCGATGTATTGAATCCTAAGGTAGCTATTTTTTATTTGGCCTTTCTACCACAGTTTGTCGATGTAGCTAGTGGCAGTATAACGATGCAGCTCTTAATCTTGGGAGTGACTGTGAATATGGTTGGCTTGATGGTGGACTTTATTGCGGTGCTATTTTCAGCTTCTATCGTAAAAAAATTGGGTGCTAGTCAGAGTTTTACAAAATGGCTAAATAGAGTGGTCGGTTCGGTTTTTATTGCCTTGGGTGTTCAGCTCGCTAGGGAGAAGCTCTAGTACTTTTAAATAAATTTAATCCTTGATTAAAGTTCTGAATCCTTATTAATTCTGTATTTGTATGAATAATTAAAAATATGAGGTTCGAATAGTCCTGTTAGATGTTCAAATTTTAGAGGGTTATATAAATAGATATAACGTAAAAATTATAGAAGAAAGGTAATTAATTTATATGGCAATGCTAATTGATATTGATGATTTCAAAAAAGAACAAATTTATGAAATTTGGGATTATGCTTTTGATGGTGTGGTTAAAAAGATAGAAAAGAATGTGGCGTGGTCATTCGAAGGGAATGGGATTCGTACGCGGACAACCTTCGTGCAAGCCTTTCAACAGCTTGGCCTTTCTTATGTGGAGCTACCTAACTTTTTGAAGACGAATGAATCAATAGAGGATTTAGCAGGTTATATGGATCCTTTTTATGATCTCTATGTAATTAGAGAAAAAGATCATTTGAGAATGATTGATTTCGCAAGAGCGACCTCGAAACCTGTGATCAACGCTATGTCTTGTAACGCACATCCATGTGAGGTGCTGACAGATGCTCATTATTTGCATTCCAAGTATGGATCTTTGCAATCTTTAAAAATATTATTATGGGGGCCAGTTACAAATGTATTTAAGTCATGGCACTCGCTTGCAAAGGTATTAGATGTTGATGTGACACACTATTGCCCTGAAATTTATCATAAAAAAAATGATGGTATAACATATTGTGATCAGCTAATTGGTAAATATGATGTAGTGATAACTGATGCATGGCCGGATGACTTTTCTGATGATGATTATAGTCTTTCGGAGAAAAAATTGTGTGAAATTGGATTGCCAGAATTATTACCTACACCGCCCGTTAGTATTGGTAGAGAGCTACTCTTTAAGTCTAGCAGTTATGATAACTTTTCTGGCTATATTCAAAAAAAAGGTCTTTTAAAAATGCAGAAATCAATAATTACTTATCTTTTATAGGATTCTGAGAGTGTGGAGATTATTGTCGAAATCTAAGTTGATTGGGTGATAAGTGTTGGTCTGGG
>ENA-OQVM01005750-OQVM01005750.1-marine-metagenome-genome-assembly--contig:-NODE-5750-length-11678-cov-8.321007_pt1 | contig 11678 bp, 10 predicted proteins | sample MGYA00237776_ERZ505498 | MGnify/ENA primary metagenome ERZ505498 (study PRJEB26159, sample SAMN06265151) | marine metagenome | isolation source: Helgoland LTER site | place: Germany:Helgoland, sampling... | reverse complement strand
AACACCGTTAGAGCCTCTATGCGAAATCTTTTTAGTATTTCGGTCACTTTTAGAAATCCACCAACCATATCCATAGTAAATATCCTCATTTTCATTCACTAAAACGTGAGGATAAACTAAGGTTTCAAATGATCTTTTTTCGATAATCACGTTCTCGTTTAAAGCAGCGTACCACTTATATAAATCTGATGGTGTCGATAAAATGCCACCGTTACCTTTAAGATGATATGATACCCTGTTAGATGTTGATTCCCATTTTTCTATATGTGTACCACGGTCCTCTTCACATTTATAAGCGCGTGCTATTTTGGTTTCATCCCACTTTGGCAGTAGATAACCTGTCTTTTTCATTTTCGCTTTATTGAAGAGTTCTTGTTGCAAATATTCTTCATAATCAATTTGTGTTATTATTTCAATAATAATGGTTAAAATGGTATATCCAATATTGGAATATTTAAAATCACTTCCCGGAGAAAAGTCTAAAGATGAACTGAAAATTTTTGCTAATAATTCTTCTTTTTCAGTTGGAAAAAAATCACCACCATCAAGGTTTGCTACTACGCCTGAAGTATGGGTAAGCAATTGATGAATAGTTATGTTTTTTTTGTCAGCAGGGACATTCGCAAAGAAGTTTGATAAAGAATCTTCTACAGATAATCTTCCTTCCTCCTGTAGTTTAAGGATTGCTGTGGCTGTAAATTGTTTAGTTATTGAACCCGTTGTGAAAATTGTTTCTTCGGTAATTGCAAGATTTTCATTTCGGTTGGCTAATCCAAACCCTCCAGAAAAGATTACTTTTCCCTCTTGAGCGATTAACACACTTCCTGAAACACCATTTTTATTACATTCTTTAAGGTATGATTCAATTCTATTTTTTAGATTTTTTTCAGTTTGATTTGATTCTTTACAAGAAGTAAACAGTGTAATGATTCCAACTATGGAAATTAGCATTCTTTTCATTTAATAAACTAGTCTTAGATTGATTTACGTATATGACTGATGTGCTTGTTTTATGTTACAAACTTTCTTCAAAATGTTTTACAACGGTTTAGCTATTAGCAGTAGTGACCCGTAGGGCGCTATTGCTAATAGGTTTTGTTATGCCCTTTTATTTTTCTTTTAGCAAATAATATTCTTTACCATTTTCTTTTTTGGGGAGAATGTCGTATTTATTGCTATTTAATAATTCTATTGCTTTTTCAAACTGAATAACTTCCCCATTTTCTAACTTAAATGTAGAAGTAGGATCAATCATAATTCCATCTGCAGGTGGAGCTTCTACAATAGGTTCTTTACCATCCAATGCATTCTGAATAGAATTTGAAATCTGATGTCCAATTTGAGGGAAGCCACCGCTTATGTGGTCATAATAGTTTCCATTTTTATCAATTACAATATTTGTGGGATATCCAGAAATCTTAAATAAATCACATATTTCTTTTTTATCAGAAACAAGAGGATATTTTATCGGGTGTTTTGTTAAAAAAACATCTACTTTTTCTTGCTTTTCAAATGTGATGGATGCAAAAACTACATTGGTGTCATTTTTATACTTTTCATAAACTTCATTCAGCTCTGGAATTTCAGCAATACAGGGTTTACAGGCAGCAAACCAAAAGTTCAATACAACTACTTTCCCTTTGGAGTTTTCGGCTGAAATCAGATTACCGTTTGAATCTTTCATAACAAAACTCGGTACGCTTTTCCCAATAAGGTCTGAACTATTTCCAGATGTTGTCATTTCTGACATCATTTTCTTTTCTTCCTCAGTTGCTTTTCTAAGCTGCATGTAGAGTAAGTTTCCTTCTTCATCGTTAACAGGATCCATGGTCCATTCTCCGGAATTCATTAATTCCATAAGCTTGAACATTTCTACTTTGTTTCCTGATTCATCTTTAATAACTGTGTTTTCATCAATCATAACTGCTCCTTCGGGGATTTCTTGTGAGTATCCATACTGAAAGGATATAAGTAATGCTGTAAGGATGAAAAATAGTGTTCGTTTCATATTAATAACCTTTTTAAATTAATTCTGTAATAGTATTATTTAAATCTTACAACTGAGTTAATAGTAAGTTAAATGATGTTAATTGGGCATAACGGTTTGTGTAAAATGCGTTTTAATGTATTTTTACACTTTGTTGCACTTCGTTTTTATTTAATACTTTCATATAATTTTTCATACCATACATCCCTATCGTTAATCATAAAAACATATCTTCTCCGTTTTGAATGATTACTCTAAGTTTGTGTGAACTAATTTAGCAGTTTTTCTCTTGACCATCGGTTTAATATTTTAACGTTCAATATCCGTTTGCGCTTTTTGAATATTGATTTTATATGAGTTAAAAATCAATTTTCAATTTCCGTTAAATAATTTTCTAAATCTAGTTGATATTTTTCGAGGTACCTGTAAAGACTTTTTTTAGTATAAAGTAGTATTTGCCTCTCGAGTATATAAAAGGATAAAGCATTAGTAAAACTTTTATCCTTCTTCAATTCCTCATAATTGTTTGGGACAATTCTGTTTACTTCTATTCTCTCAAAAGACCGTAGCATTATGTTCTTTATAGGTTCCAGAAATTCTTTTGATTTTTTGCTATGCTCATTGTGAAAGTAAGGGTAAACTACTCCATAACATATTGAAATACTTTTTCGTATGGAATCTGATTTGATCATATTTGCGTTATCTAATTTTAAGCTCTCATATGCTGCAGATTCATTTTCAAATGGCTTTGGCTTTAAAATTGTATAAAAAACGTAACTCATTGAATCGTTGTATTCAGAATTTCTGTTCTTTAGAATAGATAACATTTTTTTTTCGGCTATGAGATTAATTGAGTCGGTTTCAATTGCATTTCGAAAAGTTCTATTGTTATCTTGAATCTCTTTGACTAAATTCCGAATGTGAAAAACTTCCTTTTTTCTAAGTTTTCTGTTTTCATCCCAATTATTCAATTGTAATGCAATCAAAATCCCAATAACCACCAATATAATTTCTCCAATGGCATATTTAAAATATTGTATGTTTTTGAATTTTATTAGATAGTTTCGTCTAATGGATCTAAAGAATTTCATAAATGGTTAGAAGGATTTGTTTTAATAATGAAGTGCAACGTTGTTGTATAAAATTAGTTGCGTGGGTTAAGCACTAAATTTAGCAAATAAATCACAGATAGAAAGTCCGCGAGGACTTACGTAAGTAGGCTAGAAGCAAGCAATTAATTTTATACGGTGTTACCTGCAGTTTTTTATTCAACTTTTTTTCCCAACATTTCATAAATTCTGTTTTTATACAGAAGAATGGGGTTATTACTTTCATCCATTTTGAAGGTTAGTTTGATAAGATTTTTTTCATAATAAAACGTGTTATTTCCCGATGGGTATATCTCCGTTTTATCTCTATTAGTTAATTGACTAAAAAATTGGTTGTTCTCCTTTGTTATAACACGGGTAGAACCATTATCAAATTTGTATGTTCCAACAAATTCTTCTTTAAAACCTGAACTAATTTTAGTTTTGTTGATTTTTGAATTATCATACGGTTTATTAATCGCGATAGCAGCCATTTTTGTTGAAATAAAATCAGTTGAGCTACATACACAATTGGATAATAAAACTACAAAAACATCATTCTCTGGTAGATAAATTAGATTACTTAAAGAACCGAATGTTCCTCCGCTATGCTCTATAGTTGAAGTTCCGTTTATTTCATTTATCGCCCAGCCATACCCATAGTTAGCATATTTCCCGTTTGATGTTTCATAATTGGTAAATGCTAATTTTTTACTCTCCTTACTAATGAGTTTATTTTGTACAATCGCTCTGTTCCATAGATATAAGTCATAGGTTGTAGACAAAATGGCTCCTGCACTATATGCGTGAGAGTCAAGCATTTCATCTGATTTAATAAATTTATCTTTTATTTTATCGTGTCCCATTGCTCTATTTTTAATAATCTTATGCTTGTTCATAAAAGTAGAGTTTTTCATACCGACCTTCTTGAAAATATTTTCGCCAATGTAATCATTATAAGGTTTCTCAGAAATTTTTTCAATAATCATTCCTAAGAGGAAATAACCTGTATTGCTGTAATAATATTTTTCTCCTGGTGCAAACAACATTGGTGTTTTTTTGAATAAATTCATAAACTCTTCTTGAGTCATTTCATTATTTCTATTTTCGTACCATTCGTCTGAAGAGGTAAAACTTGCCAAACCTGATGTATGGGATAGCAAATGATGAAGTTTTATTGTATGTCCGTGGGTTGGGTAGTCGTTAAAATACTTTGTTATAGTATCGTTTAAGTTCAATTTTCCTTGTTCGGCAAGCATCATAATTGCTACAGCCGTAAATTGCTTAGTATTTGATCCTATTTCAAATATGTTATTAGTTGACATATCCACATTCAACTCCAAGTTAGCCTTCCCAAATGCTTTATGATAAATAATTTCTCCGTCAACGATAACTAATGCAGATGCTCCAGTTCCTGAACTTGGGAACTCTTGATTTAATAGTTGGTCAAATTGTCTTTCTAAAGATTGGGATAATGTAATTGATATTGTGCCTATGGACAATATTAATGAAATGATAAATTTTTTATTCATTTTTTTTTTGGATTGATAAATATAATACACATTATTCTTCTATTCTATGAACCGTTTAAACAATTATAATTGATTGTCTAAATTTGTCAGTATTGTAATTGCAGGTAACGGTTTTGTATATGAAAAGTAGCAGATTTATATTGGCTAAATTTCTGTTTAAAAACAAAGATAGCAGAAAAGAACAAACTTTAAGTTTCGCTCTTAACTGCTATTTTTTATATACTTTGTTGTAAATAGTACTTTAATCTAATCCCAAACAAAAGTAGCTGCTGCACCTGCTGGTAGTGTAACTGTTATAGGCTCTGATTGTACATTTATATTTATAGAATTTTCAGCTCCAGAATCATTTAATACGATAACTACAATTTTCCCTTCAGGGGTTTTATAAGCAACATTTGGAAAGTTAGAAAGAGTATTAGATTCTATTCTGACTGAACCAGATGGAACGAATTTGGAAGAATGCCCAATAATATAATAACCTACATTTCTTGCCACAGAGTTTCCGTTAATAGTTAGGCCTCCTAAGCATTGAGTGCATCCGCCTGGTGTATGTGGTTCTAGTTGAGGGTTTGATGTAAGATTCCATTGTAATACATTCTTACACCAATTTCTAGTAGCTCCAACCATCAAATTCTTGATGTGCCAAGCGAGGTCACCTCCAAAATTTCCTGTTGAACTTACCCATTGTTCAGTAAAATATAAGTTTTTGTCAGGGTGCGAATTATGCACTTGACTTAAATTATTTATTGAACCTGCATAGAGGTGAAAAGCTGAACCGTCTATGTATTGATTGGCTGCAACATCATTAAAAATACTTATAGGGTAATTAACATTATCTGCATTATGATCCCATACAATAATTTTAGTTTGGATATTAGCTGAAGCAAATGCAGGCCCTAAATCGTTTTTTACAAAGGTAGCCATTTCGTTTGCTTCCATTCTCATACTTGGATTATTGCTGTCGTGATGAGGCTCATTTTGTACAGATAAGGCATCAATAGTAATTCCCTCTGCTTGATACGCCTGAATATACTTTACAAAATAATTAGCATAAACCGAATAGTATTCTGGTTTTAAGCTACCACCAATGGTACTATTGCTCGTTTTCATCCAAGATGGCGCAGACCAAGGTGATCCTAAAATTTTAATATCTGGATTGATGGCTAATATTTCTTGTAAAACAGGAATAAGATTTTCCTCATCTTTAGCAATAGAAAAATGATCTAAATTAAGGTCTTCGGTCTGTCCAGCTGGAAGATCATCATACGAAAAAGGTTCTGCGTTTAAATCAGAAGCCGCAACACTAACTCTTAAATAACTTATTCCAATACCATTTGGACTAAAAAGTTCATTTAACAAATCAGCTCTTTGACTGCTCCCCATACTATTTAAATGAAAGGCACTTCCACCAGTTAAAGCAAAACCAAACCCATCCATTTCTTGATAAGTGGTTTGATCTGAAACGGTAATGGTAGAGTTACTATTGTTAGTCATTGGCAAAATACCATCTGTGGTTAATTCCAATAAACTAGAACGATTAGGTGTGGTGAGATAAAAATCCACTGTCGAAGGCAAGTCTACATCAACATCTTCGACGTTTACCATTAATGTTGTTGCATCATAATCATTGGCACTATTATAGGCTCTTAACTCTACTTGATATTGTCCTCCTTCTTCATAAAAATGTACAGGGTTAACTAATGTAGAAATGGTATTATCTCCAAAATCCCAAGTATAATTAACCGCATTTTCAGAAAGATTAGTAAAATTTACTTCACCTGTTCCATCAGTACTTATAAAAGTAAAGTCAGCCCTTGGAAATGCCTCATCGTCGTCATTACAGCTTTGAAACATAAAAAACAAACACAGTAGTAACCAAATAACTTGTCTCTTATCAGATTTTAAAATTCTCGTAGTCATTTTAATATATTATTAATTGTTATAGATCACAAGTTACTTTGATATTGATTCCTCAGCAATAGAGGTATACAAAAAAGTGGATTTTATAGAATTGATTTTAATATCAAACAATTGAAAATCAATATATTAAAATTTATTTTTATAAAATAAAAAGTGGATACAGAATCAAGAGAATTATCAAAAAACCAAAAGATTTATTGATAATGTAAAGGTAGTAAGGTGTAAAAATAGTTTTCAATCTTATTGTATTGCTTTTACCATTTCCTCAAAAGATGTTTTGTCTTTTGCCATGTTTTTTATGGCTGCACGATAATTATAAATTGTATTTACAGAGTACCTCAATATTTTTGCAATTTTTGAACTACTTATAATTCCTAACTTTATTAAAGCCAAAATTCGTAATTCGGTATTAAGTTTAGAAATATCTTCGATAAGAATTTGCTTATCATCCTGTAACAGTTTGTTTACGGAATCAGCAAAACTTGGATATATATGTAAAAATGAACTGTCAAAATTTTTATTAAATATTTCTAGTTCTTCATCTATTAATTGTTTGGATTTAGAAAGCTTTAATAAAGCATTCATCTGATTTGCATTAACGTATTTGCTCACTAATTTCCTATATACATCTAATTTTGATATGTATTCAGAGTAAAGATTTATGAATGAACCAATATAATGCTCTTTGACTTTATCGACTTCAGAAAGTTCGTTATATATTTTTTTTAAGTCTTCATTGGCAATTTTTAATTCATTCCTTGCAAAGGAAATCTTTCTTACTTGTTTATATATGAAGTAAACAGCAATTAATAAAAAAGCAGTCAATAGACTAATGAGTACTAATGATCTTTGAAGTCGCTCTTTTTGCTTCGCAGTTTTATCTTCATAAGCTTTGTTTATCAAAGGCATACTGTTTGAAATATTGACAAAACGCAATTTAGAATTGTAGAACTCTGCATCATCATAGGAAAGATTAATATATCGATGAGCACGATCTAAATCACCTTCAATAAATAGTATTTTGGCTAGTGTACCTATGGAAGCATTGTCTTTTACGGAAGCCTTAATATCTGAAATGGCAGATACTATTAAGTGTTTTTTTTGCTCAAGAATATCTCCTTCTAATTCATATATTAAAGACCTTTCAAAGGTTATTAAAGAATATAATCTAGAATCTTTATGCACTTTTGATAATCGTTGGTTATTAACTTCTAAAGCCAGTTTTAGATTTCGGTTATCTCTATAATCTTTTTCTTTTATTCTTAATGCTTTTTCAAAATCTGGATTAAGTCTAGAATAGAGAGAATCTCTATAAGTCAAATATAATTGCAAGTAATTAGACTTACTACTGTTAACAGCTGTACTGTAAGCAAGCCCAGAATATCCTTCATTGTAAGCAGCATAATAATTATCTAGTAATGATTCAGCAAGTGTAGTTCTAACTATCTCGTTTAATATATCGATAGATTCTTTATATCTTCCAGTGTTGACAAGAAGTAATCCTAATTTGAGTTTGGACTCATTTATAAAAGTATCATTTTTTAATTCATAAGCAAGTTGTATATTATTCTCTATGTACTTTATAGCATTGTCGAAATTATAATATAGGTATTCTTTATAAATTTCATTGTTGATTTTATATCTTTCTTTTAAGCTTCCTTTTTTTTTACTCTTTTCAACAAGAAATTTTATTCTTTCTTCTTTTTGTATATCATAGAACTCCTTTTTATTTATCTCATTTTCAAGTCCAATTAATAATGAATCTAAGTTATTATTTGATAATGATATGTTTAAAAATAAGAATACAGTAAATGATTTTAGAACCATAACAAAATTAGTGTTTTGAGTCTTTCGTTTTTACTTTTTCGATTTTCATAGTTTGAGTAGGTATTATTTACAACGTTCTGTGTATGGTGCGTATCCCGAAGGGTATGCACTATACACTATGTTGTAGCCAGTTTTTCTTTTTGTAATTTTCAATGAGCATACTGATGAAACCATCCTTATCATTTTTTACAGAATCTAATTGCACTGTAGATATTAATGTAGAATGATTCTCTCTTAGGTTACCATCACTCCATATCATTAAATCAATAATTACAGGAGTCAGGTTAAGTCCTTTTTGAGTTAAAATATAAATGTTCTTTTGTTTGTTATCTGGGAGTTTTTCTTTTCTTATAATCTCGTACTCCAATAGCATTTTTAGTCTTGAAGATAATATGTTTGTAGCAATAGCCTCATCACTCTCAGAAAAGTCCTTAAAAGTACGCTTGTTTAATAATATCATGTCTTTGATAATAACCAAAGTCCATTTATCTCCAACTATGTCTAAGGCTGAAGTACAAGGGCAGCTACTCCTGAATTGATTTTGCATATTTATTATTAATGATTCTAATTGCAAAGATAGATAAATTTCTATTCTTACTTGCAGTTTGCAATTTATTTAAAAACTTACTTGCATATTAAAATTAAGTCTGTATATTTGCTTGCGAAATAAAAGTAAGTTGGTTTTTATTAAGTTTTAACAGCCATCTTAAAATAAAAATTATAAAAAAATGAGTAAAAAAATTTCAATCAAAGACAGCATTGCTTTAGTAAGTGGTGCAAATCGTGGAATCGGTAAAGCTATTACCGAAGAACTATTAAATAAAGGCATTAAAAAAGTATATGCTGGAGCAAGAAAACTTGAAAGCCTTACAGAGCTTAAAGAAAAATACGGTGACCGTTTAGAACCGGTACAGTTAGATGTAACTAACCAAGCATCTGTAGATAATGCTGCAATGGTAGCTTCTGATTCAACAATGCTGATTAATAATGCAGGCGTAATGGCGCATGGAGGTTATAAATCAGAGAATATGTTGGAATCAATAAACCAAAATATGGAGGTAAATGTACTGGGAGTAGCTCGTTTAACACAAGCTGTCCTTTCAAACATTGAAAATAAACCTAATGCTACAATAGCAACTGTTTCTTCTGTAGTTGGTTTAGGTAGTATGCCCATGATAAACGGATATTGTACTTCTAAAGCAGCTGTTCATAGTATGATTCAGGGTCTTAGAGGTGAATTGCAAGATAGCAATGTATTAGTATCAGGTATTTATCCTGGACCTATTGAAACGGATATGGTAAAAGGATTTGAAGGTATTGAATTGGATAAACCAGAAAATTTGGCAAAAAATGTAGTGAGTGCACTAGAGCAAGGTGAAGAAGATATTTTTCCAGATGTTATGTCTGCACAAGTAAAACAAGCCTATGGAACTACTCCAAAAGAAGTTGAAAAAATGTTTTCTGCTTGGAAATAAAATCAGTATATCTCTTTATAAATCCAGAATTGCATTATGTAGTTCTGGATTTTTTAATTGGCTACAACGTTTAATGTATGGTGTCGTAGCCTCCCGCAGGGGGCTATGCACTATACATAGTGTTGTACCCCGTTTTTATTCAATTCCTAATTCTTTCTGAACTTTTTTTGGAAGTTTTGAAACGACAAGTTTGTATGAATTTACAATCCATTCTTTAATTTGTTTATCTGAAATAGAATTGTCCATCTTGATACTATTCCAATGCTTTTTGTTCATATAATATCCAGGTATTACTGCTTCAAACTGTTCTCTCAATTCGATAACTTTTTCAGGTTCACATTTGACATTGATTAACTCAAAGGTTTCAATATTAGTAGAACTAAACATCTTTCCTTTGATCGAAAATACTAATGTCCTTTCATCAAATGGTGTTCCTTCGGTTGCTTCTTTCAAAGACAAACAAAACTCTCTATATTTTTCAATATCCATTTTATTCTGATTTTTCAGCAAAACCAAGTATATATCCATTTGGGTCTTTGGCATAAAATTCATTCATTCCATACCACGCTAATTTTGGTTTAGTTATTTCCTTGACTTTGTTTTTAACGTCATTGTAAAAACTATTTAACCCTTCAATTTCCATATAAAAAGTAACTGACGCTCCAATAGATAGACCTTTTGCCATTTCCACATCTTTTTTAAATGTATCAGTTCGTTGAAACATAATTTCTACGCTATCCTTTGATACCAAAGCATAGACATATTCTTTGCCTTCCGCAAAAGATTGTTCTATTCCGTTTTGTGCTTCAGGTACTATCATTACAAGAGAAAAACCTAAAACAGATTGATAAAACTCAACTGTTTCTTTAATGTCTTTTACTTCAAAATTTGGTGTTAATTTATTTATTTTCATACTGTTCCTTTTTTAAGTTATTAAATAAAGGACAAAGTTATGAAGTATTCAAAGTAGATAATTGTAAAAATCGGTTGTTTTCGTTTTTGTGTAGTTCTTTTGGTGTAGCACCAGTATATCGTTTTACTTCCTTAATAAAATGTGCTTGGTCGAAATAATTTTGTTGAGGAAATAATTGGCCTTTTGCAATTTCAGAGTAGGACGAATTACACTTTATTATATTTGAAAATGTTTTTAATGAAAAGCCAAATTGTTGATTGAAATATTGGTTTATTTGACGGCTACTCCAAAAAACTTTTTCTGCTAATTCATTTACTTTTAGATTCCCTTTGTTTTCATAGAGTAATTTGAATAGTTTGAATTTTCTATTATCAATTTCTTTAATATTTTGTAACCCATAATTAATTTTACTCGACAAAGAAGATGTAAGATTATCAAAACTTTCAAACGGAAGATTTTCTGCTCCAAAGAATTTTTTCGGCAATATTACATTTGTGTTCAAAATGTTCTTTATGGATTGTTTGAAAATATATTCCGCTGCAATTAGTTTAAAACGAACTCCAATCAGTTTAGTGTTCTTTTTAATATTAACACTTATCGGTTTTGTCCAAACGCCAGTCAAAGAAACATTTGAAAATTCATTATTATTAATCTTAAAAATTAAATCAAAATGACCGTCTGGTATGATAGTATAATCAACATCTTTTATCTGATTATCATATTCCCAAAAACATTGAATGAAATTGGATAAAAATCCTTCTATTTTGTTTTCTTTATATTCCATTGTTTCGGGTTTTCTCTAATGGCACACAACGCCGCGCTATACGCAGTGACGTTCTGGGTTTTAAATGGAAGCATATTAATGCGATTCATTAAAAAGACAAGAGAACGTTATCAAATTGCGTTATAACGACATGATATGCACTTTTTAGTTCG
>ENA-OQVM01005737-OQVM01005737.1-marine-metagenome-genome-assembly--contig:-NODE-5737-length-11697-cov-12.052496_pt1 | contig 11697 bp, 9 predicted proteins | sample MGYA00237776_ERZ505498 | MGnify/ENA primary metagenome ERZ505498 (study PRJEB26159, sample SAMN06265151) | marine metagenome | isolation source: Helgoland LTER site | place: Germany:Helgoland, sampling... | reverse complement strand
GGCTTTTTTATAAACTTATCTTTGTTTAAAGTTATTTTTGGATTTCCTTGTGTAACTAACCAATGTTCAGCTCTATGATGATGTTTTTGAAGGCTTAAAATACCTTTGGGTTTAACGAATAATTCTTTAATTAAGAATTCTTTTCCTTCAAACAAATTAGTATACCTACCCCAGGGTCGGTAATAAACATTTTTTTTCTTAGCATATTTATTTTTGTTTTTGTCATACATTTTTAAAATCTCTTTCCAACTTCCAAGATCAGACCAAGGTATATCTAATTTAATACCATTAATTTTTTTTGTTTTTTCTAAGATTGCATAATCAAAAGATTTAGCAGATGCTTTAATGAATGACGCTTTATTTAAATAATAAGTATTATTTTTAAGTTTTGCTTTTTTAATAGAGTTAACACAATTTTTATAAATAATTGGCTGGTGTTTTTTAAAGTTATTTATTATTGAATCTTTTCTAAGGAAAAACATTCCTGAATTCCAATAACCTTTTTGTTTTATAACCTGTTTAGCTTTAGCTTCTTTTGGTTTTTCAATAAATTTAATTACTTTATTAACATTTCCTTTAATTTTTTTAGTTACAAAATATCCATATTCACTTGATGGAGATGTTGGTTTTATTCCAAATATAAAAATATTTTGATCAGTTAAATTTGATTTATTTCTATTAATTGCTTTATTAAAAATACTCATCTTTTCAATCAAATGATCGGCTGTAAAAAACATTAACGGTTGATCATCAGGAATATCTTTAATTAGAGCTGTGCTTAAAATAGCTGGAGCTGTATTTCTTTTTGCTGGTTCTAATACAATTTTAAATTTCTTAATCTTATTTTTTTTAAGATGTTGTTTAACTTGTTTTAAATATTTTTTATTAGTGCTTATAATTGGTGAGTCATAAATGGACGCTTTAGTTCTTTCTAAAGTTTTGCCTAATAAAGTCCAATTACCAAAATCAATAAATTGTTTTGCTTGATGACTTTTTGAGTTAGGCCAAAGTCGAGTTCCAGCACCACCACATAAAATGACTGGACGAATTTTCATTAAATTTCTGAATAATCCTTAACTTCTTTTTTCTTACCAGGATGAGTTGGAGCACCTAAATAAGCTGGTCCTACTGTTTGCGCATATTTCCACAGTGTGCCAGAACCAAAATCTGATTTTCTTGGTTTCCATTTTCTTTTTCTTGAAGCTAATTCTTTTTTAGATAGTCTGACATTAATTGACCCTTTTTTAGCATCAATATCAATTATGTCTCCATTACGTAGTAGTGCTAAAGGGCCTCCTAGAGCCGCCTCAGGGCCTACATGACCAACACAAAACCCTCTCGTAGCTCCTGAGAACCTTCCGTCAGTTATAAGGGCAACTTTCTCACCCATGCCTTGACCGTAAATTGCACCAGTAGTTGATAGCATCTCTCTCATACCTGGGCCTCCAACAGGACCCTCATAACGAATGATGATAACATCCCCTTCTTTGTACTTTCTGTTTTGAACAGCTGACATTGCATCTTCTTCATTATCAAAACATCTAGCTTTACCAGTAAATTGTAATTTTTTAAGTCCTGCAATTTTAACAATACCACCATCTGGTGCTAAATTTCCTTTTAAACCAACTACACCACCATCTGGAGATAATGGATTATCATATTTTCTTAAAACTTTTTGCTTAGGATTAAATTTAATATTTTTTAAATTTTCCTTCATAGTTTTTCCAGTAACCGTCAAACAATCACCATGAATAAAACCTCCATCATGCAGTGTCTTTAACAACATAGGAACACCACCTGCTAACCACATATCTTTTGCAACATATCTTCCTCCTGGTTTTAAATCAGCAAGGTAAGGAGTTTTTTTAAAAATTTTAGCAACATCCATTAAATCAAATTTAATTCCAGCTTCATTAGCAATTGCTGGTAAATGTAATGCAGCATTAGTGGATCCACCAGTTGCAGCAACTATGGTTGCAGCATTTTCTAAAGCTTTTTTTGTTACAATATCTCTAGGTTTAATTTTTTTCTTTAAAAGATTCATAACAGTTTTACCACTAGCTTTGGCATACTTATCTCTTTCCTCGTATGGAGCAGGAGTTCCTGCAGAATATGGTAAAGCAAGTCCTATAGCTTCAGATACACATGCCATAGTATTTGCAGTAAATTGCCCTCCACATGCTCCAGCACTTGGACATGCAACTAATTCTAATTTTCTAAGTTCTGCTGATGACATTTGACCAGATGAATGTTTTCCAACAGCCTCAAATACATCAACAACTGTTACATCTTTTCCTTTGTATCTTCCTGGAAGAATTGAGCCTCCATATATAAACACACTTGGTACATTTAATCTAACCATTGACATCATCAATGCTGGTAAAGATTTATCACATCCAGCGATACCAACTAATGCATCATAACAATGGCCTCTTACAGTAAGTTCAGCAGAATCTGCTATTACCTCTCTTGAAATTAAAGAAGATTTCATTCCTTCATGACCCATTGCAATTCCATCAGTAACAGTAATTGTACAAAATTCTCTAGGTGTACCACCATTAGCTCTAACACCTTTTTTAACAGATTGAGCTTGTCTCATTAGGGCAATATTACAAGGCGCCGCTTCATTCCATGTAGAGACAACTCCTACAAATGGTTTTGCTACATCTTTTTCAGTTTCACCCATTGCATAATAAAATGATCTATGAGGGGCCCTATCTGCACCTAAAGATGTATGTCTACTTGGAAGTTTCTTTTTGTTAAATTTTGCCATTATATACCCTTTATTGTTACTGATATTTTATCAATATCATTCTTTAAATTATTATAATTAGTTTTTTCCTGTTCAACAATCTCTTTTGGTGCTCTATCTACAAAACTTTTATTTTCTAATCTTTGAGATATCTTGTTCATTTCGTCTTGAATTCTATTTTGTTTGCTAGTTAAATTTTCTTTTATAAGTTTTAAATCAACATCTTTGTCAAAATAAATTTTAAATAAATCGCCTGAAACGACCATAGTTGCTGCTGGTTTATCCAAATCATCACTAAGAATATTATTTATTCTTCCTAATTTTTTAAGGATAATTTCATTATTATTAATAAAATCTTTTTGATCGTCATTAATATTATTTATGGACATATCTATAAATGAACCAGGGCTTACATTTAGCTCATTTTTAAATGATCTAATTTCAGATATGATGTTTATAATATTCTCAACTTGTTCAGTATTATTGTCTTTATTGATCTTTCCAGTTGGCCAATTAGCATGCATTAAAAAATTTTTACTAGAATTATCAAACTTATTTTTAAGCCAAATTTCTTCAGTAACAAAAGGAATGAAGGGATGCAATAAAATCAAAATTTGCTTGAATACATAACTTGAAACTTTTTTAACTTCAGATTTTGCCCCTTCATTATCTGAAAACAGTATTGTCTTTGATAATTCTAAATACCAGTCACAATAAGAGTGCCAAGCAAATTGATAAGCATTTTTTGCTGCCTCATCAAATCTGTAGTCTTTTAAATTTTTCTCAATTTTTGACTTTGCTTCAATAAGTTCTGCATAAATCCATTTGTTAATATTAACTGATAAATTTGGAATTTTATCGATATTGGTAAAATCACATTTATTTGTTATTAAAAAATTATTAGCATTCCAAAGTTTATTAAGGAAATTTCTATATCCTTTAACCCTATCTTCAGAAAGTTTTACATCTGTGCCTGGAGATGCCATTGAAAGTAGAGTAAATCTTAATGCATCAGCACTATATTTTTCAATTAAATCTAAAGGATCAATTACATTTCCTTTTGATTTTGACATTTTTTGTCCCTTCTCATCTCTTACTAATGCATGAACATAAATATCTTTAAAAGGTTCTTTATTTAAAAATTCTGTGCCAAACATAATCATTCTTGCAACCCAAAAAAAGATAATATCAAAACCTGTAACTAGAACAGATGTTGGGTAAAATTTTTCAACATAATTTTTATCCTCAGGCCAGCCTAAAGTTGCAAATGGCCAAAGACCAGATGAAAACCAAGTATCCAAAACATCTGCATCTCTTATTAACTCAACATCTTTACCATAATGATTATAAGCTAATTTTTTTGCTTCTTCTTCATTGTAAGCTACAAAGATTTTTTTATCTGGACTGTACCAAGCTGGTATTTGGTGACCCCACCAAAGTTGTCTTGAGATACACCATGGCTCAATATTGTTCATCCATTGAAAATAAGTCTTTGACCAATTTTCAGGAAAGAAATTTGTCTTTTTTGAGCTAACAACTTCTTTAGCTTTAACAGATAATTTTTCTGCATCTACAAACCATTGTTCGGTTAAAAATGGTTCTATTATTGAATTTGATCTATCCCCATATGGAACTTTATTCTTAATATTTTCTTCTTTTACAAAAAATTCTTTTTCTTTAAGTTCTTTTAAAATTCTCTTTCTTGCCTCAAATCTATCTAATCCAATATATTCTTTGGGAGCATTTTCATTGATTTTACCAGCTTCTGTAAAAATATTAATAATCTCAAGATTGTTTCTTTGTCCAACATCATAGTCATTAAAATCATGTGCTGGAGTAATCTTTAACGCTCCTGTTCCTTGTTCAGGATCAGCATAATCATCTTCTATAATTTTAATTTTTCTTCCAACAATTGGTATAGTAACTACTTTACCAACAAAATCTTTAAATCTTTCGTCTTTTGGATTTACAGCAATTGCAGTATCTCCTAACATTGTTTCAGGTCTAGTAGTTGCTATAGTTATAAACTCATCAGTCCCATCTATTGGGTATCTAATATAATAAATTTTAGAATTTACCTCTCTTTGATCAACTTCAAGATCAGAAATTGCAGTTTTTAAAACTGTGTCCCAGTTCACAAGTTTTTTATCTTTATAAATTAAATCTTTATTATAAAGATCCACAAAAACCTTAATTACTGACTTTGATAGATTTTCATCCATTGTGAAGGCATTACGTGACCAATCACAGGAACATCCAAGTTTTTTTAACTGATTAATAATAATATCACCATATTGCTCTTTCCATTCCCAAACTTTTTCAATAAATTTTTCTCTTCCAATTTCATTTTTATCAATCTTTTCAGCTGTTAGTTTTCTCTCAACTAAAGCTTGAGTGGCAATACCAGCATGATCTGTTCCAGGTTGCCATAAAGTTTCATAATTATTCATTCGATGATAACGAACTAATAAATCTTGAATAGAATTATTTAATGCGTGGCCCATGTGAAGACTGCCAGTTACATTCGGTGGAGGTATTACGATAGAAAATTTTTTTGAGTTTTCTTTGGGTTTAAAAAGTTCATTTTTTTCCCAATAAGAATAGATCTTATCTTCAACATCAGAATGTATATATTTATCACTACTCATGGTGTTTAAAGTTTATAATTTAATAATCTAAATTAACAATAATCAATTTAGATCGTTATTTAATAGACTAATGAGAAATATTTAATATAAAAAGGCATCTGAAGCTATTAGTCAAAACAAGATGGCAACGTGGCGGAATGGTTACGCAGAGGATTGCAAATCCTTGTATCCCGGTTCGATTCCGGGCGTTGCCTCCAAAAAAAATCTTGTTTTAGTTCTAAAAAAAAGTAAGTTGAGTTTTTTACATTCCTCGGTAGCTCAGTTGGTAGAGCAGTTGACTGTTAATCAATTGGTCGCAGGTTCGAGTCCTGCCCGAGGAGCCAAAAAAAATTCCTAAATAATTTTCTTAAAAAAATGTTGAAGATTTCAGATCTTATAAAGTTTAATTTTTAGGGTCTTAAATAAAATTATACTGCTTTTGAAATAACTGTTCCTGAAATTTGTAGAGATTTGTTAAATTTTAACTTTTGATCAGCACTAAGTTCTGAATATAGCTTTGTTAAAAAATTATAATTAACATTCATGTGACCTTCTTGTGATTTTTCTAAGTTAATTAAATATTCTGAAAAATCTTCAAAGAAATAATTAATTGGTACTTTCAAATAATTAGATAATTGAAGTAATCTAATTGAACTGACACCATTAGTGCCTTTTTCATATTTTTGAATTTGTTGAAATGTAACGTTAATTGCTTTTGCGACTTTAGTTTGTGTTAAACCTAAAGCTAATCTTCTTAGCTTAAGTTTATTACCTAAGTGTTTGTTGAAATTATCTTCCATTAAGACCCCTCTTAATTAAATTTTAAAATCATATTGAACTAATTTATCAATCTTACTGCAATAAAAAAATTTATTTATTTTAAGGTAAAATTTGAAAAATTTAAAACCTGTCAAGTATAAGTTCTTTTAAAAAACTCATAATAGGTTTGCAAAATCTTATTTATAATGTGTCTAAATTTAAGTTTTTTTATAAAATTTGACTTAAAAATAGCTTAGTTCTATCACTCTTAGGGTTAGCAAAGAATTCTTTTGTATCCGCCTTCTCTACTATCTTTCCTTCGTCCATAAATATCATGCTATCAGCAACTTCTTTAGCAAAACCCATTTCATGAGTAACAACTATCATTGTCATACCTTCTTTTGCTAAATTAACCATTACATCAAGCACTTCTTTAATCATTTCTGGATCTAATGCAGAAGTAGGTTCATCAAATAACATTATTTTAGGTTCCATACATAGAGCTCTTGCAATAGCTACTCTTTGTTGTTGTCCACCAGATAATTGACCAGGGAATTTTTGAGCTTGATCTAAAATTTGAACTCTTTCTAAGTGTTTAAGTGCTAATTCTTCCGCATCTTTCTTTGGCATTTTTTTAACCCAAATAGGTGCAAGCGTGCAGTTATCAATAATTGATAAGTGTGGAAATAAATTAAATTGTTGAAATACCATTCCAACTTCAGCTCTTACTTGTTCAATATTTTTAGTATCTTCTGAAATTTCTGTGCCATCAACAACTATGTTTCCTTCTTGATGTTCTTCCAATCTATTGATGCATCTAATTAACGTAGATTTACCAGATCCTGAAGGTCCACAAACAACAATTTTTTCTTTAGCTTTAACTTCAAGATTAATATCTTTAAGAACTTGAAAATCACCATACCATTTGTTTACATCTTTAATTTGAATAATTGAATCTGACATATTTTATCTATCTGTTTTAAATTTTAATTCTAATTTTTGACTATATTTACTCATACTGTAGCAAATAATCCAGAATATTATTCCAGCAAATACATATCCTTCCATTGAAAAACCAAGCCATTTAGGATTTGTTTTTGCTAAGTTTAACATTCCAACTAACTCTAATAATCCTACTACAAAGATTAATGGAGTATCTTTTACTAAAGCTAAAAAAGTATTAGCAATTCCAGGAATAACTAATTTTAAAGCTTGAGGTAAAATAACTAAAAGATGAAGTCGCCAGTAACCCATTCCTAAAGATTTTGCAGCATCATATTGCCCTCTAGGTAAAGCTTGTAAGCCACCTCTTATAACTTCCGCTGTGTAAGCAGCTTCAAACAATGTAATCGCAACGATAACTCTAATTAATTTATCTACATACGTTCCATCTGGTAAAAACATCGGAAACATAACTGCTGACATAAATAGAACAGTAATTAACGGTACTCCTCTCCAAAACTCAATAAATGACAGAGAGGAATATTTAACAACTGCTAAATCTGATCTTCTTCCAAGAGCTAACATCATTCCAATTGGAAAACAAAAAATCAAAGAAAAGAATGAAACGATAAATGTTAAAGAAAGACCACCCCAAGCACCTGTTTCAACCCATTCTAAACCAAATTCACCACCAGATATCAAATAATAAATAAGCAAAAATGATATTATTGGTAAAAATATAACATAATAAAAAGTTAAATATTTTTTGTATCTTAAAGGAAAAAAATATCCTGCTGCCATTAATCCTAAAACAATAATAAATGTAGCGTTTACTCTCCATTGCTCGGCATTAGGATACATTCCATACATAAATCTATTAAACCAAGTTTTAATATAAACCCAGCATGCACCTCCACCAGTACAAGCTTCTTTGCTATCTCCAACAAATGTGGCATCGAGAATGAACCAATTAAGTAATGGTGCTACACCAAAAATAATTAATATAATTATACTTACACTTAAGGCGGCATTAAAATTGTTAGTATTTATGTTCTTATTAAGTTCATCTAATAATTTAATTCCAGAAAATTCTATTCTTATTAAATGAAGACCTATCAAGCCAAAAATTAAAGGGGTAAAGAAACTTATAAAACCAGGTAAAAAACCAGTAATATTTGTTTTATAAAAATTATTTAAACAAAAATCAACAATCCCTAATGTAAAAAATAATGCTCCAAGAACTAAATATAAATTTAGATTTTCTTTGTTAGGTTTTAAAAAATTTACATTATTCATTTTACTTTTCCTGTATCGCAATTCTTTTATTGTACCAATTCATAAACGCTGAAATAGATAAGCTAATTGTTAAATAGGTAGCCATTGTAATACCAACTATCTCGATAGCTCTACCAGTTTGCATCATTGCAGTTCCAGCAAATACTAAAACTAAATCTGGGTATGCAATCGCAGCAGCTAAAGATGAGTTTTTAGTTAAATTTAAATATTGGTTGGTTGTTGGTGGTATAATAATTCTCAATGCTTGAGGCATTACAACAAGTTTTAAAACTTGGCTCGGTGTAAGTCCTATTGAAGCTGCAGCTTCTTTTTGACCTTTACCAATTCCTTGAATACCTGCTCTAACGTTTTCAGCAATAAAAGTTGCTGTATATAATGTAAGAGCTAAAGTTAATGCTATTAATTCTGGTGGTATTCCAAGCCCCCCTTCAAAAGTAAAAGAAGTTTTGGCTAATTGTTTTAGTTCAGGAAAACTCCATGATAAATCAACGCCTCCAACAATAAATGTTAGCGCTGGTATAATTATAAATATACCTAAAGATATTAAAAATTTAGGATACTGTTTTCCTTCTTCTTCTTGTTTCCTTTTTGCAAATTTATTGAAAAAGAAAATAATTATCATTGCAATAATAAGTGCACCAAAAAATACGTCAAAGTTATTCCAAACAGGTGCGATTGTATAAAGTCCTTTAATAGTCATGTATGATGATCCAAAGATTAATGGAGCATCTTCTGGCATAGGTAGTGCTCTTAATGCAGCAAAATACCAGAAAAATATTTGTAATAATAAAGGAACGTTTCTAAAAAACTCTACATAAAAACTAGCAGTTTTATTAATTAAATAGTTTGGTGATAACCTAGCTACACCTATAATTACCCCTAAAATTGTTGATAAAATAATACCTATTACTGATACAAGCAAAGTGTTTAGCAATCCTACTAAATAAGCTCTCGCATAAGATCTTGAGCCGTCATAATCAATTAAAGAAAACTGAATATCAAATGATGCTTCTTGTTTTAAAAATCCAAACCCAAACTGAATACCACGAGTATCCATATTCTCTTGAGCATTCATGGTAAAGAATCCAAAAATTAAAACTATAAATAATAGAGTTAAAAATTGAGGTAAGATTTTTTTAAATTTCATTTGAATGAGACTATAAAAAAAGGGCTAGATAAATCCAGCCCTTTTTAATTAATTTATAACTTTAAATTATCTTGATGGTGGAACGTATAAAATACCACCTTTAGTCCATAATTCATTTGGACCTCTGTCTGGTAAGATACCAGTGTCAGCTATATTTCTCTTATAACTTTCACCATAGTTTCCAACTTGTTTGATAATTCTTAAGTTCCACTCGTTATCTAAACCGAATGCAGCACCCATTTCACCTTCAGCACCAACTAATCTTTTGATTTGTGGGTTTTCTGAAGTTTTCATCATGTCAGCATTTGCAGAAGTAACACCGTACTCCTCAGCTTCGATCATAGTATTTAAAGACCATCTTACGATATCTTCCCATACTGCATCACCTTGTCTAACAACAGGGCCTAATGGCTCTTTTGAAATAGTTTCAGGTAATACGATGTGATCATCTGGGTTAGTCATTTTAGTTCTTTGTGCAGCAAGACCTGATTTGTCAGTAGTGTAAGTATCACATCTACCAGCATCATAAGCAGCTACAACTTCATCAGCTTTTTCAAAAGCAACTGGAGTATAAGAAATTCCTTTAGAGTTAAAGAAGTCTCTCATGTTTAACTCAGTTGTTGTACCAATGTTAGTACAAGCTGAGATTCCATTTTTGAATTGGCTTGTTGAAGTAATTCCAGAGTCTTTTCTAACCATGAAACCTTGACCATCGTAGAAGTTTACTCCAACGAAAGTTAGTCCAATGTCAGCATCTCTAGAAAGAGTCCAAGTTGTGTTTCTTGATAAGATATCAATCTCACCAGAAGTTAAAGCTGTAAATCTTTCTTTAGCACTTAATGGTGTAAACTTAACTTTGTTTGCATCACCTAGTACTGCAGCAGCTACCGCTCTACATACATCAACGTCAACACCAGTCCAATTTCCTGCAGCGTCAGCATTAGAAAATCCTGGTAGACCTTGAGATACTCCACATCTTACAAAACCCTTCTTCTGAGTGTTTTTAAGTGTTTTTGATTTTTTAGCAGCGAAAGTTTCTGTTGTAAAAGTAAACAACACAGCAACCATTGCTACTAAAGAAGTTAATTGTTTTAAGTATTTAAACATTATTCTTCCTTTTAGTTATTTTTATTTGTTAACAAATAATTCAAAAAAATTTGAATTAGAAGCTAAATTGTAGTTACCACCTCCGGCTTCAGCCATTTGTTTGATCAAAGTTTTATCGCAATCATCACCGATTCCGAATGAGAACACTCTTTAATTGTCATTTATAGAGCACTAGCACTTCTCTTTGACCAATTCAATCACTCTTTCTCTATCGGAAATTTGTCCATCGGTTAGCAAGAAAATTCTTGACTTTTCATTTTCTTTGCAAATGTCTTTCCAGAAAATATCTTTCAAAGGCTCGTAAATATTTGTGCCACCAAAGTTTGAATCGAAGGTATCGAACATATTTTTAGCCCATTGAACATTTTCATTTGTGTATTCGAAGGTCTATTGGTAATCATTGTCCAATAAATACTCATGTCTTGAACCAAAAGATACAATTTAAAATTTACTCCCAACTGGTAAACTTTGGATGAAAAGTTTCAAAGCTTCTATTGTGACCTCCATTTTACCTCTCCTCATAGATCCACTTCTATCTACCACGAACGTGTAGATATACTTAGTTTCTATAGAGGTGTCAATTTCCTTTTCTTCAAACTCCTCCTCGTTGTCTATGTAAGTAATCTTCTGCTCTTGATTATCTTACGGTTGTGCTGCTTCGAAGGTTGGCATGAACTGAGCCATGACTGCCACGTATCCTGGCATATCATTGGACTTTTGGTAAACGAATCTTGGCTCATCCATATTAGTTGTCTTGTAGTAGACATGCATATCTTTTTGAAGGTCTCTGAAGTCACTATCAATCTTTTAAATCATTACTTCATTTAAGCGTTACTCAAGGATTTCACAGTTGGCGGGGTGAGAAATCTCAAAGATAGATTTTGTTGATTTTAAAGTCACTCGGTAGTTAAAAAGCAATTTTTGACCTTCTTTAAGATCTGATATGATTTCTGGCTCTTTTGCTTACAGTTGACCTTAAACTTGATTTTCAATTGGCTTTTGATATCTTGGATAGTAAGACATTGGGAAGATAAAGTCATATGCTCCCCCTTGAATTTTAAGAGGCT
>ENA-OQVM01005734-OQVM01005734.1-marine-metagenome-genome-assembly--contig:-NODE-5734-length-11719-cov-3.778818_pt1 | contig 11719 bp, 9 predicted proteins | sample MGYA00237776_ERZ505498 | MGnify/ENA primary metagenome ERZ505498 (study PRJEB26159, sample SAMN06265151) | marine metagenome | isolation source: Helgoland LTER site | place: Germany:Helgoland, sampling... | reverse complement strand
AATATTTGATGGAGTTACTGGCGGAAATACTTCAGTGACTAATGCTTATGTAGCCGATATAACTACCCGTGATGAGAAGTCCTATATTTTTGGTTATTTAGGCGGTATTGCCGGTCTTGGGATGATTATAGGCCCGGGTTTGGGAGGAGTGGCTGCCTCAACTTCCTTTGAGTATGCCGGAACTTTAATCGTAGCTCTTTTGGTGTCTTCTGTAACCTTGATTTCTATTTATGCTTGGATGAAAGAATCGCACTTTCCTGAAGCTTCAATTCAGAAGCCTACTTTTTCTTTCAAAAAAACTTTTTTGGTGGTTTCCAGAATTAAAGAAGTTGATCCCGGTGAAAAAATAAAATTGCTCTTTTTACTCAAGGTAATTTTTGCTACTATGATGGCATTTTACATTGGTAGCATCGCTTTGTTCCTTATCGATCTTTTTGATTTCAATGAAAAGGAATTAGGTATGTTCATGTTTGTCGTTGGTATCTTTTTGTCTTTCAATCAAGCGTTCTTATCAAAAAAAGTAATCGCCAAAATTGGAGAGTTTAATACCTTGAAAGTTGGGCTAGCGTGCTCATTTGTGGGCCTGTTTTGTATAACGCTAACAGATCATTTATGGCTGTTCATTGCATTTTATTACATACTTAACTTAGGGCTGTCTTTGACTTTTCCGACCTTTAATAGCCTTATTTCTATACATGCAGACCCTAAAAAGCAGGGAGAAATCATGGGCATTAGCGATTCATTAAATTCATTGGCTATGGCATTGTTTCCCGTTGTGGCAGCTGCAGCTTATGGGCTAATAGAATATAAGCTATATTACCTTATGAGTGCATTGCCGTTTTTGGCGTTAGTTATTGCAGTAATAAAAGGTAAACGGGCAGGATTGTAAAACAAAAAGCCCCGAATTTCGAGGCTTTTAAATCAATGAATATTTTAATCGGAAATTCTAGATTTTTCCCATTCCTAGTTTATACAACAGACTGAAATGACTTTTAAGCGCGTCTAAGAACGTTGTGTGATGGTGATAGGGAAGGTCATATTCCTTAGCTGTTTCCTTTACAATTTTAGATACTTCTTTAAAGTGTACGTGACAAATTGTAGGGAATAAATGATGTTCAATTTGATAATTTAAACCACCAATAAACCAAGAAAAGAATGAACTTTTATTGGCGTAGTTTGCTGTTGTATGTAATTGGTGAATTGCCCAGTTATTTTCTACACTATTCTTTTCATCAGGTAAATAAAAATTCGTTTCCTCAATCACATGTGCTGTCTGAAAAATAAGAGCTAAAATTAATCCACTCATAAAGTGCATTATTAAAAAACCAGTCATTATTTGCCACCATGGCAAATCGATTAAAATTATAGGAAGCACAATCGTTAAACCTATATACCATAACTTATGAAATAGTATTTCAGCAAATGCACGTCCAAAAGTTAAGTCTTGTCCCTTTAATAATCCCATTCTATTGTAACGCACCAATTGCTCGAAATCTTTACCGATAAACCAATAAATGGTCAATATACCATAAAGAATTGGGGCATATAACACCTGAAACTTGTAGATTCCTTTTTTCGGTTGATTTGGTGAAAAGCGAACAATTCCTTGCTTTTCAATATCTTCATCGTACCCGTCAATGTTTGTGAATGTGTGGTGTAACACGTTGTGTTGAATTCTCCAATTGGCGGGATAACCACCTAAAAAATTCAGTAAAAACCCCATTGCAGAATTCAACGTCTTATTTTTTGAGTAAGCGCCGTGGTTTGCATCATGCATAATAGCAAGTCCAATTCCAGAAATACCAAAGCCCATAAGAATCCACATTGCAGTTACCCCCGCAAATGAAGAAACGACACCGGTAAGCATTAATATTAAAGGCAAAGTGTAAAGAGTAATCATTACGGCCGACTTTATTTGCATACGGGTATCTCCGTATTTGCTAATGTTATTATCCTTGAAATGTTTATTTACTCTTTTACGGAGTTCTTTAAAAAATTCAGGGCGGTCTTGTACGTTAAACTTTACAGTGTCAACACTCATATATATTTTCCTCTTTTTAATGCCGTTATCAAGCACTTCATAAAGTGACAAATTTAACCATAATAAGGTTCTAACTCGTGTGACTTTGGTCATAACTCAACATCAAACTGTGAGTTCCAAAACTAAGTTAGGTTTGCCTTATTGCTATTTGTAGTATTGTCTTATGCACTCGATTATATTTTTCGGCTTTATGTTAGGTATTCTCTTGTTGCCAATTACGGCGCCCATGGCTTTAATAGGAGGGGTGCTTTTTTCTTCGTTTCTTAATCACCCATTTCCAGATAAAAATAAAACTTGGCTGAACTGGTTATTAAAAGTATCAGTGGTCGGTTTGGGTTTTGGTATGAATGTAACCCAGGTTATTGATTCTAGTTTGATTGGAATCGAAATTATGATCTCCAGTTTTGTTTTTGTATTAGTCGCTGGATATTTGTTGATCCGGGTAATGGGTGTATCGAAAAATATTGGACATCTTATATCTACAGGCACTGCTATTTGTGGTGGAAGTGCTATAGCGGCTATATCGCCTTTGATTAAAGCAACTGAAAAAGAAATAAGTATATCATTAGCGGTGGTGTTTTTGCTCAACGCAATTGCACTTTTTCTCTTTCCTCCAATCGGAACTTATTTCGACATGACACAGCAACAATTTGGTTTGTGGGCGGCAATCGCTATACATGATACATCCTCGGTAATAGGAGCAGCGATGAGTTATGGGAATGAAGCATTGCAAGTTGCAACAACAGTAAAGTTGGGGCGAGTGCTTTGGATAATACCCATGTCTTTAATAACCTTAGTGCTTTTCAAAACAAAGGGAGGGAAGGTGAAGGTTCCATGGTTTATTCTTGTTTTTATTGGAATTGTTTGCTTGAACAGCGTGGTTTCAATTCCTGCTGTTATCGGTGAAAATATTGTAATGATTTCAAAGAAATTTCTGATTGTTTCGCTGTTTCTGGTAGGCTCAGGTTTACCCTTGAAAAACTTAAAAAGCTTGGGTTGGAAACCATTAGTCTTTGGGGCGGTGCTTTGGACTGGTGTTTCTATAATAAGCCTTGGATTGATTCTGCTTTAGAAGTGCTGAGCTAATCGCGAAACAAAGAAAGTTAGCCTTGTTTTGGATTGTTTGACATTATTGAAATGACATAGGAAACTATCATTACAATAGCGCAGCCAATTACATTAAACCATAAATAACCTACAGTTTCATTATAAAAAAGTAGAAACACGGTTAATTGCCCAATTACTATTCCCACTAAGACCGCTTTAGCGCCAACTTTTTTAAGGAAAAATGCAGTTAAAAATACTCCAAGGATAGTTCCGTAAAACACTGATCCTAAGATGTTAACAGCCTCAATTAAATTTTCAACCAATTGTGCAGAAAGCGCAAAAATTATCGCAATAACTCCCCAAACGAGTGTCAACCATTTACTGGTATTTACAGATTGCAATTCGGTTTTTGATTTTTTTGAAAATCGTTGGTAAAAGTCAACCATTGTAGTTGATGCTAAAGCATTTATTTCACCTGCAGTGGAACTCATCGCGGCCGATATGATAACCGCTATTAATAAGCCTACTAAACCTTGGGGTAGGTAATTGAGAATGAAGGTTAGAAAGACATAATCGCTATCTCGGCTGCTTTGGTCAGGGTTTGCTTTTAAAACAACCTTCTTTGCATTATCACGTATGGATTTGGCTTTTTGATCTAAAGCCAATATTTCAGACTGAGTTTCTTTACTTGGATTAGCTACATAGTCTAAGTAGGCAGCTTTTTTTTGCAAGTGAAATGCTTCATGCTGCTGTTCAATCTCAGAAAATTCTTGCTGGTATTCCGAGTTATGAACCTCTTCAACCGCACCTTTATTAAATAGGACAGGATGCGATTCGAATTGATAAAAAACAAATACTAATACTCCAGTAAGCAAAATCAAAAATTGCATTGGAATTTTGAGTAAGGCATTGAATATTAAACCTAATCTACTTTCTTGAATCGATTTTCCTGAAAGGTATCGCTGCACTTGGCTTTGGTCCGTTCCAAAATAAGAAAGTGCCAGAAACAAACCCCCTGTAATTCCACTCCAAAACGTGTAACGTTTGTCAAGATCCAAAGAGAAATCAACGATATTCATTCTGCCTGCTGCACCAGCTAAATCTAATGCTCCCAAGAAACTGACTTCATCTGGTAGTCGATTAAGGACGATACTAAAGGCAATTCCCATTCCGATAAGAATGACAGTCATTTGCCATTTTTGAGTCAAGCTTACCGCTTTTGTTCCGCCCGAAACGGTGTAAATGATAACCAAAATCCCAACTAGTAAAATTGTGAACTGTAGGGACCACCCCAACATTACACTTATGATTATTGCAGGAGCATAAATAGTTATTCCGGCCGCAAGACCTCTCGAAAGCATGAAGAGGGAAGCAGTAATTAATCGAATTCGAATATCAAAACGTTGCTCTAAATATTCATAAGCAGTATAAACCTTGAGGCGATAATAAATAGGAATAAAGACGACGCAAACAATGATAATAGCGAAGGGCAATCCAAAATAATTCTGAACGAACTCCATTCCGCTTTCGTAAGCGACTCCTGGGGTAGATATAAAGGTTATTGCAGAAGCCTGCGTTGCCATAACCGACAATCCAATGGTGAGCCATTTCATGTCGGAACCGCCTTTTAGGTAACCTTCTAAGCTCTCACTTTTTCGGGTCATATAGGTTCCGTAACCTACAATTAAACCAAGTGTTCCTAGCAGAACGGCCCAATCAATTCCACTCATGCGAAGTGATTAGTTAGCCATGCATAAAATACAATTTGTATAACAAAAAACACGATTACAAACCCATACAATCGTTTCCAATTGAAAGTGCTGGGCGTGTTATTTTCTTCCATAAGAAAGAATGTTGGCGAACAATTTATATGCTCCTGGAACACCTGCTGGCAGTTGTCTAAAGAAAGAAATGCCCGTAAAGACAAAATGACCTTTACCGTATTTGGCAGCTAACAATGCTCCTGAACTTGGATCTTCACCGGGGTCACTCCAGCTGATTAATGCCTCGTAATTTTCGTCCCACTCATTTGCGAAGTACAAACCTCTTTCCTGAACCCAATTGTCAAAATCAATATCGGAAATTGGGTTAGGGCCAAGAATTATTGGGTGCTTAGGATTTAGAATAGTTGCTTTAGCAAACTCGTCGGTAACCCTATCTCTAGATAATTTTAAAGGATAGGGACCGAAATTCTCAGTTTTTAGTCCTCTATTGGTGTTGTATTGAACAATCATTAAACCTCCTTGATTTACATAATCCATTAATACAGATTGATAGCTTATAAGTGCTTCTTGAGTATTATAGGCGCGTATTCCAACGACTAAAACGTCGTATACTGAAAGGTCAGAGGCCGCTAAAGTATTCGGATTAACTATGGTAACATTCCCGCCTAGTTGAGTTATGGCCTCAGGTACATTATCGCCTGCTCCCATTACATAACCTATATTTTTTCTGGTTATAGTTAAATCACCGGTAACCAGTTTTCCTTGAGTTTTTGGAAAGAGTGTTTGTTTGTGAATATGCGGATAATCAATCATCACTAATGAACGATCAAACACTTTATCACCAGATTTACATTGAACCGAAAAATCACCACTTCTTGCGTTCTCGCCTGCTGTAATATCGAAGGCGAACACTTTTGCAGCTTCCTTTTTGTTTAATGTTACAATATGCGATTCAGGGCTACAAGTCCATCCTTCTGGAAGGTTTAATGTTAATTTCCCAGTAATTCCCGCTTTATCCTCCATTACAGTTACTGTAACAGTTCGCTTCTCACCTTTTGGAACAACGTATACGGTGTTGTCTAAATTCAAGGTCATATCAGGTCGAATGGAAAAATCTTGAATATTTTCTCCGGATACACGATCTCTAAATTTATACTGAACAGGTATACTGTAATCGAAACTCACACCATAAACGGTGATTTGAAATGTTACTTCGTACGCTGGAGTATTTTCTGGAGAAGCTCTCATTAGGATATCGTCAACTTTAAACATGTTTTGATATTCCTGCATCAACCAATAGGGGTGAGTAATCGGTTTCTCTTTCGCCACTTTTAATGGCAGATACATTTTCTCCCAATTGTTTGGAGCTAAAACCGAGAAAATAATAGTGTCCTTTCCATCTAACGATGCTTTTTCAATAGCTATGGACTTGACTTGCCCAGTATTTATTGCACTGACTTCAACCTTAACATCTTCTCCACGAACGGCATATTCATTTTCAGTTACGGCTTCAAACCATAATCCCGTAGCATCGACAATGATATTTTCAAGTTCTTTCTTTTTCCACTTTATCCATTGACTCGGTTTCGGAAACTCTTCCATAGTGCGATACAAATCCACCAAATCTATAACAGAGGCAGCAGGATTACCAGCTTTAAAGTTTTCGATAATTGAATTCAATTTAGTTTGAATCATATCTGATTTTGGAACCCTCCCCCAAGATATATCAATATTGTCAAAAATTGAATTATTGGCTTTTTCTCCTTTTACATATTCGAGATATTCAAATTGCTCACCTCTCAATATACTTGCACCAAAACCTTGACTTTTATGTTGGCTTCGACTTTCCATGGCAATTTGGTTGTTCCACTTACCAGTTATTGGGTTGAATGCACCAACATCAACTCGAATCATATCAGGGTTTGTCTTATAGGTTTCTTCAATTTCCTTGTTCCACCAAGAACTAGTGTTGTGATAAAGCCTTTTTGTGCGCCACGCCGTTACCATCTTTAATTGATCAGGAAAAATGCTAGGATCAGCAGCCATTTCAAATGCCTTTTCTGCTAGTACCGCAGATGCAGAATGATGACCGTGACCAGCATATTGAGTAGCTGGAAACCGTGTAATAATAACATCTGGCCTAAATCTGCGAATTACCCAAACAATATCCCATAGCACTTCTCTTTCGTTCCATTTTTCAAGCGTCTCTTTAGTGGTTTTTGAGTAACCGAAATCAACAGCACGAGTGAAGTATTGCATCCCGCCGTCAATTTTTCGCGCTTCAAGCAATTCTTGAGTTCTCAACACACCAATCAGCTCTCCTTTTTCAGTTCCGATTAAATTTTGACCACCATCACCTCGGGTAAGTGATAAATATCCCGTCCTTACCTTTTGATTATTTGCCAACCAAGAAATCAGACGCGTATTTTCATCATCGGGGTGGGCTGCTAAGTACAAAACCGACCCGAGTGTATTCATTTTTTTAATATCGTCAAGAATCTTAGCTGCTGAGGCTGGTGCAGGGTGGTCTCCGCCTTTTGGGAGTGCAAACGCCGTCATGCTTATGTACAGCCCTAAAGCAAAAATTGAAAGTGTTTTCATAAAATTTTCTGTTCAACCTTAAAAACAGACTAAGGCCATGTTTTGTTTGTTATATAATCGTAGGATTCTTCGATAAGTTGACGTAAAACAACTTTGTCTATATCTGCTAATTTGTTTACGTAAAGGCAAGATTTTCCATTTTTAAATTTGCCTAGTTTTTTGGTTAAGTGGGGGTAATTTTCAATGTATCCCATTATATACAATGAGTGTTTAGTTTTTCTTGGCGAAAAGCCGGTTGCTAAAAAATCGCCTTCTTGACCACTAGCATATTTATAATGATATTGTCCAAAACCGATAATGCTAGTACCCCACATTTTAGGCTCTTGGCCGGTCACTTCCTTCATAATATCAAGAATCTCGAAGGCATCCAGTCGTTTTTGTTCCGGCTCTACTTTTTTTAAGAAGGCTATAACATCTGCGTCGGTGACTTTTGTTTTCAATTCATATTTAGCCATTTGCACTTAATTTTTTGCTTTTAACTAAAAAATAACTGCCTATCAAAACGAAAGGAATACTCAGCCATTGTCCCATGTTCAGAGTCATAGAGTCTTCGAAATTCACCTGATTTTCTTTCATAAATTCTATGCAGAATCTAAAGCCAAATAGGAGAATTAGAAAAAGTCCGAAAACGCCTCCTTGTCTGTCACTCCAACCTTTTTTCCAGAATAGAAAAGCAAGGATTATAAAAATAGACAAGTAAGCTAATCCTTCATAAACCTGAGTAGGGTGGCGCGGAAGTTGATCGACATATTTAAAAATGAAAGCCCAAGGTACAGTTGTCGGCTCTCCAATAATTTCAGAATTCATTAAATTACCCATTCGAATAAAAAATGCACCAGAAGCTACTGTAACAACTACTCTGTCAAGAATCCAAAGAATGTTCTTTTTGCTAACCTTTCGAGACCAAATATAGAGTGCTATGATGATTCCTATAGCAGCACCATGACTTGCAAGTCCTTGAAATCCAGTAAAATGAAGTTCCGGCTCAAAAGCAACGGGTAGAAAAATTTCTAGAATGTGGTCTTTGAAGTACGCCCAATCGTAAAACAAACAATGACCAATTCGAGCTCCTGCAACTGTTCCTATAATAGTGTGCATTAATACACTGTCCAGCCACTCATTAGGCACTTCGTCGCGTTTAAACATTTTTTGCAGCAAGTAATATCCTGCAATAAATGCTGTTGCGAAAAGTAACCCGTAATAACGAATGGAAATTGGAGAGCTAATGATTTCGGGATCAATATCCCAAATGATATAAGAGAGTGTTGACATTCAAATACTTTTGACAAAAGTAGTTTTTGCAGCCTTGGTCTGAAAGTTCAACTGCTTGAATATGCTGAAATAAGTTAATTAAGTTTCATCTTTTTTGAGTTGAAACAACTGCTCAATAGGTTTGTATTGATGCATGAGCTCAAATAACTCTTCTAAATCATTAGAAAAAACTAGTCCCTCACGATGCTCCTTTTTTAATAAACCCTCAACAACCATGTTGTCAAGTTGTTTCTCTAAAAAATCGTAATAGCCGTTAATATTAAGAATTCCAACAGGCTTTTGGTATAAGCCCAATTGAATCCAAGTAAGTATTTCAAAGAGCTCTTCAAATGTTCCAAAACCCCCTGGAAGCGTAATTACAGCATCAGACAATTCGTGCATTTGAAGTTTCCTTTCATGCATAGACTCAACGACAACAAGCTCAGATAATCCGGTGTGTCCAATTTCTTTGGCCATCATAAAGTCTGGGATGATTCCTATAACTTTACCTCCAGCATCAATTGAAGCATCTGCAACAGCTCCCATAAGTCCAACTTTTCCGCCGCCATAGATTAAGGATAGGTTTCTCTGACCTATAAATTCCCCAACTTGCTTTGCTGATTCTATATAAATGGGGTCGTTTCCAGCTGAGGATGCGCAAAAAACGCAAACATTATTAAAAGTGTACATAGTGAGCGAAGGTACCAATTTCATAAAGCTTGATAATGAAAAATCAAAATCTTCGCAGCTCAATAAAGCTATTGTACATTTGTTTTAAATTGATATTAAGATGAATAGAAGACCACGCAGAAATAGAGCTACAGCGACATCTAGAGGATTTTTGAAAGAGACACATTTATCGGTATTAAATTTAGTTCAACCGATATTCTTAGTGGATGGAAAAGGGGTTAAAGAAGAGGTTAAAAGTATGCCTGGAAACTTTAGAATGTCAACCGACGAAGCTATAAAGGAAATTCAGTCATGCATAGCTTTAGGAATTGGTTCTTTCATCCTATTTCCAGCTGTCAATGAAGAGTTAAAAGACACAACAGCCACTTACAGCAAGGATGCTAATAATTTTTACCTTAAGGCTTTTGAGAATATAAAAGCTGATTTTGGAGATGATATTCAGCTAATTACCGACGTTGCAATGGATCCGTATTCTTCTGATGGACATGATGGTTTGGTAAAAGGAGATAAGATATTAAATGATGAGTCATTACCTATTTTAGGTGAAATGGCATTGGCTCAAGCTAGAGCAGGAGCAGATATAATTGGCCCTAGTGATATGATGGATGGTAGAGTAGGTTATATCAGAGAGGTGCTTGATGATAATGGTTTTAGCGATGTGGGAATATTAAGTTATACAGCAAAATACGCATCAGCGTTTTACGGCCCGTTTCGAGATGCGCTGGATTCGGCACCTAAAAAGGGAGATAAAAAAACGTATCAAATGGATCCTGCCAATAAACGGGAAGCGCTGCTAGAAGCTGATTTAGATTTTGCAGAAGGTGCAGATATTATGATGGTAAAACCGGCATTGCCATATTTGGATATTATCCATATGCTTAAAGAAAACTATGATATTCCAATTGCTGCGTATAACGTAAGTGGAGAGTGCAGTATGTTAACGGCAGCTTGTCAAAACGGGTGGTTAGATTTTGAAAAGGCAATGCCAGAAATGCTAATGTCAATAAAAAGAGCGGGTGCTGATGTTATAATTACCTATTTTGCAAAGGCTTACGCTGAAATGGCTAGAGATGGAAAGGTTTAGTAATTATGGATAAGGAGATAATATTGAAGATTGTAGCTGACAATCATTTGATTGCAGTGGCTATTGCAATTGCCATAGCAGTAATTCTGTCGTACACGTTAAGAAAGTTTTTAACCAAATTTATTGCCAATCGCAGCGATTCATTAAACATAGATCCTACCCGGTATAATTTCATGAAGAATGCGAGTACTGCGCTTATTATTGGCGCTGCTTTAGCATTCACTTTTTATGCCATTCCATCCTTAAGGTCTATTGGTACAGCTCTATTTGCTGGAGCTGGAATTGCTGCTGCTGCAATTGCCTTTGCCTCTCAACAAGCGTTATCGAATATAATAGGAGGAGTATTTTTAGTGATCTTTAGACCTTTTAGAGTGGGTGATATCATTCATGTTGCACCCGTGCAGTTGGCCGACCCAACTGTCACAATCGCATTCGACACCGATGGCGAAACGGCGGCAAAAACCCGTGCGCGCGTTATGGACATGGCGACAACTGACAAACTGTTGATCGCTGGCGCCCATATGTCGTTCCCAAGCGTTGGGTATTTGGAAAAAGCCGACACTGGCTATCGCTGGTTTGATGCGCCCTACCCTTACGGTCAGTAATGCAGCAGGCAAGGCAGCATCTCGCTGCCTTGCCTGATTACAGGGCTGCGAATGACGCCAGAAAAAGCACGTTGATACGGCTGTCCTGAGAATGCTCCCTCAGTTTCATCGGCGCACGTCAGCCGGGTGATAATCCGCGCAAACTCAAAACTCGGGAAAGCCCTGACAGTTTTTGGCCTTTGGATCGTGCGCGCCCCAATTCACGCTTTCTCCCAAAAATATCTTGAAGCTTTTCGTGCGGCTGGGTTCGGCATTCAGCGTTCCAGCTGGGATGACAACTTTATCGCTGCTGTTGGATGCATAAGGCACGCCGCAACCGCAGGTCGGACAGAACGCCTTGGTGAAATCACGGCCAGGCGCTTCAAATCTGACAATGCTCTCTTCGCCTTTCGTCCAAACGAGACTGTTCGTGTCCGAAAAAAGATTGGATGCATATGTAGATCCTGAAATTTTCCGACACTGGGCGCAATGGCACATAAACATGAAAACAAATTCATCTTCTATCGCGTACTCAACAGCCCCGCACAGACAACTGCCAGTTATTTCTGAGCTCATTTTATCAATCTCCTTTTGTGTAGCCGCCCCGTGATTGGGGGCGCCTCGTGGCGTGACTTCAAACAAGGTGGTAACTTGGACAACTTGCTGAAGAATGTTTCGTTTCGATATGGCGTGCTGC
>ENA-OQVM01005733-OQVM01005733.1-marine-metagenome-genome-assembly--contig:-NODE-5733-length-11719-cov-6.165865_pt1 | contig 11719 bp, 12 predicted proteins | sample MGYA00237776_ERZ505498 | MGnify/ENA primary metagenome ERZ505498 (study PRJEB26159, sample SAMN06265151) | marine metagenome | isolation source: Helgoland LTER site | place: Germany:Helgoland, sampling... | reverse complement strand
GTCGCCTACGCGTCCTCTTTATGTGATCATCCAGCAGGTACACTTCTTGCCATTGAACGTGAGATGACGGAAGACGGCATTACAGAACGTATTCGCGTTGTGCCGAGGCCCGATGAAGAAGGCGGCCATGCCCAAATTTGGACAATTTCTGAAGAAGACACTTAATTCCTAATAGAATTGGTGCGCCCGACAGGATTTGAACCTGTGGCCCCCAGATTAGGAATCTGGTGCTCTATCCGACTGAGCTACGGGCGCTATAGCTTTTGACTACACCAATGACCTCATCATGGCAATTGGCCTAAGCCTAAAGAATGCAGCCATTAAGTATTAGGGAAGGACAAACATCGACGTTGGAACCGACACGTTAAGCATCACAGCTTCGGTGCCAGGATTGGTGTCTCCTGTACTCGCATTCGACGTATGCGTAATTGATACACCCAGTCGGAATTTATTCTCAAAGCGATAGGCGACTTCAAGTCTAGATCTGAATTCCAATGCTGATCCAAGATCGAGATCAAACTGTCCAGACTTGTCCCGCCACCATGTCGGCGCAAATGACGGTTGAACGATCCAATTGTCCCCAACTTGCAGATCAAGCAGGAGGCCTGCGCCAAGGAATGTCATACCGTTTGTGACATATGCACCGTGGGCAAAAGGTTTGAACCATCCGAGCTCATAGTCTGATCTATATTCTAGTGAAATCTCAGCGCCAGTATCATTGCCTCGGACATAGTCGAAATACCCGCCAGATATAGTGACGTAGGCCGGGTCTTTCGCCAACGTGAACGTACTTACGTCTGCAAAAGCACGTGATGTCTGCAGAGAAGACAAAACAATAATTGCGGCGAGCCATATAAGTGCTCGTGATCTCAAAGCTGAAGCCTCCTAGATGTGTTACGACACTCTAGAACCTCAACTGTTACTGTTTAATTAACCATAGTTGAAAGATCTCAGATGCGATTTTTCATTGCGTCTGTTGCACGCACTAACTGAGACCGAACACCTGGCTCCATCGCTGAATGGCCCGCATCAGGAACAATCCGATAATCAATTTCAGGCCAGGCCTGAACAAGAGCATCAGCTGTTTTAATCGGACAAACCATATCGTACCGGCCTTGCACAACAACACATGGCAAACGCCTGAGGTTGGGAACGCTCTCAATAATTTCTGTATCACCAATAAAAACATCGTTCACAAAATAATGTGCCTCAATCCGCGCCAACGAGAGTGCACCGCTTGAAACATGCGGTGGCGCTTCACTTGGTGATGCTAATAGATTAGAACATGACGTCTCATAACCCGCCCAATAGGCAGCTGCGGGCATGTGAATATCCGGCGATGGATCAATCAAACGCCGATGATATGCCACCATCAAGTTATCTCTCATTTCCACAGGGACAAACTCGGAAAATCGACGCCATGCTTCCGGAAAAACCGTCTTCATGCCGTATAAAAACCAATCCAATTCCGCTTTCGAGCCCAAGAAAATACCACGAAGAACAAGACCAAGGCACCTTGAGACATGACGTGCTGCATAAACGAGTGCCAGCGTCGAGCCCCAAGAGCCACCGAAAACGAGCCAGCTTTTAATATCCAGATGCGCACGCAATGCTTCAATATCCGCAACCAAATGATCCGTTGTATTATTCTCGAGAGATGCAAAAGGCCTTGAACGCCCAGAACCTCGTTGATCAAATATAACAATGCGATAGTAATCAGGATCGAAGAACCGCCGATGCGCCGGATTTGACCCTGCGCCAGGTCCACCGTGTAAGAAGACTACCGGTGTCCCATCAGGATTTCCTGATTGTTCGTAATATAACCGATGGCCATCACTTACATCGAGCATACCTCGATCATAAGGCTCAATTTTCGGATACAAATCCATCGGTCGTGGTGAGGTGTCCATAGCATTACCTTAACAAGTCAGTTGCGGCATAGAAAAGCATCAACGAACGCTATTTTCGCCCGCCCGTCCAAGTCTCAAAGCCTCATTGATCATAATATACTCAGGGTCTTCAGGACCAAGGGCTCCATGACGAATAGCAAAATCAATAATAACGAGAGCAGCATTGTACTTAAAATCGTCCGTACTTCGGATACGCTCCATCACATCTTTGATTGGCCATAAATAGAACGCGTCGACCTCGCCATCCGTCGGTTGAGGTTCAAAGTCGCTCGGGACTTCAATGTCATAATTGAAAATAACATCGTGGCGCAGACGATCTTCTTGCTCCGTTAGGTATGAGATCGTGCCGGCGGGGACTGCTTTCTCAGCAATATCTCTCGCCATACCTGCTTCTTCGCCACATTCTTTGATCAAGTTATCCCAAATAGAAATACCTACAGGCTGCCCGCCAGCGACCATTTGATCGAGCTTACCGGGGCCGGTTGGTTTCTGCATTGAGCGCTTACCGATCCACATGTGAATATCGCCATCTTTGTGCACATAACCATTTAAATGTACCCCGTACCCCATCGTCCCCAGATACGGAACCGCAGCACGTTCGACGGTAAGAAGCGGTGCATCATAAAAACTTTCGGATATCGCATAATGCTCGCCACGCCATCCAGGGATAAGGCCTTTTTCTTTTAAATCTTCCAGCACACCGGCAACAGCTTCTGTTCTCGCTTCGACTGTCTTAAAGTTGGGAGACAAAGTCACTGCATGCTCATAGACCGTAAATACGTCAGGATAATTCTGCAGCGAAGATGCAAATGCATGCGTCACGCGGCCCAAAGGGCACCCCGCAATAATTAACGGGCGATAAGCCCCTGGTGTAAATCGCGCGCAAACTTCTAAACGATCACGAAAGCTCATGATTTAATACTTCTCTTTCTCAAGCTATATCAGCTTGGCAATGCTTGTCCGATGTTAAAACTGTTCGGACTAACCAGAGCCCACGAATATCAATAGCGAGCCTTCTTGCCGTATCATCATCGGCATCGGCCAAATGAATATCCACTTGCAAGTCTTCCCCTGCAGCGCCCGTGCGCTTCGCATATACATGAGATGGGGATAATCCACGCTTTGTGAAAGGTCCCAATATCCGGGACAGTGCATTTGGATTGTTTTCCGCAACGACTGAAAAACATGCAGTAAATAATTTTGAGTTGTGTGGCGGCAAGTCGTCGCTAATGAAGAGTTCATAATACAGTCCTTTCGATATTTAAATTGGCGATGATGCGCAAAGGCATCTCCCGGCGGCCCTAGAGGGTCACCGGGTCTGTAATTCGGCCAATCATTAATATCGAATTCACTGTGTTCATGGCTTCCAGCATACGCCGCAGCCCAGATGCGTCAAGAGGGCGACAAGCGCCCTCTTTTAACTGGTATTCTACGAGAATATCTTAGCCGTTGGCTGTGCGCCGACGACGATCATCTTTTGATGGCTTCACGTACGCGCGGTCACAATGCGTATTGCAGTATGGGCGTCCAGTTGCAGCTCTATCGCCACAAAAATGGAAATCATCCGTCGACGGATCGCCTGTCGGCCACACACACATACCTGGGCGGAGTTGCGCCATAGATACAACATTAGACTTCTTTTCCGGCTTTGGCTTGATTGGAGAACCGCGCTTTGGCAGCCCCAATCTATGTACTTTGCCAACAACCACATTCTTCGTGATCCCCATACGAGATCCGATTTCGCTCGTGGTATGACCTTCATTCCAAAGCGCAATTAACGTTTTAATGTGATCTGGTGTCCACTCGAAGGCCATCTTGATCTCCTCGGTGCCTGACTAGGCGTTGTGTTAAAATCCCCATGCAGACACTAAATAAGCGCCTCTTACGTTGGAAAGTACCATATTTTGTTTACACGTTTGTTGCAATCACATGATGTGGATAAGTGCACAATATTTTGGGATTTTGCCTAATTTACCCCATTTGCTATCTCGCATGTGCGAAATAATTGGCGACACACATGTGCTTGCCCTTATAATATCGCTATAAAAAATTGGAGGATCAAGATGGCAAGCAACGGCAAACCGACATTAGATGATTGGCAATCAGCATCTGAAAAAGAGCTGAAAGGTAAGAGCGTCAATGATCTAAATTGGGAAACGCCAGAAGGCATTACCGTTAAGCCACTTTATACCGCCGCCGATCTTGAGGGTCTTGAGCATATTGATACGTTGCCAGGTTTCGAACCGTTCTTAAGGGGACCACGCGCGACAATGTATGCGAACCGTCCATGGACGGTCCGCCAATACGCAGGTTTTTCTACAGCAGAAGAATCCAACAAATTTTACCGTGAGAATCTAGCTGCTGGCCAAAAAGGCCTTTCGGTTGCTTTCGACCTAGCGACCCACCGGGGCTATGATAGCGACCACGAGCGCGTCGCAGGTGATGTCGGCAAGGCCGGCGTTGCCATCGATAGCGTCGAAGATATGAAAATTCTATTTGACGGCATTCCCTTGGATGAAATGTCTGTCTCAATGACAATGAACGGTGCCGTGCTTCCTGTTCTTGCGGGATACATCGTTGCCGCTGAAGAACAAGGTGTCAGCGCGGATAAACTATCCGGCACAATTCAGAATGATATTCTTAAAGAGTTCATGGTGCGTAACACATATATTTACCCACCTGAACCATCGATGCGCATCGTCTCTGATATCATCGGATATACAGCTGAGCACATGCCGCGATTCAATTCGATTTCTATCTCGGGTTATCACATGCAGGAAGCTGGTGCGACGTGCGTGCAGGAACTGGCTTACACGCTGGCAGATGGCATTGAATATGTCCGCGCTGCGGGTGCCAACGGCCTGGATGTTGATAAGTTTGCACCGCGTCTATCGTTCTTTTTCTGCATCGGCATGAACTTCTTTATGGAAGTTGCTAAACTCCGCGCCGCCAGAATTCTATGGGCAGAGTTAATGACGGAGTTCAAACCAAAGGACCCACGCTCTTCGATGCTGCGCACACACTGTCAAACATCTGGCGTCTCGCTCACCGAGAAGGACGCCTATAATAATGTCATCCGCACCACCATTGAAGCGATGGCCGCTGTTCTGGGTGGCACGCAATCTTTACACACGAACGCACTTGATGAAGCCATTGGTTTGCCGACACGCAACTCAGCGCGTATCGCTCGCAACACTCAGTTGATCATCGCTGAAGAAACAGGCATCCCGCAGGTTATCGACCCGCTGGGTGGTAGTTACTATGTCGAGGCACTGACAAATTCAATGGTCACTGAAGCCCGAAAGCTCATCGATGAAGTTGAAGATATGGGCGGCATGACCAAAGCTGTTGATGCTGGCCTGCCAAAGCTTCGCATCGAAGAAGCCGCAGCCCGCAAGCAAGCGCGCGTCGACCGAGGTGAAGAAATTGTTGTTGGTGTAAACAAGTATCAACGCGGCGAAGAAGAAACTATCGATGTTCTTGATATCGATAATGACAAGGTTCGTGAAAGCCAGGTCACCCGTCTTAAGACTGTTCGCAATACCCGCGATCAAGCGGCATGCGATGCAGCACTTAATGCGCTCACCGACGCTGCGAATACGGGCGAAGGCAACCTCCTCGCCCTTGCCGTTGATGCCACACGCAAGCGCGCGACAGTCGGTGAAATCTCATTAGCGCTTGAGACTGTCTATACACGGTACCGCGCAGAAATTAGATCTATCTCAGGCGTTTACGGTGGTGCGTATGATGCGGACGAAAGTTTCAAGAAAATCCGTGATGACGTTGCTGCATTCGCTGAAACCGAAGGTCGGCGCCCCCGTATGCTCGTCGTAAAGATGGGCCAAGACGGCCACGACCGTGGCGCCAAAGTGATTGCAACCGCGTTCGCGGATATTGGTTTTGATGTGGATGTTGGACAATTGTTTCAGACACCAGAAGAAGCTGCCCGTGAAGCAATTGAAAACGATGTTCATATCATTGGTGTGTCGTCACAAGCTGCAGGTCACAAGACTTTGGTGCCGCAGTTGATTAGCGCACTTAAAGCAGAAGGTGCCGACGACATCATGGTCGTATGTGGTGGTGTGATCCCGACACAGGACTATGACTTCCTTTATGGCAAAGGCGTATCCGCAATTTATGGCCCTGGCACGCATATCCCAACGGCCGCGCAGGAGATTATTGATCGTTTGTCTGGCGCACGCCAGGCCGCCGAGTAGCCCAAACGCAAAAAAGAACCGGGATCACACATACATATAATGTACGCGTGATCCCAATCGGGCATGGGCCCTATTGTTAATTAAGTTTGCTGCGCGATCGCCGTGCCATGTGATATAGGTCTTCACATCTGAGCCAACGGCGTGGCCAATAGCTGTTTTGTGATACCAATAGCAGTAACGAACACTCGGCGTCTTTGTGAGACCTGAATGCGGTATCTAAAGCGTGCCCAGCCAACGTTTAGCTTGAGTACCCTTCCAAGGAAGATCTCCATCACCGATATAATCCGCATGGGCGAATTCTTCGATGCCAAGCAAATCCGACCACTGCTTCCAACCCACGACGGCATAACGTTCACCATCATCAGGCACATCCGCATCGCCCAGCATTTCAAATGCTGTGAGGACTTTGGCCTTTGTTAAACCATCTTTACCAGCGCCTGAATAGTTCATTGATGTGTCCAGCTGTTCAGTGATGAGTTCATCAGTTTTTCGGCCAAGTGCGTATTCACCTGCACGCGCAATGACGCTGCGCTCATCATGAGCGGTTTTTAACTCGTCCAGGCTATCCGCCCAATTTTCTGAAAAGTTGTAGACGAGCCTTTGATTGCGTTCTTTGTTCACACTGTATTCCGAAGCTTTGAGCCCATGCGTGGTACGCCAGCTTGGAAGTGTTTGACGAACGATTGTTCGACGGAAGTGGACATAGGTCCTTCTCCATTTCTATTGGTTTAAGTTTTGGGTGAAAGCTGATCGGCGAGGGTTATGGTTTATTCAAAGATAAACCGCCCGCACCACCAGCGCGTGACAACACGGCCCGCAGTCAAGGCCTTAATAAGGCCGCTCCACGCAGGTTATCGCGATGTGAATGATTGAAGCCTGAAGCGATTTGTTCAGATGTATAAATATAAAAATTTCGTAATGGAAGTATGCTTCATCGACGGGTATTTACTATAGAATAAAGTCTGTTTAGCCTAAAAGTGCGCCAAGAAAGATCAGTAAGCCAACATCTCTATTTGATTTAAACCGCGTCAGGCAATTCGCAGGATCATCAATTTTAAGGGTCGCGACCTGCCATATAAACTGCAGACCTGCGATCCCAACCATCAAGTAGAAGAACCAGGTCATTCCAGCCAATAGCGCCCCCGCTATTAAAAGCAGGAGGCTAAGTATGTACACCACTGCGACAAATAATTGTGTATGCTGCCCAAGTTTGATCGACGAAGACTTTACACCTGCAAGAAGATCATCTGACTTATCTTGATGACCGTAAACTGTATCGTAACCAAGCGTCCACAAGACCCCTGCTCCATACAAAAATACTACGGCGGCATCAACGCTTCCAGTTACGGCTGCCCAAGCGAGTAACGCACCCCAATTAAAGGTGAAGCCCAGAAATGCTTGTGGCCAATACGTTATCCGTTTCATCAATGGATACATAGTGACCAGCGCTAAAGAAGAAATGCCCAAAACAATGGCCATCATGTTGAATTGTATAAGAACCAACAATCCTAAAAGCAAAAGCCCTGCTAAATAGGTGAATGCAGCACGAACAGAAACCACCCCTGATGCGATAGGCCGCTCAGAGGTCCGGGCAACTTTACCATCAATATCACGATCCCAAAGATCGTTGATAACGCATCCGGCCCCACGCATCACGAATGCACCAAATACAAAAAGTAAAACATACCAAGGGTCAGGCAATCCGCCATCCATACCTTTGCTGGCCATGCTTAATGACCAGAGACACGGCAATAACAGTAACCATGTGCCAATTGGTCGGTCAGCTCGAATAAGATGCAAGTATGGGCGAGTAATATTCGGTGCCATGGATATCATCCACGCATTGGCCCGGATATCGCTCGCTTTTCGATCATTTGAACCGTTAGTCATCATTACGTGGTTATAGCGGATAGAATGGTGAAGGTGAAAGTCCTGACAAGCACAACCATCAACATTTACGAAATGGACCAATGGGTCGATACTCATATTTAGGAGATCGATATGTCTAACAATTCACTCGCTCGACTTTACATTTCTGAGCCTATACGCGCAGATTCCACACTCACTTTAACGCGTTCGCAAAGTCACTATCTTATCAATGTGATGCGAATGACCAGTGGCGATGAGTTTCTTGTATTTAATGGCATAGACGGCGAGTGGAAAGTATCGGTCACTGACGCCAATAAGAAATACACGACCGTCTCTGTCACTGAGCAAACCTTGCCACAAACAAATGAGCCAGATATTTGGCTTTTATTCGCACCCATAAAAAAAGACCGCACTGACTTTATCATTGAAAAAGCCACTGAACTTGGTGTGTCTAAAATTATGCCAGTTATCACTGAACGTACTCAAAACTCTCGTGTAAATATAGAGAGACTACAAGCCACTGCCATTGAGGCGACAGAACAATCTAGAAGATTAACAATGCCTGAATTCGAAGCTGCTCAACAGCTACAAAGTGCCTTAAACAATTGGCCTTCATCGCGACGCCTTATTTATTTGGATGAAACCGGAAATGGCCAAGCTTTAGCACGGGTGCTTCAAGACAAAACAGACGATCTTGCTTTTGTAATCGGTCCTGAAGGCGGTTTTTCACCTTCTGAACTTGACGCAATGGACAAACTAACCTTCTCTGTCGGCGCTGACTTAGGCCCACGAATTTTGCGCGCCGAAACAGCCGTTGTGGCCGCCTTGGCAATTCGTCAGGCAGTCGAAGATATGCGTAAATAAACGAAATATAAGCCTTATAAACAAAATCGGAGACCGATATGTCCGGCGCCGCACCAAAGAACGACACTCCCATCGAAAATAAAGACATTCTTGTCCAATACATGGAAAGCGGCTGCAAGCCGCCTGAGCAATGGCGCATTGGCACGGAGCATGAAAAATTTGCATTTCGGCTTTCAGATTTGAAACCACTTACCTACGACGGAGAGGACGGTATCCGTGAATTGCTCACACGACTCACGCGCTTTGGGTGGGAGCCCGTTTATGAAGGTGAAAACGTTATTGCACTCTCATCCAAGGACGGCAGCTCTGTCTCTCTAGAACCTGCAGGTCAGGTTGAGCTCTCTGGCGCAGCTGTCGAGAACATCCATCAAACGTGCGATGAGGTTTCAAGCCATCTCCATCAAGTAAAAGCAATCGCGAAGGAAATGGGCATTGGCTTTGTTGGTCTTGGCTATCGTCCGAAGTGGCCTGTTGACGATATTCCATGGATGCCAAAGGGACGTTATCAAATCATGCGAGATTATATGCCAAAACGCGGCAATCTCGGCTTAGAAATGATGAAGTCAACCTGCACCGTACAAGTCAATCTAGACTTCTGTTCTGAAGAATCGATGGTCCAAATGTTCCGCGTGGCATTAGCGCTTCAACCGATCGCAACAGCACTCTGGGCGAATTCACCGTTCCGAAATGGAAAGCCAAGCGAATTTCTATCTTTCAGAAGTCAGATATGGACCGATGTAGACCCGGACCGAAGTGGTATGCTTCCGTTCGTCTTTGAAGACGGTATGGGATTTGAGCGCTATGTGGATTATGCGCTCGATGTACCTATGTATTTTGTGTGCCGGGACGGTAAGTATATCGATGCGTCTGGGCAATCTTTCCATGATTTTATGGCTGGCAAGCTTCCAGCTTATCCTGGCCATACACCTGTCATGTCAGATTGGGTCGATCACATTTCTACAATCTTCCCTGAAGTTAGGTTAAAAACTTTCCTTGAAATGCGTGGTGCTGACGGTGGCCCATGGAACCGCCTATGTGCATTGTCCGCTTTTTGGGTAGGCTTGCTCTATGACACTGATGCTAGAAATGCAGCATGGGATCTCGTTAAAGACTGGACCGCAGAAGAACGTCAGGCCTTGAGAGATGGCGTTCCTATAACGGCCCTTCGAACATCTTTCAGAGATACCACCGTTCGCGAAATTGCATCTGAAGCTTTATGCATTTCACATCGCGGCCTGAAAAATCGCCGCCGCCTTGATAACGTTGGCATGGACGAAAGCCATTTCTTGAAGCCAATGTTTCAGACCGCTGAAAGCGGCTTGACGCCAGCAGACGAACTATTAGCCGCCTACTATCGATTATGGGGCGAAAACGTAGATCATGTATTTACGGAATACGCTTATTAAGACTCATTGAATCGAGACAGTGATTGGCGTAATTACCACGGCGTCAGTAACCAACGATCTTGAATCCCAAGGACGCGCTTAACGGCTTCCACGCATGTGTATGGTGCCCATGGCATTTCCTTGCAGATCGGAGCAAGGCGCTTAACCGCGATTGCATTATACCCATCATCTTTGAATGCACGTATAACTTCAGTTGGCCTTGCTTCACCCAACACACTGATGTGCGTTCCATTCGACAATGGATCCATCATATGCCAAAGACCGCGATCTTGAGTGATGACAGAGCAGTGCTGGTACCCCGTCTTTAAACATTGCAAATACCTTAGCGAAGAAGGCCCAAATACAACGATTGCCAAGAATTGTCCGTATAGCCTCATGCGAAATGAGTTGGACATTCTATAATTTCCTTTTCAACCAGATATGGCTCAAGAACATCAAAGGCATCGATCCAGACAATCCAATCAACAACTTCGGTATCATCATCCGTGTAGGAGTCTCGGTCCAAATACCCATACTCACCTAACACCTCAAGGTGCAGTGGATACAGGAGCCTTTCGCGATATAGGCGCGCGACACAATTAAAGATGTCGTCTGGATCACAAGGTCGTTCACTCAAGGTATCCCAACGCTCTGCTTTTGCCTGTTCTGCACGGGATTTTTCAGTGCGTATAAACCAGAAGCATGCTTCTTCGGCTGTCGCAAACTTGGATAATACGCGCGCTGTGTTGCTCGTTGGGCGTCAGCCTTTGCCTTTTGCACACGTTTCACATCCTGGTTCTGCTGAAACCCGGTACGGGTCACATCCCGCTTGAGATTACTGTCCATAATTTCCCGAGCACTGATAATGCCGGAGTACAACGTGCTGTCTGCGGTGTCTTGCGGGGCTTCCATCAAGCCGTTATTGGCTAACGCATGTGAGAGCTAAAACACATCTCCGGGCGCATTTGTGCCACCAATACCGACCGAACCGGATAGACCTGACGATGGCGGTGCTGGTGTTGTGGCAAGTTCACCACCCGGGTTATTTCCAAACCCGCTCCCAGCACTGGATGAAATCTTCGCAGCCGTATTGGCCGCCGCATTATCGGTAATGCCCATAGGGACGGTTCCTTTTCAACATGTGAATGATCCCAACGAAACGCGAGACATAGAAAAGCGCCCAAATAGAGCGCTGACACTTGAGATGAAATGCCGAGCTTAAGCGGTGCTCAACAGAAAAAATCCCGGAAATAAGACGCACTTCTCCCCGAGACTGACCAAGACTATAAAAAATTATTAGTGTATGTCAATAGGAAATACACTAATAAAATGTGCGAGAAAATTAACTTACAGCCGTTCCGCCAACAGTGAGCCCATCGATCCTGAGCGTTGGCTGACCGACACCTACGGGCACGCCTTGGCCGTTTTTGCCACATGTTCCGATTCCCGGGTCCATCTCAAGGTCGTTTCCAAT
>ENA-OQVM01005732-OQVM01005732.1-marine-metagenome-genome-assembly--contig:-NODE-5732-length-11722-cov-7.311464_pt1 | contig 11722 bp, 13 predicted proteins | sample MGYA00237776_ERZ505498 | MGnify/ENA primary metagenome ERZ505498 (study PRJEB26159, sample SAMN06265151) | marine metagenome | isolation source: Helgoland LTER site | place: Germany:Helgoland, sampling... | reverse complement strand
CGTTCCCGCCCTGGAGGATTCAACAGGAGCTAGTTGTGTAGGACTTGCCTCTGCAAAGATACAAAGTTTTAATATTCACGCAATGATTTTTTTAACTGAATATAAATAAATAAATTGCTAAAAAATATAATTGCACTATGCATACCTACAAACTATTGACATTCATTGGACTTAGCATTTTGATCTCCGCCTGCGGATCGACTACAAAAACAAACTTTTCCATCCAAACGAACAGTGAGACAAACATAATTTCCAATGCTGAAACACTTTCTGTTGAGCTTCTGAATCCAAACAATATAGATTTTGACTCTATTCAGTTGACTTTGGATACTCGAAAAATCTCGAAGTCCGTAGATTTATCCTCCATGCCTTTAGGTGAAAAACTTATAAAAGCCAAAGTGTTTTATGATGATACGTTTCAAGTCGTTCTTAAAAAGGTGATTGTGGTGAATGCTGCCGCTCCAAAAATATATACCTATGAAATTGTGAATACCTATGCTCACGACATCACGTCTTATACACAAGGACTCGAATTTTATAATGGAGAACTTTATGAAAGTACGGGGCAATACGGCGAATCTAAACTGAGAAAACTTGATTATAAAAATGGAACCGTTCTTAAAAATATTGATTTAAGTGCTTCTTATTTTGGGGAAGGGCTGTCGGTTTTAAATGATAAAATTTATCAACTCACATGGAAAGAAGGCCGTGGTTTGGTGTATGATGTCAACAGTTTTGAACAGATAGAAACTTTTAATTACGGACAAAGTAAAGAAGGCTGGGGATTGTGTAACGACGGTCAGAAGTTTTATAAATCTGATGGATCTGAATATTTATGGTTTTTGAATCCCAATACCCTTGCGGAAGAAGGGTCTTTGCAAGCCTACACCAATAAAGGAAAATTGACAAACCTTAATGAGTTGGAATGGGTCGATGGTATGATCTATGCGAATCGTTATCAGAAAAATGGCGTCGCCATCATCAATCCAGAAAATGGGGCGATCGAAGCCGTCATCGATTTTAAAGCCTTAAAAACAAAAGTAACCAAACACCAAGGATTGGATGTTTTAAATGGAATGGCCTACAACCCAAAAACAAAAACCTTATTTGTGACTGGAAAACGTTGGGATAAATTATTTGAAGTTAAAATTATTGAAAATTAATGATGGTATTTGAAGCCACTCGATCTGTTGTTTCGGACGACTTAGACGACTTAATGCATGTGAATAATGTGCGTTATGTGCAATGGGTTCAAGATATTGCGAAGTCGCATTGGGAAGCTGCCACCACTCCACTCCAACAACAAGAAAATGTATGGGTCTTATTGAGCCATCACATCGATTATAAATCTGCTGCCAAACTCCACAATGAAATTCACCTCAAAACCTATGTCACACGCTCTGAGGGCGTCAGCTCTACACGCATCGTTGAAATGTATCATAAGAACAGTGACAAATTGATTGTCAAATCTGAAACCACTTGGTGCTTGTTAGATGCAACAAGCAAAAAACCAAAACGAATCAGCCCTGAGATTGCTAAAGTGTTTCGTTAATTTTAGTTTAAATGTGTGTTAAGGCATTCTTAATCTGTCTGTGATAGTAATCTGGATTGTTTTATTTTGAATAAAACTTAACCCCTAATGCTTAAACCACTATTAACCCTCCTCTTAATAATGCCGATTGTGGGTTCCTCACAATCAATTTCAGGGATTCTATTTGATGCAAAATCGACCGCCAAAAACGTAACCATTCGCAACGTTTCTCAAGGAATTAAAAGCTATTCTGATGAGAACGGAACATTTAAAATCCAAGCTAAAATTAATGACACCCTTGTGTTTGAATCCATTTTATATAAAAGGAAAGAAATTATACTCAAACAACTTGATTTTGAAGAAGTGTTTATTGTCGATTTGAAACGTATGCTTAACGAACTTGACGAAGTCATTTTAAGCACTGGTCAAAAAACGAAAGCGTTTGATGAGAAAAAATATTCTAAAGACTTTCAAAAAAACTTAAAATCAGATAAAAAACAAAATCCCAATAAATATGTGACCCCGAACCCAAATATGGATTTTATGGCAATTTTTAGTAAGATTGGTAAGCTTTTTAAAAAAAAGAATGTAGAATCTAAAAAGCAAATCAAGCTTGAACAATTAGACTCCCTGTTCCGTAAAGATTTAGAATTTAACTACCAATTCCTCACTGAAAGCTTAGGCATTCAAACGGATCATATTCAATTATTTTTCAATTATTGTGAAGGGAAACAATTGGATGATTCCCTGCTTGGTGCATCAAAAAGGTTCGAGTTGATGGATCAACTATTTAAACTGAGTAAAGAATACTTGATTTTTATTAATGAATAAAATTTAAAGACCTACATACGATTCGTTTAATTCAAAAGTTATATTTTTACCAAAACACTACAACTTATGATCCGCTCCCTTTATTTTATAATTAGTTTTTTTATACTCATTTTTTGGAGTTCTTGTCGTCAAGATTTTGAATTTACACCAAGTACGGGCACTCTTAGCTTTTCAAAAGACACCGTCTATTTAGATACTATTTTTTCAAATATTGGTTCTAGCACCTATACCCTTAAAGTGTATAACAACTCTGATAACGACATTCTGATTCCGTCTTTAAAATTGAGCAACGGACAGAATTCCAATTACCGAATGAATGTGGATGGTATGATTGGAAACGGAACACTAGTCGGAAAAGAATTTGAAAATGTAGAACTTCTGGCACAAGACAGTATGTTTGTATTTATTGAAACCACCATTGACATTCAGCCCTTAGTCGCCAATGAAACCCAGTTTTTATACACCGATGCGATTGAATTTGGAACGGGCCCGAACACTCAAAAAGTAGAATTGGTAACCTTAGTGAAAGATGCCGTATTTATCTATCCAAATAAAGATGCGAATGGCGTCGTAGAAACACTCATTTTTGATGTAGACGGCGATGGTGTTGACGATGAAACCAATGTGCAAGGGCGTTTTTTAGAAGATTCAGAATTAACATTTACCAATGAAAAACCTTATGTGATTTACGGCTATGCGGCTGTTGCAGACGGAAAAACACTTGACATCAATGCGGGAGCCCGTGTGCATTTTCATGCCAATTCGGGGCTTCTGATCACTGAAAATGCTTCTTTACACATCAATGGATTGCCGAGTTTAGATGCCGAAATTTTGGAGAATGAAATCATCATTCAGGGCGATCGTTTGGAACCCCTTTACGAAGACATTCCTGGGCAATGGGAAGCTATCTGGTTGTTGAATGGCAGTACCAACAACAGCATCAATCATGCAACCATCAAAAATGGAACCGTGGGTATTTTAAGTGATGGCAATCAAGACGATCCTACAAAACTCGTGATTACAAATTCACAGATTTATAACTCCAGTAATTTTGGGATCTTGGGAAGAGGTACTTCCATCAGTGCTGAAAATGTAGTGCTCAATATTAGCGGCGTGTCCTCTTTTGCGGGTACCTACGGCGGAAATTATAATTTTACGCATTCGACCATTGCTAACTATTGGAGCAATAGCTTTAGACAATTCCCGGCCTTATTACTTAATAATTTTATTATTGATGCAGAAAACAACGTATTTACAAATCCTTTAGAATCTGCAAATTTCACCAACTGTATTGTTTATGGAAATGACAATCCAGAGTTGTTATTAGAAAAAGAACCCTCAGAAGTATTTAATTTTAAATTCACTAATAGTCTAATCTACTTTGACGATCCAACAGGGTTTTATTCAGAGTCCCAATACGATTTCACCAATACGGATCACTTCGAAAATGTGATGTTTAACAACGATCCTCAGTTTTTAGACCCTTCTAACAATCAACTGAACATTCCCATTGGCTCCCCTGCGGAAGGGGCTGGGATTACAGCTGGAAACTTAAACGTAGATATTACAAACACCACACGCACGTCCCCACCCGATTTAGGCGCTTATAATGCGACTGAATTTGAGGATTAGATAGAAAGGGATTGTTTAATAATGTAGGAAAACTGTCATTCTGATTTTATTTCAGAATTGCCCCTGTTAGAAACCCAGCTTAACTTAATCCAATGGCATATGGTATTTAGCAATTGTAGCAGCAACAAATTTATTCTCTATCTTTCTTATACCCTATCTTTGATCGTGGTTCACTTTCTTCTTTAATGAACTTCTTTAGGTAATTAAAAATAGTTAGTATTTGTTGGTCTTGACTTGCTACTTTTTCTTCTATTTCATTGAGTTTTAATAATACATCTTTATCTAATAAAAGTAGTTTTCTTATTTTGACAAACGTATCTATTATTACAATGTTTATTTTCTCTGCTTGCGAACTTCTTAATATACTTGATAACATTAATATTCCGTGTTCGGTAAATGCATAAGGTGGATATTTTGAGTGTTGCCCTCTTTTTAAGGTCACAAAATGTGACCTTAAAGCTTTGTATTCTTCCTGTGTTAACTTGAACATGTATCGTTCTGGAAAACGATTTACATTCCTTTTAACTTGTTGGTTTAACACTTTTGTTTCTACACCATAAAGTTCTGCCAAATCAGAAGATAACATAACTTTCTCTCCTCGGATTTCATATATTTTACTTGCTATTATCTCTTCTGGAACTAGATTGGTTTGGCTCATTAGTTTAATTTTTTGGGTGTGTAAAAATAGTTTTTAAATTGGAGATCGCAAATTGCGACACCCAATTTTAACTTATCGGATGAAAATTATTAACGATTTCGTGTAGGTTTTCCAAGTCATCTTGCAAGTATCTTTCGGTGGAACTTATGTATCTGTGTCCTGCTAGATATTGAACTTTTCTTAGATTATATTGACCTAACCAATTGGTGATGACACTTGCTCTAATTTGCTTTATATTCTCTACTTTTTGATTGTATTTCTTTAGCTTTTTAAAGATGTGATAGACAATTGAGTTAAATCGTGCATTGGTATTAAATAGCTGTTCACTTTGGTTTTTAATTTTGTTTTGGATGGTTGGCCGAACTTCGTTTATATAGTCTATAAATTCCATGATTTGCCAGGGTTTTAGTTCCAGTGCTCTGGCGTTGCTTCGCTTGGCACTTGGAACATAGATTTTCCCTTTTGAGAGTTGTAGATGTTCTAGTTTTAGATGGCTTAAATCGGTGGTGTTTAAACCTTGATAGACGATTAGGCCTATAATTACTTTGGCTCTTTTTAAGGTGTATTGGTGGTAGTCTTCTTGGTAGGTGTGGGTTTCAAAACTGTAATAGAGGTCTTCTAGTTCTTCTGCTTCGAGTAGGTTGTAATTGAGGGTTCTTTTTTCGCCTTTTATGGTGGTGGTTTCGATGGGGTTGTCTAGTCTATACTCTTGGTCTATCAAGTAGTTGAAGTAGATTTTTATACTTCGTAGTCTGTGGTTGATGGTCTTTTTTGTGATGGCTTTTTGAGTGAGGTGTTGGATGTATTTTAAACAGGTTTTATAATCTATTTCGATGATGGTGGTGTCGTTTTGTTTGCACCAGTGTTTAAAGAGTTCTACTTGTTTTTGATTTCCTATTATGGTTGTTTCGCTATAATTCTGCTGTTCTAAATAATCTTTATATGTTTTCATCTTCTATGGTTTTTAATAAGTGTGTATAGATTTGGGTGCTTTCTAAACTACTATGTCCTAAAAAGGTTTTAATGCTTTCTAGTGGTACGTTTTTCTGTAGTAGATGTGTGGCGATGCTGTGACGTAAAATATGAAGTGTAATGTGCTTTTCTGCGATTGTTTTGTTGTTGGTGGCTCGTACGATGGCTTTTAACCGATTGGCAAAACTCATGCCGTTTAAGCGTGTTCCTTGTTGGCTTATAAATAGGGCTTCGCTTGCTGTTGGGTTGTTAAATTGGGGACGTCCTTCGTAGATATAGTCTTCTAGGAGTTCTGCATTTCTTCGGTTGATGGGGATAAAGCGTTCTTTATAGTTTTTCCCTTTTCTAACGTAGATGCGTTCCTTATCAAAAAGTATGTCACTAATATCTAGGCTGACGGCCTCCGTCCTTCGAAGCCCACAACTGTATAAAATGACTAATAGGGCGTTGTCTCGGAGTCTAAATCTGCTTTCACTATGACTGTACTGGGTGGCTTTAAAGAGTTGCTTTGCTTCTGATTGGGTTAATATGTTTAGCTTTTCTTCGGTGGGGTTGGTTTCGCTTTTTAGATGGACTTTGAAGTGTTTGTAGTTGTGGTGGTGTAGATAGTCTTTGAACTTTTTTAGGGCTTGTTGGTGTTTGTTTAAGTAGCTTTTGCTTAGTGCGCCTCGACGTGTTTGATTGGCTCTTTCTTTGAGCTGGCTGTAATAGCCTTTTATGGTTTGGGTGTTGATTGTTTTTAATTCGCTGTGCCCGTGGCACTCTGCGTAATAGAAGAATTCTTGTAGGTGATTGGGGAGTTGATAGACGGTGCTTTCTGCATAGCCGAGGATGTCTAACCAGTCTTTGTAGTTGGTTACTAACTGTTTAAAACTTTCGTTGTGGAGCTTTAATTTTTTCACTTCGGTAGGTGTTTTTTAGAGTTTTGTGGCGAGTTGTTGTAATTGATTGATTTACTTTATTTTAACCTCGCCATTTTGTTAGTGGCGACTTTGTGGCGATATGGCGAGTTCTATTTGTATGATACAGTTCTGTAATGCTTCGTTTATTTGTGCTTTTAGATTTGTGTATTCGTCAATATCTACCACTTCAAAACAGTAACTTTTAGTCTTTACTTTCTTAACTCTTTGTATATAATTTTCTGCTATTAATTGATTGTTGTAACGTCTTAAAGTAGTTTCCTTTATTCGTAGATTTCTTCTAATTTCAGCATTGGTAAAAGTGGTTTGATTTTGCTCTTGTAAATAGTTTTTAAGTCGTTCTAAATGGTTTCTTGTTGCTCCTGTAATTGTATCACTTTTTCGTAATAAAACATCTGTAATTAGCTCATTAGCTTCTTGTATATCTTCGATACTTGTTTCTATAAATTCTTCGCCTGTTTCTTTATCATATTTTTTCTCACGCTGGAACTGCTTATAAAATGTAATCGCTTCAATAAATTGTAAATAATGACTATTTGTTCTTCTTGGTTTAAATACGGATTGTGGTAATTCCAGATATTCTGCAAAAGGATTTATAACTCTAATTGGTTTTAATAATCGCTGTACATTTTTTAGTAATTCTTTCGATTTATGTTCTTCTTCTTGGTTTACTTTTCCTGCACTTATTAAGCGTTGATAATTCATTATTTTTTTGTCTTGTTCTGCGCTTTCATCGATGTACAAAAGGAAGCTTCTATTACTATTATCTTCGTAAATATGTTCTTGAGTTGTGCAACCTGCAACACTTACAGGACCTTCAACTGTTAAATGGATTGTTCTTGTAGTTCCTTTGGTGTCTTTGTGAACGACTGTTTTTGTGATGCGTTTTTTGGTTTGTAGTTCTCGTAAGGGATAGAGTACGGATTCTGCGCCGTCTAAATCTTCTATTAAGATGAGTTTGTGTTGTAGTTCGGTGCGGTTGAAGTAGTAAAAAGCATTTGCAGATAAAACTGTAATTTCTACTTTGTCTTCTTCTGGTATTAACTCTGATACTTTGGATTGTAAGTGTGTTTTACCAACTCCGCTACTTCCTAAACTTATACAATGCAAAGGATTATTCGTTTTTCTACTTGTAAACAATAGGTACATTAACAGTCGGTTGCCGACTTCTCCGATGACTCCAGATTTTCCGATTAGGTCATTGGTGCGCTTGAGTAAGTTAGGGGCTTTTAAAAAGGCCTCTGCGGCTCGCAGTTCTGTTGCAGATAGTTCTTTTTGTTTGGGACCAGCTGCCTCTTGGTCGTAGTGTTCAAGGAGTAAAAATCGGTAGTTCTCTAATGCTTTGGTTAAATCCTGTAGTGTTCTTCTTGCTATGCTGGTTCCGATTTCTAAGCGTTCGGCGATTCTTCTGGTAAATTTCTCGACTTGGTTGTCATTGTATAAATCGATGTTGTGCCTTAAAATTGTTGGGTGTTTGGGTTTCTGGACGGATAGTGTTACTCGCAGACTGTCTAGTTTGTTGGGCTTTAAACCGCCTAAAATGTGGAGCTCTAAATGTCTTGATGTGTATTTGTAGTTGTTGGGGTTGGTGGTGTTGAGTGTGTTCATGAAAAAATTTTATAGTACTTATTGGTGACAAAACTAATAAATAGGTTCTAAATAAACAACACTTATTCCATTTGTTTAATACCTATAAGTACCCTAACTTTGCGCTAAACAACTATAACAGGTTACTTACAGTACTTTTTTATGACTTTTGGAGAACGGATATTATCGATAAGGAAAAGACTTAAATGGTCTCAAGATGAACTTGCTAAAAAGGTGGGGACGTCGGCGCCTATTATTGGACGTTACGAACGTAACGAGATTAAACCTGCTATTGATACGGCTAAAGCGATTGCGGATGCCTTAGGAGTGACTGTAGATTTTCTGCTGGGTAGTGATGATTCTGTAATGAATAAAGAGTTACTGCAAAAAATGAAGGATATTGAGAGTTTTACAGAAGGAGAACGCCTTAAAATTTATGACCTCATTGATATGGCTATATCTTACCACAAAACTAAAAAAGAGTATTCGTAATGGGAGTAATCTACCGCACAAAATATCCTTTAAAGCAAATTATTTTTTCCCTACTCATTGTATTTACTATTCTTTTTTATATCTTTTGGGGAGTTTTTCATTTTACTGTTATTATAGCAATAGGGATTATATCTATTTATTTGATATCTATAACAATGATTCCTATTTTCATTCTTAATGAAGATTCTTTTAGTAGATTTTATTTTTTAAAGCCATTCAATGCTGAATATATTTATAAATTAAATGATATTCAAAAAATAGAGATCAAACAAAACAGACAAGGCTATCAAGCATTTCCAACGATGAAAGTTTTTTTTAAGGAAAACAATAAGGAAAGAAAACACCTCTTTCACTTTATTAAAGGCGCACAAGAAGATTTTGATAATTTAATAGCAGAAGCTCAAAATAAAAAAATAGATATAAGGCTATTGTCTGGCAACTAACCTTACTTTCTTTTTCTATAGACTCTTAAGTTATATTTAAAGTCAAATTCATTATGAGGCAAGTGTTCTATAATTGATAGGCTTTCATTAGTAATCTCATGTATTTCCCAACTGTTTTCTGTAAATTCAATTAAAGAACCATTTTTTTTTAATTTTTCTAATAATTCAGGAGAAACCTTATCAATTGGAACATTGTATTTTGGTTCATCAAAAATAAACTTTAGTATACTATTTTTATCATCATATGAACATTTCCCTTTTTCAATGATTATTCCTTTATCAAGTATTTTATATTCTTTATTATTTTTAAAAATAATATCTGGTCTTGATACTTCTTCGACTGCTTTTAAAGTATCTACAATTATATTTCTTCTCCTTATTATTTTTCCAGAAGAAGTTGCCAGTTTATCAAAAACCCAGTAAGCTTCAATGTTTTTTTCTATGAAAAATTTATTTTTAGAACTTTTAACTATATTAATTGCTGGTTGATTAGATTCTTTTTCCTGTCCATAAGTTTTACAACTCACTAGAAAAACAAAAAATATGAGTAAACTAAAAACTGTCGACCCATATTTTAAAAATTTATTTTCAAGGATTTTCATTATCTTTTATAGCTTTTTGGGTATTGGATTTTGCCGAAGTAGCATCTATTGCGACTCCTGTTGCGTTTGCCGCTTTGTTAACTCCTTTAGCTGTCTTAACATCTACCCCTCCTTTAACAGCATTTACTGTATTAACAACTGCTTTAATTCCTGCAGTGGTTTTCTCTCCAATAGTATTTTCCATAACCGTTTTCCCGTTATCAGTTACTCCTGCTGATAAATCATCTGCTCCAATTACTACATCTGCTCCAAGTATAAATTTCGCTAATAATGATGCCCCTGACATACTGCCTGCTGATAAAACCATTCCTACACCAGTTCCAACATTTTCTAAAGTATCACCTGCTTTTTGGAATTCTTTATTATTAGCAGCACCATCAATTATATCACTAGCACTCACATCTCTACCTCTAACAGAGGCTAGCGATATACCAGCCCTATTCATATTTCCATTTGAGCTATCTCCTGAATAAATCGCAGAAACATTTCCACTATTATCATAAACATTATATGTAGTTTGTGATTTGGTTCCTGACCAACTTCCAACGTTCTGCTGAGTAACTGACCTATCATAAGTAGCATTGTAATTTCCTTTAGTATCTTTATGAACAGAATAAATTGTATGTGAAAGATGTTCTAATCCTTCTAATTCAATCCCGTCTATTGGTCTGTTTTCTGAAAAATTATAAGGTGAGTTATAAACATAATCTTCTGCCAATGGGTCTAATTGCCAAAAACTTCCAATAAAGGGGTCACTTACACGATATTAACATTCGTGGATATTTCAAAATTTTATTCGAATTCATGTCCTTGAAATTCTTTGAGCTTATTATGAACGTCATTAATTACGTTATTATACCCCTTATTTTTGAATCCAAAGAGACAATAGTCTAAGATGATTTTGAAGGTTTCTACTTTTTTTTTGGGGTATAACACTCTTAATGTTGACTTAGTTTCGATATATAGTTTTGTCAGCCCATTTAACAAACCAAAACTACTTTTTAAATTCAACAATATCCAATTTTAAAGATAGAATTAATTGATGAATCCAAAACCCTTCTCATATTGAGACATGGGTTACTGAATAGAACCTTAAATAGTTTATTTCTTAATAAATTTAACAGTTACTATAGTCTCAAGATTTGTGTCATATCCTTTTAGAATATAAATTCCTTGAGGAAGCCAAGATACTTCTAACAAAATTTGATGTTCGTTAATCCCTTTCCTTGAAAATACTTCTTGACTAAAAATGTCATAAATTATTACAGTTTCTAAAATAGCATCTTTGGAGATTGTATTTAATATATTAATCTCAGTATCTACTAATGTTGGGTATACTTTGTATCTATTGTTAGATTCTTCTATTTTTTTATGGTTATCATTCACTGAATGTACAGGCGCAAAGCCAGGGCAATTTGTAACGATTTCTAAATTAGGATCAATTTCTAATACAGTAAACCCATCTTGATTTGGTTCCAATAATGTACCTTGTTTCAGAGTGATCTCATTTTTAGCTGTAAGAATAACTGTAGAAGCTTGTGTAAATTCCTGATTCTGCATTATTACATTTTGAGATACAGCATTGAAAACAAAATCCCAGCGAGTAAATTTTTGGTTTTCAAGATAGGCGACTTGAAGAGGAACCATTAAATCATACATTAATTTAACAGCGTTACCTGTATTTAAAGTTCCTGACCCATAATGACCTGTAGCCACTTGATTAGCTGGGATATCATCTATATTCGTAGATGCTATTTTTAATATAGATTCTAATTCAATAAATGACAAGCATTTATTGAGAGATTTCATTAAAGCTATAGTACCTGTAACCAATGGCGACGAAGGAGATGTCCATAGGTTTGTTTGAGGAATATATTCAATTGTACCGTTATTAATAGATTGGTAATGCCTATAATGCCCAGAACCTGGGGCTACAATATCCACTTCTTCATTCAGGGTGACTGTTGTTGTTAAATCAAGGAATACTTGATCTTCTAATGATAAACTACAGTTTGGAGAATTAAAAAATTTGGTAATACCTGACAAATAGTTTT
>ENA-OQVM01005724-OQVM01005724.1-marine-metagenome-genome-assembly--contig:-NODE-5724-length-11741-cov-95.049726_pt1 | contig 11741 bp, 8 predicted proteins | sample MGYA00237776_ERZ505498 | MGnify/ENA primary metagenome ERZ505498 (study PRJEB26159, sample SAMN06265151) | marine metagenome | isolation source: Helgoland LTER site | place: Germany:Helgoland, sampling... | reverse complement strand
GTATTCAAAAAAATTTGTATCTGATGAAGATTATGCAAGAATTAATAAAATAGGTATGTGGTCAATGGAGTTTGATTATCCTTGGGATTACAGAAAATCTAAGAAAAATTAAAGCTAATAGGGCAGTTCTGTTGCCAGGTGCCCCAAACTAAGTCTCCAAAATCCTAGTAAACTTAATCAATCAGCATCATGCTATCACAAAAGTTTTGCTGAATAAACGAAAAATCCCGAATATATCCCGAATGAAAATTCGTTCGGGATAGAGACTAACTTTATAAGTTTTGATACTATAGGATTATGAAAAAAATATTATTATTGATATTTTTAATAACACTTAGACCTATTAATAGTTTTTCAGAAGTAGTTCCCTGCAATGAACCAAAGTGTGATAAAAAATTTGATTTAACACTTACAAGATTTATCGAAGCAAAAGAAAAAAATGATAAACCTATAATTGTTTGGTTATCAGGTGGAACAGGTCAATTCTTTAGTACAGGCCCATTGTCTGAAGTAGAGGGAAAATATGATATTGTAGTAATGTACAATCCTTACAATATTAGTTCTGGAAGTCAAAATAGGACTGATGGATATGCTCCAGTAGCTTACAAGCCCGATCAAGCAGACAGAATTAAGAGCATCATAAAATTTTATAGTGAAAAATATAAAAAGGATATTTGGCTTGGTGGGCAAAGTTTTGGTGCTGCAAGGACTATGGCTTATTTGACTGCTTCTTCAAATAATTCAAAATTAATATCAGGTATAATCCTTACAGGAACTGCAGTTGGTTCAGTTAAAAATAATACTCTTAAAGTTCCGTTAAAAAAAATTAAAGATCTAAATTTACCTATTGGAATATTCCATCATATAAAAGATGTTTGTGATAACTCACATCACAAAACAGCTCAAAAACTACAAAAAAAATTAAAAGAAATAAATTTAGGAGTTACAGAATTTATATTAATAGAGTCAGGAAATTTAAGTAAAGATACTAAATGTGGAACTGGCAAAAACCATAACTTTGAAGACAGCAGAAAAGAGCTTGGTGAAAAAGTTATAAAATTTATAGAAGTAAATAATTAAAAAGATTAAAGTATATTTGATTAATGAAAAAGCTTTTAAAACTTTTGTTTTTATGTTTGATTTGGAGCATAAATGCATTTGCTTATGAAGATGTTGCTTGTAATGAGCCTAAGTGTGATAAAAAATATAACAATTTCACAGTAACAAAGTACTTGGAGGCAAATGAAAAAAACAGCAAACTCATTTTAATATGGTTAGCAGGTGGATCAGGTCAGTACTTTGGCACTGACCCGATAGAGAATGTGGAGGGAAAATATGATTTGGTGACGATGATGAATCCATACGATATGCTCAAAAACAGTGTAAAAAGAAATGATGGGGCTGCACCACAAGCATACATTCCAGATCAAGCAGACAGAATTAAAAGTATAATAAAACATTACAAATCTAAATATAAAAAAGATATTTGGCTTGGAGGACAAAGTTTTGGTGCCGCAAGAACTCTTGCCTATTTAGCTGCTTCACCAGAAAATTCCAAATTAATATCGGGAATTATTTTAACTGGCACTTCAGTGGGCTCTTACAAGAACAATGTAATAAAAGTTCCTTTTAGAAAAATTAAAGATCTAAATATTCCGATTGCAATAATTCATCACATCAGAGATGTTTGTGATACTTCACATTATGATACTGCTAGAAAGACAAAAGAAAAACTTGAAAAGATTAATTTAGGCAAAACTGAATTTATATCAATTGAAATTGGAAATTTACCAAAAGATACAAAGTGTGGTGGAAAAACTAGAGATGCTAAGAACCATATGTTTGAAGATAGTCGAAAAGAATTAGCTGATGCCGTTATAAAATTTATTGATCAGAATAGTTAATGTTCACTATTTTGATTAAAATTAAATTGTAATAGGCATTAGTATTACGAATACAGCCCGAGTCTTTTGGTTGTATTTTTTAAATAACGTTGATATTGCAAACTAAATTAACAAATGAGAAGGGGCGTTCTGTTGCCAGGTGCTCCAAAATTCTAATTAATCTTTTGTTTATTAATTATTACCATCTTGTTTAAGTCTTTTTTCAAATTTTCTCACTATGAAAGAAACAATTAATATCAAAATCAAATATTCCAAGATTAAAAATGTATAAATTTCTAATGGTCTATAAGTTGACACAACTAATTCATTAGCTTTTCTTGTTAAGTCACCAATACCTATAATTGATACCAATGAAGACATTTTTAATACATATACAAACTGGTTGCCTAATGCAGGAAGGATATTTTTAATTGCTTGTGGAAGAATTACTAATCTTAACCTTTTATAAAAAGTTAAACCCAGTGATGAGCCTGCTTCCCATTGTGATTTTTTAATTGAGTTTATTCCTGCTCTAAAAATTTCTGCTTGAAAAGCACTTTCACTTATTGCCAGCGCAATTATTCCAGACACAAATGGACTGAAACTTAATCCAGTCATTATAGGTAAACCATAATAAATCCATAATATTAAAACAAGTAACGGTATTGCTCTTACAATTTCCACATATCCAATATTTATGTATGTTAAAAATTTATTCTTAGCTAAAGAAGGAATTGCAACGATAAACCCTAAAATTGCAGATATAATTATAGATACTACTGAAATGTAAATAGTTGTAGTTAAACCACTTAATAAAAATTTTAGGTTTGTTAAACCTTCAACATTGTTAGGTGATAGAATAAACCAACCCAATTCCTGACCACTACAAGAGGTAAGGGGTAAAATTAAAAGTAAAAAAAGTAAATTTTTCACTCTTAAAGTTATAATGAATTAGAGATTAATATCTAATTTTTTATAAGCTTTTTAAATTATATTTAGCGAGTAGTTTATTAAAGAAACCAGAGGATTTTTTACTTTTGATCCACTCATTTACATAATCATTCCAAACTTGATCATTTTTACTAACCATCATTGCTAAAAAGGCAGGATTTTTTTCTCCATCAGGAACAATTGCTAATTGAGGGTACTTGATAACTAATTTATTAGCCTCTGTTGAACTTGTAATGTTTCCATCAGCTCTACCAGCTAATACTTCTTGAAAGTCTCTTGCAGGTGACTCAACTGATTGTAATTTAGACAAAGGAAAGAACTCTTTAGCTTTTTCCTCTTGAGAAGTCCCAAGTGTTGTAGCAATCGTTACATCTTTATTGTTCAAAGATTTCCATGTTGAATATTTTTTTAAATTCTTTTTAAGTACCAATGGAACAGTTCCATACTTGTAATAAGAATCTGTAAATCCAGCAACTTCTGCTCTTTTTGGAGTTTTAGTGACACTTGTAGAAATATCATATCTTCCAGCAGTAATTCCTGAAACAATTGTTTTCCATTCAGTTGGAACAAAGGTAATTTTCACACCCATATCTTTTGCTAATTCTTGCATGACATCAATATCAAATCCCTTATATTTATTTGTAGCAGGATCTTTCATGGTCATTGGATCCCAGTCGCCTGTTGTTCCAACTTTTAACTCACCAGAGGATAAAATCTGATCAAGTTTTGATTCTGCGTTAAGAGAGAAGGGTAAAAGTGCTAATAGCACCACAAGAAGTATTTTTTTCATAAACTTTATATAACAATAATTTTAATAAATATAAGCTTATAACCTTGACGCACTATCACTCAACCAAGAGTGTAAATGCTCAGAAAAAGACCTTCTAACAAATAAATTAACCTCATTAATCTCTTTATGATGAATAATTACATCAATATGAGATAAAATTGTTTGAACAACTGGTCCTTTTTTTGTTTTAAAATCATTAAAATTGAAAGGGGAACCTGTAGCAAATAAATCAAAAACCTTACCACCTTTTATATTTAACATTACAAATTGGTCGCTAACATCAGTTACAGCGCCCAATTTAACTTTAGATATATTTTTAATTAATTCATCTTCAACTTGATAAGTGTTACTTTCCTCACTCACAGTTTCATTTGATATTAACATCCATTCATCGGGACTTAACCAAAATGCAGTTAATTTCTCTCCTGATGTAGACGTATTAGCTTCAGTGGGTAAAACCATATTAAGATTTTTACCTACTGCAGTAATAAAATCTTTTGTTTTACCTCTTATGATTAATTTCATAATAGGTTTGATTTCTTTAATTTCTAAATCAGAATAAGTTATATCCCCTTTAATAGAAGTTTTATAATTAAGCATTTAACCTCAAATTTTCTTTGTCAAAAAAAACAGGATCAACAATAGTCACATTAATATTTTTATTTTCCATTGGGATAAATAATTTTTGACCTAGCATATTTTTTCCACCTCTAACTACTGCTAGGGCAATAGATTTATTTAAATTAGGACTATAGTAACTTGAAGTTACATGACCTAGCATTTCAACTGGTTTTAAACTAGTGTCGGCAACTATCTGAGCTCCTTCTTCTAAAACTTCACTTGGATTATCTGTCAGTAAACCTACTAATTGTTTTCTATCTTCTTTCATGGTGTCAGACCTATAAAGAGATCTTTTACCAATAAAGTCATATTTCTTTTTACTAACAATCCAATCCATTTGTAAATCTATAGGAGTCATTGTTGCATCCGTATCTTGGCCAACAATAATAAATCCTTTTTCTGCCCTTAATAAGTGCATTGTCTCGGTACCATAAGGAGTGATGTTAAATTCTTTACCTGCTTCCATGCATTTTTTCCATAAGTCTTCACCATAGTTAGCTTGGATATTAATTTCATAACTATGTTCACCTGTAAAACTAATACGCATAATTCTACATTTAATATTGCCAATTTTTGCATTTTTGAATGACATGTGTGGAAAGCTTTCATCTGAAAGATCAAGATCAGGTATTAATTTATTAAGAATTTTTTTACTATTAGGACCACAGATGCTAGCTGTTGCATAATGATCCGTTACAGATGACAAATACACATCTAGTTCAGGCCATTCAGTTTGTAGGTAATCTTCTAGTTTTCCTAATACGTTTGCAGCACCACCTGTTGTTGTGGTCATAATATAATGATTTTCATCAAGTCTAGTTGTGACCCCATCATCGTAAACCATACCATCTTCATTAAGCATTAAACCATAACGACATTTTCCAATGGCAAGTTTTGACCAAGCATTTGTATAAACTCTGTTTAAAAATTCTGAAGCATCCGTTCCTTGAATATCAATTTTACCAAGAGTTGAAGCATCTAATATACCAGCACTATTTCTTGCAGCTTTACTTTCCCTTTGAACGGCCTCATGCATTGTTTCATTATTTTTTGGATAGTACCAAGCTCTTTTCCACTGACCAACATTTTCAAATTCAGCTTTATTTTCTATGTGCCAGTCATTCATTGGCGTTCTTCTAAATGCATCAAAATATTCACCAACATTTCGTCCAACAATTGTTCCAAATGTTAATGGAGTGTAAGGAGGTCTAAACGTTGTAGTTCCAAGCTCACCCATCTTAACACCAGCAGTTTCTGCAATAATACCAAGGGCATGCATATTACCAAGCTTTCCTTGATCGGTACCCATTCCAGTTGTTGTATATCTTTTTACATGTTCAATCGATCTAAAACCTTCTCTTAGAGCAAGTTTAATATCTTTTGCAGTTGCATCATTTTGATAGTCTACGAAAGGTTTTGTTTTTCCTAAAACTTTATCGGATGGAAGTAGCCAAATATTTCTAATCTCATTATCTTTAGGACAATTTATTTCTAAATTGTCAAATTCAGTTTCATTTATATTTAAAAATTCTTTTAAAGATTTTGTAGAATTTTTTATAACATCATCTAAATCAAAATCACCATTACAAGAACCAATGCTAATTTGAGCTGATGAGTATATATCAGGAATAAATACTTGATCTTTTTCTCTAAATTTTAATTTACCTCCTGATTGAGTAAACAAATGAACGGCTGGCGTCCATCCACCTGCAATTGCTAGGCAATCACAATCAAGTTCTATTTTTTCTGGATTTGCAAAAGATTGACCATCTTCTGACAATTCCATTATTGTAATTTTATTAATTCTTTTATAACCCTCAGTATTTACAACTGTGTGTGATCTATAAACTTTAATCCCTAAATCGTCAGCTTCTTTAGTAAATGCAGTATTAGATTGCTTTCTAATATCTATGATTGCTTCAACTTTAATACCTTTTTTTTGTAATGAAATTGCACTTTCATAAGCTGTGTCATTATTAGTAAAAAATATATTTTTTTGACCAGTTGCAACACCATAATAATCTGCATATTTTTTAACTGCAGATGAAAGCATAATACCAGGTCTATCGTTATTATTAAATACCAGAGGTCTTTCTAAAGAACCAGTAGCAACAATAACCTTTTTAGCTCTAATTTTTAATAATCTTTGTCTTACTTTTTTATTTTTTTCATTTTTAGGAAGGTGATCAGTTAAATTTTCTCTAGCTAATAAATAGTTATATCCATGATAAGCAGCAACACTAGTTCTTGTTTTAATTTCTAGGTTTTCAATATTTCTTAATTCATTAATTTCATTTTCTAACCAAACAGAAGAATTTTGATCGTTTATTTTTACATGATCTGAATTTTGGAAAATTGTAGATCCTCCGATTTCATTTTTTTCATCAAGTAATAATGTTTTAAGATTATTTTTTGCTGCAGTTTTTGCAGCTATAATTCCACTAATGCCAGCTCCAATAACCAAAACATCACAGTGAATGTATTTATGATCATATATGTCAGGGTCAGGAACTGTTGGAGATTTTCCTAGTCCTGCTGAATGTCTTATAACATATTCATACTTTTCCCAAAAATTAGCAGGCCACATAAATGTTTTATAATAAAAACCAGCAGGTAGAAGTGGGGATAAGAAATTATTTATACCTCCAATATCAAAGTCAACACTAGGCCAACAGTTTTGACTGTTTGCCTCAAGCCCATGATAGATTTCTAGTTCGGTTGCTCTAACATTGGGTTCTGTTAGTGCTGTGTTGTTATTAACTTGTACAATTGCATTAGGCTCTTCAGATCCTGAAGTCATTATTCCTCGTGGTCTATGATATTTAAAACTTCTTCCTACTAGATGAATACCATTAGCTAGCAAAGCTGAGGCAAGGGTATCACCTTTGTATCCAAAATAAGATTTTCCATTGAATTTAAAAGAAACTCTAGAAGTTTCATCAATATATTTACTAGTTGTAACTCTTAAATTTTTTAGCATTAAATTATTTTATAGGAGGTTTTTCACCCATTTTATAAACAGCTTTAATTTGGTCATTTGAAGTATCCCTGACCATGTTAAACCACTTTCTACATCCGTGAGCATGGTTCCATCTTTCAAATTGAATACCTTTAATGTTTTTTCTCATAAATAAGTATTCTGCCCATTCATCATCACTTAATTCTGTGGGTTGTTTAGGTCTTTCAATGTGAGCCTCGCCACCAGCTTTAAATTCACTTTGTTCTCGTTCACCACAAAAAGGACAAGTAATTAAAAACATTAATGAGCTACCGCCGCTGCACCATGTTCATCAACAAGGTCTCCACTGATAAACCTATTTAAATTAAATGCAGCATTTAGTTTGTGCGGTTCATCATTTGCGATTGTGTGAGCAAATAAATCACCCGATCCAGGTGTTGCTTTAAATCCACCAGTTCCCCAACCACAATTAAAGTACAAACCTTTTATCGTCGTTTTACTAATAATAGGACTAGCATCTGGGCAGATATCTACAATTCCACCCCATTGTCGAAGCATTCTCATTCTACTAAAAATTGGATAAAGTTCTAAGATTGCATTTAATGTTCCCTCAACAATATCGTGACTACCTTTTTGTGAATAAGAAACATAATCATCAGTACCTGCGCCTATTACAAGTTCACCTTTGTCAGACTGACTAACATATGCATGTACAGCGTTAGACATTACTACCGTATCAATAATAGGCTTAACTGGTTCTGAAACTAGAGCTTGAAGAGGTTTGCTTTCTAAAGGTAATCTTAAACCTGCCATGTTTGCTAGTACACTTGAATGACCAGCAGCAACCACTCCAACTTTTTTAGTTTTTATAAAACCTTTGGTTGTTTCAATACCTTCTACTTCATCACCATTTCTTTTAATTCCTTTAACTTCACAATTTTGAATTATATCTACACCCATTTCATCTGCACCTCTAGCATACCCCCAAGCAACAGCATCATGTCTTGCGGTACCAGCTCTTCTTTGTAAAGTTCCACCCAGTACAGGATATCGAATATCTTGTGAGGTATTAATAATAGGGCAAAATTTTTTGACTTCTTCTGTGCTTAAGTAAACTGCATCTATACCATTTAATCTATTTGCATGCGTTCGTCTTTTTAAATCTCTAACGTCTTGTAGGTTATGAGCAAGATTCATCACACCTCTTTGACTAAACATTACATTGTAATTTATTTCTTGAGATAAACCTTCCCACAATTTTAAAGCATGATCATAAAGACCAGCACTAGCATCCCATAAATAATTAGATCTTATAATCGTAGTATTTCTTCCTGTATTACCACCACCAATCCAGCCTTTTTCTACTACCGCAATATTTGTCATATTATGTTTTTTTGCTAAATAGTAAGCAGTTGCCAAACCATGACCACCACCACCAATAATAACCGCATCATATTCTTTTTTTACAGTGGGATCTTTCCAGGCTTTTTGCCAATTTTCATGATAGGAAAAAGCATTTTTGACTAATGAGAATATTGAATACTTATTTTTCATAATATTATTCAAGAATTACTTTATAAATATTGAATATTCAATACAATCGGTTATATCAATGTCGCAGTGGAAGAGTGGGTGAGAGGCTGAAACCAGTCGTTTGCTAAATGACCGTGCGGGGAAACTTGTACCGAGGGTTCGAATCCCTCCTCTTCCGCCATTAAAATAAAGGCTGATCTTTAAAAAAGTCTTTCATTTTAATAGGCTTTTTTTCCAAGATATATCTGTAAACATTGTAGTTTTCCATAACACGTTGAACATAGTTACGAGTTTCTTTAAATGGAATTAATTCAACCCAGTCTACAAAATCAATTTGTTTTTTTTGAGGATCTTTGTTTATTTTTTTCCAGTGTTTAACTCTTTTAGGACCGGCATTATATGCGGCGGTAGCAAAAGGGTAGGCACCATCATATTGTAAAATTAAACCAGCTATATAATGAGAACCTAGATTAATATTGTATTCAGGATCAGAAGTTAACCTTGATTTTGAATATGGTAGCTTTGCTTGTTTAGCAACTAGCTTAGCCGTATAGGGCATTATTTGCATTAATCCTTGTGCACCAACATGACTGTTTGCTCTCATGTCAAACTCACTTTCTTGTCTTATAAGAGAAAGTATAAATGCTGTTTCTGGTATTTTTCTACCATTAACATACTGGGGGACACTTATAATTGGATAATTAAAAGTATTATGAAATCTTTTTTCATATGAGGCTAACTTTGACACTTGGATCGCAAAATCGTATCTTGATATATTTGTAGCAAGTTCAGCTGCTAAAATCTCACTTCCACTTGCAATATTGTCATTAGCCAAATGTCTCAGTATATTTTTGGTATATTTATCTTTATTTAATTCATTTAAAAGATGTGTAATTTTTACAAGCTCTTTATTGTAAAAATATTTTCGATAGTCATCTTTAACATCAGCTTGTTCTTCAAGTTCAAAATTTTGACTAGGGTTGATTTTTAAAAAGGCTAATTGACCATAGTAAGTTGTTAGATATTTTGTTGCTTCACGATACCAATCTTCTGATTGTCGTTTATCACCAATTTTTTCATAAGATCTACCAAGCCAATAAGCGCCTCTCGCCAAACTTATAGGATAGCTAACGTTTTGATAAAAGTTATTGAAATGGTCAACTGCTAAAATAGGGTCATTTAAAAAACTTAATGCAATCCAACCACTCAACCATTCAGCCTCAGCAAACTCTGATCCTTTATCTAGTGAGTGTTGGCTAGCAACTTTATAAGCCGTCTCATATTTGTTTTTATAAATAAGAGCTCGTGACATGATTGCTCTCTCAACCCACCATTTATCTGGTCTCACTAGATAATCTTTATTATTTTTAATTGAAGACAATATTTCAAGTGAACTATCAATTCTGCCTCTTTTTCTTCTCCATTTAAGTCGGTCATGATTTAGACCAGCATCATTTTTGAATTTTTGTGGAACATTTTTTATTGCCTGGTCAACACCATAAGATTTACTCATCAAAATTTGTCTAGCTGTATAAAGTAGTTGATAATCTTTAGGTAAATAAGGAAGCATTCTTTTTAAATCCCAATATTTATTTTCCCATGCTAAATAATCAGCTCTATTTATATAATCTTTTGAGTCTAAATATTTTCTATATTTTTTACTTAAAGATTTCATGCTAGCTCTAGAAAGTTCTGCTGTAATCCAGCCTCTCTTAATTAAAGCAATTCCTTTTTCACTATCTCCAGTTTGTATAAAGCTTTCACCTAATACCAGCATACCATAGCCACTTAAGGGCTCATCAACTCCAAACCAATTAATAATTTTTTTAGGAGAAATTTTATCCGTTGAAAGTTTTTGTTCTGCTAAATATTTTATTCTACTTATTCTTGGGTAGTCTTTATTATTTTGTATAAAAGTCATGTAGTCATAAAACGTAGCTTGGTTTCCTGTTGTTAATAAATGTCTCCATTGTATAAAATTATATATGGATTTATCTTTAGCATTTTTTGAATTTTTCAATGCAGTTGTCCATTGACTTTTTTCCATTGCCTGGATAGATTTTTTTGCAATATCATAGTCTTTTTGGCTGTAGTATTTTGATCTTTTTTGAACTACAGATTTTTCACTTTTAACTATTAATGGCTTACTTTTAGGAATGAGAAAATTAATTTTTTTTTTATTTTTTTTGACTGTTACGATTTTGACTTCTTCTTTTTTTTGGATTTTTCCTCATTTTCTTATTTCTAGTTGATATCATAATTGATAGTGACAGTATCTAAATCTTGTTAATGTTCCTTCAGGTTTTCATTCTGAATCATTTTTACGTAAAAAAACGATTTTGAAGGTCTCGAGACTTCAAAGGCACAAAAATGATGACTCATGAGAAATGTGCTCTCATTGAGGTAGGCTTCGGCACTGCGGAGCTACAAGCTAAAGTAATGGATGAGTGTGACTTTATTGTTGGAGTTGAACTCAGCTAAACAATGATCGATCTTGCATACTAACTTCACGAGAACTTGGAAAAAGAGAAGGATCAAAAAGTCAAGCTCATTTGTGGAAATGCCACCGAACTTATCAAAGTCCTTTAAAATCAAGCTTACACTGAGGAACATGAGTTTTGGTCAAAATCAAGTTTCAGACTTTCTTGCATGTGCATGAACACTTTTGGGATCCTACCAGATTTCATAAGAGGGCCAGTTGTTCAACAAATGTTTTTGTGTTCAGGACCTGGAGGTAAACTCATAATTGGTTGCTGGCATAAAGATAGCCTCAGAGTTGGGTTTACTGACTTTTATTCACAATTCCCTCAACTTTGTGGTTAATGCAGAGAATCAGATTTCGATTTTTAAAAAGGAGATTTCAAGAGCAGTTCAAGTGACTACACCTCTCATTGGTTTTCTTAAGAAGAACTTAAAGATATTCTTTAAGAAAACTACCCCGGTGATAAAGACGACCTTAAAATAACTTTTGAGGTCCTCGGCATTGGAATATTCGCAATTTGTG
>ENA-OQVM01005717-OQVM01005717.1-marine-metagenome-genome-assembly--contig:-NODE-5717-length-11752-cov-6.111606_pt1 | contig 11752 bp, 10 predicted proteins | sample MGYA00237776_ERZ505498 | MGnify/ENA primary metagenome ERZ505498 (study PRJEB26159, sample SAMN06265151) | marine metagenome | isolation source: Helgoland LTER site | place: Germany:Helgoland, sampling... | reverse complement strand
TAATTTAGAAAGATGAAGTCGCGCTAGTTGCCAGCACTTTCCATTTTGCGTGTGGCAATGACGTTTTCGAGCCAACCGAGATTCATTTCTGGCACAGAGCTTAGGAGCAGGTCGGTGTAGTCATCAAAGGGCGGGCTGAGCACTTCGGATTTGGCACCGTAACGCACGACTTTGCCTTGATACATCACCGCGATGCTGTCCGCGATGGCGCGCACTGTGGCGAGGTCGTGGGTGATGAAGAGATAAGCTACGTCTTCGCGCTTTTGCAGATTAAGCAGCAGTTTTAGGATGCCGTCAGCGACGAGTGGATCGAGTGCGGAGGTGACTTCATCACAGATTATTAGCTTGGGCTTCGCTGCCAGCGCGCGGGCGATGCAGACACGTTGTTTTTGACCGCCGGAAAGCTCGGCTGGATAACGGTCGATGAAGCCATCGCCCATCTCGATCTCATCAAGCAATTCGTTAATGCGTTTGTGTTTTTCGGCACCTTTGAGGCCGAAGTAGAACTCTAAGGGCCGGCCAATGATCGTGCCCACGGTCTGTCGCGGGTTCATCGCCACATCCGCCATTTGGTAGATCATCTGCAATTCGCGCAGGTCTTCCTTGGTGCGGCTCGGTTGATCGGGGCTAAGTGTGCGGCCTGCGAAATCTGTGCTGCCGTCTTTGGGGGGCAGAAGGCCCGTAATCACGCGCGCGAGCGTAGATTTGCCAGAGCCGGATTCACCAACCACCGCAAGGGTTTGGCCGGGAGAGATATCAATGCTGACATCATGCAGCACGTCGAATTTGGTGCCCTTGTAGCGCGCGGTTATGTTCTTGGCGCTTAGGATCGGAGCCGTCGGCGTTTTTTCTTCGTTATTGATCGAGCGCACGGAGACGAGGGCTTTGGTATACTCTTCCTGCGGGGTGTTGATGATTTGATCGACGGGGCCATATTCGACCATCTCGCCCATTTTCAGAACCATGATATCATCGCTGACCTGCGCCACTACGGCGAGGTCATGAGAAATATAAAGCGCAGCAACGCCGGTATCACGGATCGCTTCTTTGATGGCTGCGAGCACGTCGATTTGCGTGGTTACATCAAGCGCTGTGGTCGGTTCATCGGCGATAATCAGTTCAGGATCGGTACAAATCGCCAGCGCGATCACAACGCGCTGGCGCATGCCGCCCGAAAACTGATGCGGATAGGCTTTGATGCGCTGTGCGGCATCCTTGATCCCGATCTCTTCCAGCAGATCAACCGCCCGCTTGAGCGCATCGGCATAGCTTACATCGGAGTGTGCTTGGATGGTCTCGACCAGTTGGTCTTCGATTGTCATCAAAGGGTTCAGGCTGGTTTGCGGATCTTGGAAGATCATCGAAATACGGTCGCCGCGCGCCGCATGGGCTTGCTCTGGTGTCAACGCACGCAGGTCCGTCTCACCCAAAGAAATGTCACCATTTGCGATATATCCGGGGGCAGAGAGTAGCCCAATAACCGCCGCACCCACCGTCGATTTACCTGCCCCGCTTTCACCGACGAGGCCGTGAATTTCACCGGGTTGAATGGTCATGTCCACGTCAGCAATGGCAGTGAAGTCGCCAAAGCGTGAGGGGAATTTAACCGCGAGGTCTTTGATTTTCAGCATCTACCGTAACCTTGGATTAAAGACATCGCGCAGGAAGTCACCAAGGATATTGATCGACACCACGAGGGCCACCAAGAACAGTGTCGGGATCCAAAGGATCCACCATTCTCCGGAAAGTAGAAACTGCATCCCGATCCGGATCAGCGTACCAAGGCTGGGGCTGTCGGCAGGCAAGCCAATGCCCAAGAACGAAAGCGTAGCTTCAAGCAATATCGCAGACGCCAGATCGACGGTCATGATCACCAAAAGCGGCCCCAATATGTTGGGCAGGATATGCACAAACATCACGCGCGAGGGCCGCTGGCCCATCATAATCGCCGCCTGCACATATTCCTTGTTCATCTGCACGAAAGTCGAGGCGCGCGCCGTGCGCGCAAAATTCACCCAAAGCGATAGGGCAATCGCAAGCGTAAGTACCGCGACACGCAAATCCTGTTGCACTGCCGCAGGCAGAACACCGCGCGCGATCCCGTCAATCAAGAGTGCGGTCAGAATGGCGGGCAAAGCCAGCTGCACATCAGCAATCCGCATGACAATCGCGTCAAATCGGCCACCATAATACCCTGCCGCCAGCCCAAGCCCCACGCCAAGCACCGCCGCAATGGTCAACGCGGCAAGACCGATTACCAGCGAAAGGCGAGCACCATAAAGAATGGCCGAAATCATGTCGCGCCCTTGGTCATCCGTACCAAGCAGGTATTTGGGGTTGGCCCCTTCCTGCCAAACTGGCGGCAAGAGCCCGTCAAACAAACTGAATGAGGACAGATCGTAAGGGTTCACCAATGCGATCCACGGTGCAAAAACCGCACCGATCAGGATGACCACAGAAATGATCGCAGCAAGGATGGCCGCAGGCGAATGCACGAAAAGCCAAAGCCCTTCATATCGCTTGAGAAATGCAATCATTGCACGTCCCTCACCCGCAGTCTGGGGTCGATCACAACGTACAAAAGATCAACGATCAGGTTCACAAGCACGAAGAAAAACGCAATGACCACAAGGTACACACCCATCACCGGAATATCGACAAAGCGGATCGATTCCAGAAACAAAAGCCCCATGCCCGGCCATTGAAAGACGCTTTCGGTGACGATCGAAAAGGCGATCACCCCACCAAACTGCAGGCCGATAATTGTGATGACCGGCACCATCGTATTCGCCAGCGCGTGCTTATAGTGCAGCCGCCGCATCGGCACGCCCCGCGCCATGCCAAAGCGGATGTAATCAGAACGCATGACTTCCATCATTTCCGCTCGCACCAAACGCATTGTCAGCGTCAGTTGATAGACACCCAGCGTAATCGCAGGCAGCAAGAGCGCGCGCCAGCCTTCGATGGTGAAAAGCGAGGACTCCCAATTGCCAATGAAGACGGTGCCGCCGCGTCCGAATGTTGGCAACCATCCAAGCTGCACGCCGAAGACAAAGATCAGCATGATACCGATCACAAAGGTTGGAATGGACACGCCAACAAGCGTTGTCAGTAGCAAGGCTTGGGTCGGGATACCACGCGGTCGCAATGCCGTGTACACCCCCGCAGGAATCCCCACAAAAAGCGATATCAAGAGCGCGACGATCCCCAATTCAAGCGTGGCTGGGATACGGGTGGCGATCATCTCGGCCACGGGTTGGCGGGTCCGGTAAGAGAACCCGAAATCGCCCTGCAGCATATCCGCCGTAAAGCGTCCGAACTGCAGCACGAAGGGGTCATTCAACCCCAGTTCTTCGCGCAAACGTTCCTGATCTTCAATCGAGGTTTCCACGCCGGTCATTTGCGTGATCGGATCACCCACAAACCGGAACAGGGAAAAGGCCAAAAAGGCGACGGCCAGCATCACAAAGACTGATTGCACCAGCCGTTTCAGAATGAAGTAAACCATCGCCCTTTTGCTAGTCTAATACGCTCAGTTCACAGTCACCCAGCGCAACATAAAGAAGTTATCCGCACGCTGTGTCAGCTCGATATTATCCTTCGCAGCCCAGATCAGCGGCTGTGTGTAGAGCGGGATATAGGCCACTTCTTCCTGCGTAATCGCAACCACTTCGTCGATCATCGCTTGACGTGCAGCGGGATCGATCTCTTGCTGGATTTGTGGCAGCAGTTCGTCAACGCGCGCGTTGGAATAGTTGCCAAAGTTCCAAGAACCCAGCTTCTTTTCATCATCCTGGCTGTGCAGCAGGAAGCGGACGGGGTGTTCCATGTCGAATGTGCCTGGGGACCAGCCCAACAGATACATATCAAAGTCGTCTTCGCGCAGCTGTGGCCAGTAATCACGCACCGGACCGGTAGAGAGTTCTGCATTCAGGCCAACAGCGGCAAACATGGACGCAGCAGCACGGCACAAGGCTTCGTCATTGATATAACGGTCATTCGGACATTTCAGACCGAAGGAAAAACCATCGGGGTACCCTGCCTCTGCCAGCAATTCGCGTGCGCGCTCTGGGTTATACTCGGGGCGATTTTCATTCGCTTCTGAGTAGCCAGAGATTCCAGCGGGCACCAATTGGTTCGCAGCTTCAATCTTGCCGCGGAACAACACGCGGTCGATGGACGCGATATCAATGGCATGTGCCGCGGCCTGACGCACCCGTGGATCGGTGAACGGGTTGGCATCCGTAACATCGGTGGAATAAAGCAGCGCGTCATGCTCGTGGCCGAAGCCAAACATAATCACACGTGTCTCTTCACCTTCAAGTACTTTGAAACCATCACGGCCTTCGACTTGGGCGACATCTTGCAGCGGGATCGGCTGGATAAAGTCGATCTCTCCTGACAGCAGTGCTGCCAAACCCGTCGCGGCATTGCCAATAGGGGTAAATACGGCTTCGGTCACGTTGTGGGCTGCATCGTCCCACCAACCGTCATGCGGCACCAGCGTTGTGCGCACACCCGGGTCACGGCTAGCAAGGGTGAAAGGACCGGTGCCATTCACGTTCATCGTGGCGAAATTCTCAGCATCGCGCGCAGGCAGTGCGGCGTCATTGCTTTCAGCCCAGCCCTTATCAAGGATCATGAAGTTTGCGATTGAATCAGGAAACAGCGGGTTTGGCGCAGTGGTCACGAAGTCGATCGTGAAATCATCAACAACGCGAACGTCGGAAACCGGTGCAAACCAAGACCGCACATCTGCCGCTTCATTAGATGCACGCTGATACGAGAACATGACATCTTCGGCGGTGAACGCCGCACCGTCCTGAAAGGTCACTCCTTGACGCAGGTTAAAGCGCCAACCGTTTTCACCCTCCAAAGGTTCCCATGACGCCGCCAGCGAAGGTTCAATCGACATATCCTGCCCGCGACGGACCAGACCTTCATAGATGTTGTTGAGGAATGACAGCACGGGGGCCGAGTTTACAGCATGCGGATCCATTGTTTGCGGATCTGTTGTCGATGCCCAACGTAAGGTTTCAGCAGCCGCACCCATCGCGCAGAACGCAAGCGCACTACCCAACAATGCAGACTTTCTTAGATTTCGTGGTGTCATGTTCATTCCCCTCGGTACATTTGCGGTGCCAACAGTGACCTATATTAATGCAAGGTCAAGGTAAGGCTGTCGAAAATGCCCTGCCTGTTTTCCTTGCGCGATCACAACTTAGTGTTCGGTCGCTGACGGCGGACGCTGAGCATATAAACTAGTATGATTGCCACCCAATTACCCAGTTGATGGACTATTAAGTTATCAATGGACGACACATTTTCATCGTATTATCAAAATGGTACGATAAGTCCTGTCTGCGATTACAGGGTGGTCGCCGGTGCACAGCCGATGCATATTTGTGACTGATATTCGAAAATTGGAACCGCAATGACCCCCAAATATTATGCACCGTCCGGCGGTCATCCCGGTCAAGATCAGCTTCTGACAGACAGGGCAATCTTTACCGACGCCTATGCCGTCATCCCCAAGGGCACGATGCGCGATATCGTAACAAGCTTTCTACCATTCTGGGAAGGCACACGACTTTGGGTCATCGCGCGCCCGCTGTCAGGCTTTGCCGAAACCTTTTCGCAATACATCATGGAGGTCGGCCCCGGGGGTGGCTCTGACCGACCAGAGGCGGATGACACAGCGCAGGGTGTGCTGTTTGTCGTTGAAGGCACGGCGACCCTGACGGTCAATGGCACAACCCACATCATGGAACCGGGCGGCTATGCATATCTGCCGCCAGCGGCACATTGGACGCTGCATAACCGCAGTGATGCGATATTGCGGTTTCACTGGATTCGCAAAGCGTATGAGGCTGTCCCAGGATTAGAGACCCCAGACGTGATCGTCACCAACGAGCAGGATGTGCCACCGACGGTCATGCCCGAGACGGACGGCAAATGGGCGACAACTCGCTTCGTCGATCCCACCGATTTACGCCATGATATGCACGTCACAATCGTCACCTTTGAACCCGGTGCGGTCATTCCGTTTCTGGAAACGCATGTGATGGAACACGGGTTGTACGTGTTGGAAGGCAAGGCTGTTTATCGGCTGAACAATGATTGGGTCGAGGTCGAGGCCGGTGACTTCATGTGGTTGCGCGCGTTCTGCCCACAGGCCTGCTATGCAGGTGGGCCCGGTCCATTCCGCTATCTGCTTTATAAAGATGTCAATCGGCACATGGGGCTGCGCTTGGGCGGGGCTGGAGCGAAGGGATCGCTCTGAAGCTGCCTAAAAAAGTGCAAAAGAGTTGAGTTTGCTTTATTTTTGTGCAGTCCTTCAAATGAAGTGCACTATGTCTTGTGTTGCGCGGCGCGTGTCTGTTGCGCCCAAAGCGGCGCTGTTATCGCACTGAGTACAACAAACGAACGGGACATCATTATGATTTTTGACAGAAAGCTTCTTGCGCTTGCCGCAACTCTTCTTGCCTCGCCAGCTGTGGCGGAAACTGACATGCCATTCGCGCTGGACTGGAAATTCGAGGGGCCGTCGGCACCCTATTTTCATGCCCTTGACGCAGGTTATTTCGCCGACGCTGGTCTGAACGTGACCATTAGCGAGGGCTCCGGCTCGCTCGATGCTATTCCAAAGGTCGCGACTGGTGCTTTTCCTATCGGCTTTGCCGATATCAATTCACTGATGCGTTTTCTTGACCAGAACCCTGATGCGCCGGTGACAGCTGTGATGATGGTTTATGATAAACCACCTTTCGCAGTCGTGGGCCGCAAATCGCTGGGCGTCGAGGCCCCATCCGATCTGGAAGGCAAAGTGCTGGGCGCGCCACCGCCTGATGGCGCTTGGGCGCAGTTCCCTATCTTCGCTGCTGAAACCGGCATTGATGCTGCTGCGATCACGGTCGAGCCTGTTGGCTTTCCAACGCGTGAACCGATGCTTGCCGAAGGCAATGTTGCCGCGATCACTGGCTTTTCGTTCTCATCGACACTGAACCTCAAGCGTTTGGGTATCCCTGCCGATGATATCTCAGTTCTGCTGATGGCTGATTATGGTGTGGACCTTTACGGCAACGCAATCATCGTCAACACAGACTTTGCCGAAGCCAATCCAGAATTGGTCACAGGGTTCCTGACAGCTGTGGCCAAAGGCTGGAAGGATGCAATCGCAACACCTGACGCGGCGATTGAAGCCCTGTTGGAGCGCAACCCTGCAGCGGATGCAGCCCTTGAAACAGAGCGCCTGCAAATGGCGATCGACGCGAACGTCCTGACGGATTATGTCATGACAAATGGCATGGGTGGGATCGACGAAACCCGCATGATGAACGCAATTGAACAGACAAAATCTGTTTACGAGTTCAACAATGAGCCTGATGCAGCTTTGTACTTCAACGGCAGCTTCTTGCCCGCTGCCGATATGCTGATGCTCAAGTAAGAAACATCGGGCCGCTGCAACCTGCGGCGGCCCATTTTCGACAAGGCCGATTACAATCGAAAACCTTATAGAGATTAAGGGCGTCAAACACGCCTATAGAACCGCGACCGGACCGCTTGAGGTGCTGGATGGATTGGATATGACCGTTCCCGAAGGCACGTTCGCGGCTGTTGTAGGTCCGTCAGGTTGCGGAAAATCCACGCTAACACGGCTCGTCGCTGGCTTGATGACCCCTGACGAGGGCGAGGTCTGGCTGCATGGCGAACGTGTCAAAGGCCCGCGCAAGACTGTTGGCATGGCGTTTCAGAACCCTGTCCTGCTGGAATGGCGCACAATCCTTGATAACGTCATTCTTCCTCTAGAGATCGTGGCCCCCCGCATGCCCCGTGCCGACCGTGTGGCCCGCGCGATGGAGCTGCTGGAAATGGTCGGGCTTGTCGGGTTCGAGAATAAGCGCCCTTCAGAGCTCTCAGGAGGGATGCGCCAACGTGCATCACTGTGCCGGTCATTGGTGCATAAACCCGATGTGCTGATTATGGACGAACCCTTTGGCGCCTTGGATGCCTTTACGCGCGAAGACCTGTGGCAAACCATGCGCGATCTGCGCGCGGCAGAGCCTTTCACCGCTGTTCTAATTACCCACGACCTGCGCGAGAGCGTGTTTCTTGGCGACCAAGTCATCGTTCTGTCCGGCCGCCCTGCCCGCACGCAATTTGTGATGGATGTGGATTTACCGGATGACCGCACCTTGGACGTGCTTTTCACACCGAAAGCCGCGGACATGCTGCATGTGCTGCGCGACCAGATCAAGATCGCCCAAGGCCGCGAGGTTGAAAGCCACTAATGTTCAGCAAAATTGCGACCCCGATTATCGCCATCATCGTATTCTTAGGGCTGTGGGAGCTTCTTGTGTGGGCCAATGGTTGGCCGAACTTCAAGATGGCCTCGCCCTCTGACCTTCCGCCCGCGTTTTGGAAGTATCGTGAACTCTTCTTTGAAATGGGCTGGCAAACGCTTTGGCGGACTGTTGTCGGCTTGTTCCTTGCTGTCATCGTCGGCACGGCCATTGGAATGATCATCGGCTTTTCGCGCATCGCACGCGACGCGCTTTATCCGTTGTTGATCGGCTTTAACGCTATCCCAAAGGCAACCTTGGTCCCCGTGATTTCACTGCTGTTCATCGGGCAGCATGACTTCAACACGATCTTGATGGCTTTCATGATTTCGTTCTTTCCAATTGCCGTGTCCGTGGGGATCGGCCTGTCGACATTAGAGCCTGAATACCGCGACATCCTGCGCGCGCTTGGCGCTTCGCGGTATACGATCTTTGTGAAGATCGCCTTACCCAAGACCCTGCCTGAATTCTTTGGCGCATTAAAGGTTTCGGCGACGCTGGCCTTTATCGGGACCAACCTGGTTGAGATCGTCAGCCCGCACGGACGCGGGCTTGGCGCGCTTTTCAAATCCGGCGAAACCAACGGTGATTACCCGTTGATGTTTGCAGTGCTCATCGCACTCGCCTTCCTTGGTATCGTTCTCTACTACGCCGTGATCTTTTTGGAACGGATCTTCGCTGGTTGGGCCGACCGCGAAGCGACCTAGCCCGAAAAGCAAAGGCCCGATCTATTGACCGGGCCTTTGCCAGATTTTTAGGGGTGCCCGCTTTACTTTGGCAGCGATCCGTCGCCATGGCCGGACATGCCGCCAGAGACTTCCTCTGTTGCTTCACCCGCCAGTTCTTCCGGCAAGATCAGGTTCAGCACGATGGCAATGAACGCCGCTGGCAATAGTCCTGACGTCATCAGGATACGCGCCGTATCTGGCAGGCCAGCAACGGCGCCGGGCTCTAGCTGAAGGCCAAGACCGATCGACAAGGAAATCGCGAAGATCACCATGTTCCGGCGGTTCCAGTCTACGTCTGACAGCATCGAAATACCCGCAGCCACAACCATGCCAAACATCACGATCACACCGCCACCAAGCACCTCAATCGGCACCGTACGGATAATGCCGCCCACTTTGGGGACAAGACCGCAGATGATCAAAAAGATTGCACCACATGTCACGACATGGCGGCTCATCACGCCGGTCATGGCAATCAATCCTACGTTTTGGCTGAAGGACGTGTTCGGAAAACCGCCAAAGATACCTGCAACAGCTGTGCCGAAACCATCGGCATAAGTCGCACCTGTGATCTCTTCTTCGGTCGCTTCACGGCCTGCACCACCCTTGGTGATACCAGACACGTCGCCAACCGTTTCAATGGCTGAAATGAAGGCCATAAGACAGAAACCGATCACAGCAGCAGCTGAGAATTCAAAGCCGTACTTGAATGGTTGTGGCAATGCGAAAGCGGCCGAACGCTCCCAAGAACCTGTCACCACTGACCAATCCAGAATGCCCACACCAAGTGCGTAGAAATATCCAACAATCAGGCCGATGAGAACAGCAGAGATGGACAGCATACCATTTGTGAAGAACTTCAGGCCAAGCGTGACGAAGATCACGATCAACGCCGCAGACCAGTTCAACAGCGACCCGTACTCAGGTGTGCCAATCGCAGGGACACCGCCAGCCGCATATTGGATGCCAACTTTCACGAGGGCCAAACCGATCATCGTAACCACAAGGCCAGTGACCAAAGGCGGCAACGCGAAGCGGATCTTACCAATGAAGAGCCCAAGGAACGCATGGAAGATGCCGCCGATGATGATACCTGTGAACAAGGCCGCAAGACCGTCAACACCCTTACCTGCGACAAGCGGGATCATGATCGGTATGAACGCAAAGGATGTGCCTTGTACGATCGGCAGCTTTGCCCCGACAGGACCGACAGAGATTGTTTGTAGCAGCGTTGCTACGCCAGCAAACAACATAGACATCTGGATAAGATACAGAAGCTCTGGGAAATCAGGGCTGTTCGACCCAAAGCCAAAGCCTGCAGCACCAGCGACGATAATGGCTGGTGTCACGTTCGATACGAACATCGCCAACACGTGCTGGATGCCGAGCGGAATGGCGCGATGCAGCGCCGGTGTATAATTTGGGTCGCGGAGCTGCTCCGGGGTCCCGATTGAACTGTCAGTCATAGTAGTGTCCCTCCCTTTGGACAAATCGGCCAGTCTTTCCGCTGGCTGATGTGTATTTACTCATTGATAGTGAATGGCGTTTCGAACCAATGCTCTTGCAGGTTCGGACCCTCCCCGATCCGGTCTACAACAGCGAATAATCCCGGCGCATGGATTGGGGTCAGCACCCCATGCCATGTGCCACGTGCAAAATTGACCCCCTGCCCAGCGGTTGTCAGAAACGCGCGCGGTTGGCCGGGTGTGCCATCCGCGTCGGGGGCGGCAACGACGACGAAAGGATCAAAACTCATCGGCAAAAAGGCCTGACTGCCATCAGGATGCCGTTCCATCAGATCAAGCGTGATCGGAAACTGGCGGGGTTCAGCCTTAAACAGGCTGATCCCAGTCTTGCCGTTCACAATGTCGATCTGCGCGCGGTTGTGATAGCGGCCACAAAGACCCTGATTGATAATCTTGTCTGGTGCCCCTGATACGTCCAGCACGTCACCGAAAGGAGCGAAAGCCTCTTTGGTCAGCGGCTCAAGGTGCAATTCTCTGCTCATACGCCCAGCTTCTCATTCAGGCGTAATTCAGCGATCCGCTCGACCTGACGGCAGGCTTCGGCGAATTCGGTGTCGCGGTCATTTCCTATCCGGCGGTGAAAGGCGGCAAGGATAGAGGCCTTATCGTTGTCCTTTACCGCGATGATGAAGGGAAATCCGTGCTGCGCGACATATTGCGTGTTCAGCGACTGGAACGCCGCCCGCTCGTCGTCTGTCAGCAGATCCAGACCAGCACCAGCTTGCTCAGCCGTACTCTCCGCCGTCAACTGACCCGCTGCGGCCAGTTTGCCCGCCAAATCGGGGTGCGCTTTCAAAACGTCAAGGCGCTGCTCTTCTGATGCGGACCGAAATACGCGGGCCAAGGCGCTGTGCACACCAGTGGCAGTGTCATGGGTGTGACCCAGTTGCAGATTATGCGCTCCTTCGGCAATCCAAGGGCTATGTTCAAAGATACCGCCAAACTCAGCGACGAATGTCGCGCGATCCATTTCAGAGGGACGCGTTTTGGCGACGCGAGGATGCTGCATGGCCCAATGCTCGGCAATCTCAAGACGGGTCGCGAACCAGACGTCTTCGTGTGACTTGAAGTAGTCGATTACCCGCGCCAAAGCCGCCGCACGGCCCGGACGGCCCATCAAACGGCAGTGCAAACCGATCGACAGCATCTTGGGCGT
>ENA-OQVM01005716-OQVM01005716.1-marine-metagenome-genome-assembly--contig:-NODE-5716-length-11753-cov-4.536143_pt1 | contig 11753 bp, 11 predicted proteins | sample MGYA00237776_ERZ505498 | MGnify/ENA primary metagenome ERZ505498 (study PRJEB26159, sample SAMN06265151) | marine metagenome | isolation source: Helgoland LTER site | place: Germany:Helgoland, sampling... | reverse complement strand
AAGGTCAATTTAGGTGGATCTTATAAATTTAAGATCGCCAAGAAGTATAGCAAGCCACAAAGAAAAGGAGATAAGGTTGCCAACAGGAGAAAGAAAAAGTAAATGAGCACAAAACAAGTAACCCTTTTTGGAGGAACTGGGCTGATTGGTGGTTTTTTATTAGACCTTCTCTTGGCTGATCAAACCATTTCAAAAGTCCGTGTAGTTACAAGAAAGCCACTTGTAAAACAACACGACAAAATGGAGGTTTTTGAAATTGATTTTTCAAAACCTGAAGAAATTGAGCGCAGTATAGGAGGTAGCAAGGTGGTTTTTTCTTGTATCGGTACTACCCAAGCTCAAGTAAGAGGGGACAAAAAAGCATATCGCAAAATAGACTACGACATAACCCACAACATTGCCTTAGGGTGCAAAACAAAGCAAGTAGATCACTTTTTATTTGTTTCTTCTGCTGGTGCAAATAGTGGGAGTTCAAATTTTTATATGGGTCTTAAAGGTGAAATTGACGATGCAGTATTGAATCTAAAATTGAACGCCACAACAATATTCAGACCTTCCCTTTTACTTGGAAAAAGAACTAACTTTAGATCTGGCGAACGGTTGGCTCAAATTATAATGCCCCTGTTTTCTTTTTTAATGCCTACAAAACTGAAAGCCATACGAGGCGAACGGGTTGCAAAAGCAATGTTCGACCAATCAAAATTAAAAAACATCGGGAATCGTGTTATTGAAAATAAAGCCTTGCTTCTGTGGGATGAAAAATAAGCTTTAACTTACACCTAATTCATATTTATTAGTCCCGCTATTGAAAATCTCCTCCTGTTTATCTCTTTGCTTTCTTATGGACAATCGGCTGTCTACAAAAAAAGAGCAGACCTCCGGAAAAAGTTCTGCTCCTTAATAATGTAAAGTGGTTTGGCACCATTTTTACGATACTAAGGTAGGGAATATTACCTAGCTCATTTCAACTTAATTAGAAATACTATTTATTCGGTGTTTTCCAAAAGCTTTTCCGTTCTTTGTATGGAACACTAATTTATACTTTGTGCAAATGACACGACAGGAATTAATCGACGGGTTTCTTTTAAATTTCAAACCAAAAAAAGATCAGGCATGGAAAAGCTGTTATTTTTTTTCACATTACTTAAAAAAAGAACACAACATTGGCGCAGAGCTACTTGAAGGGATTTCTAAAATTAACAAAATAGATTATTGGATTGTTCGATTTGATGGTGCTGATGAAGACATTCATGCAAGAGCTGTGGGAATAGATCCAGATTTTATTGAAGATCCTGAAATGATCTGGAGCCTAGAAGCATTTGAAAAGGATAATTTTTAGGAAATAACCTGCTTAAATTCGTGCTGTTTTTTTTTCATATCTTTCAGTGAAAGTAAGTTCCCAAAAAAATCACCTACAGTAGATCGCTATTTTTATGAAACAAACCATCTTTTTCTTGGGGTTATTTTTACATAGCATATACTCTTTTTGCCAATATACAGGTGCAAATCAGATAATCAATAACGGTGATATGCGCTTTGGTGACGGTGTTGAATTATCAATAAATACATCGGGAAACTTAAAACAACCGTTTTACTTAAGTGTTGGAGGAACATGGAGACAATTAACATACACAAATGTTAGACCGCCTGCTCCCGACATACCTTACGCTTTAGACTCTAAATTTGGTGTGGGAGGAGATGGAACTAATAATTGGAATGCGAATGGAACTTTACAATCAAATCCTATTATGGCTGGTCAGGTTTTTGATTCGAGTGGTTTCAGTGGTGGATCAGGTATTCTTAACGTAAAAGGAACTATCACTGTGGGTACGGCTCAACTTGAGCTGATAAACTCCTATAGTATTAGTAGTGGAGATAATTTTGTCGAAGTATTAACAACAGCGAAAAATATTGGTGCAGCAGCAATCACAAATCTACGGTATTGGATTGGTACACGGGATGACTATGTTGGAGGTACCGACTCACCAACCATAGTTCGGGGTAACCTGGTCAGTGGCGTATTTCAAGAATTGACCCTGCAGACCGAACGATCTGCCGCCCTTCGCATTACAACCTCAGATGAAGGTATTTTATTTTTTACTTTGGCGAGTAATGCAAATAATTCGCATGCTGGTTTTGATTTTGTCTTTAACCCCTCAGAAGCTCTAAATCCTGATAGTGCCTTAATTTCAAACACAATAGACGGGTCTTACAGTATGTATGTTCGAATGAATGATTTAGCTGTAAACGAAACGGATTCATTTACATGGTATTACGCAGCAGCAGCTCTAGATGAGTTGGATGACGTAATTGGAGACGTCGCCGCTTCAAGCTGCCCAACCTGTATACCCGATACCGATAGAGATGGGATTTTAGACCCACTGGATAGTTGTCCTTATGCCGCTGGCGTATCCGCTTTAAGTGGTTGCCCCTGGCCCTTATATATTGGAAATAATTATAAAACGACAACTGTTTCCAACAGTATAGAAATTGCTGATGAAGGCTATTTATGCTCTTTAAGTAATTCTAATTATTATAATATCGCCTATCATTCGGGAGCTTCAGCTGAGCCTATTGTCGGAGATTTTATTATATACAATAACAGTTATACCTTTTCTCACAGTTTATTATTTGACACCGAAGGTTTTGCCTTTATGAAGCTTCGCGATTATAATAAAATTGTTGAAGTACAAAAAAGTAACGGAAAGATTATCGCAGTTTACACCTGTCTTTAGGGTCCGTCCAGTTTAGAGAAAAATGCTGTAAATAGGTGCAATTTTGTGTCTTAAAAAAACTTATTTCTATGAAAAATCTACTTCTTATTTTACTAGTTGTCCCAATAGTTTGCTTTGGTCAAACTCAGACGCAAGCTACACAAGAAGATGTTCAAACTGTAGGGGTTAAAAAACAAACTGTTGTTTTAGCGTCTTCTACAAAAATTATAACCCCAAAGACAGTCGACTTCAAGGACTACTCACATTTGGCACTGGTAACAATTAATAATCTAGGTGCTTCAACTAAGGGATGGTATCGAATTTATGAAGAACGTCTTTCGGCTTCTCCTCTGGTGGTTTTAAACCCTTTTAAGGTTGATGAAAAGAAAGCCATCTATGACCACAACTTTCTAAAAACAGTTGAAAACCCTAAGTACTTATATCTCGATTACTACCGCTCCAAAGGAGGGGAAAACGATCCTCCTGAAACGAGAATAAACAAAATAATTGTTCGAGATTATAAACAAAAGGTTCTCTATTCCGTTGAACATAAAAATGGTACAATAAAAGAAGCCCTATCGCCGTTCATCAACTTTTAAATTCATTCACGCGCGTGGCATAAAAACAGTTTGTCTTTTTATTTTCGACTACGCTTTTCTTTGATGATTTCTCTTCTTGTTTTTGAAGCCGAAAAACTCAATATTTTAACCAGTCCGTCTAAAAAACTATTGAACTGTTTAAGCGCTCTGTTTGTTTTTATTTTAACTTCCATTTGAATTGCTTTTAAGTATCTATTGGTGGCATTATCGAACTGCTGCTTAATTCGGAGGACAAGTGCCCCATACAGGTTTGTTCGCGTCTTTCAATCCAGAATTAGGTGCAAAATTCTCTGGTTCTGAATCGAAATTAGTGACACACCAGCTTGACAAATTTTGATTGAATGCTGTAGCGTCTTCAAAGAGGCCAAGCATTTTTGTCGCACTAGAAGTGTCCCAATTTGAGATATCTTGGTTAAACGATGAAGCGCCTTTAAACATACTCCCCATGTTTAAAACACTAGAAACATCCCAGTTGCTTATGTTTTGATTGAACGAATTTGCTAGATAGAAAATTCCATCCATATCCGTGACGTTAGAAACATCCCAAAAACTAATATCGGAATTGAATGAATTGTTGTTAAAAAAATTGGATAGTGAAGCACCCGAGCCTGACATATTAGAAACCAGGGTTGTGCAGAGGTTGACATTTCCATTTGCAATTTGACCCCCAATCGTCGAATTGTTGACCGCTAAATAGGTTGTGCCTTCAATTTCATCTTGATCTCCAACCTCGGCCTCAGGACATTTACAAATGTTGTTCTCAAAATATATAGTCCCCAAATTTTGAATGGGAATAAGGGTTTCCGTTTCTTCTTCTCCGTTTCCACCGCCACACGAAATTTGTATCAATGCTAATAATAATAGTAGTTTTTTCATTATTGTAAATTAATTCAATACAAGATATAACATTATCCCCAAAGCGATTCGAAGCCAACCGCCTTTTAGCGACCTACACTTATGAGGTTCGACACCTAAATTATTGCGACATTCTCTCGAAATGAAAACAAGTTTTTCAAACCCTTTTGTATCTTGAGGGTTAAATCCGTTTTATATGCCCTTATTAATTGTCATTCTTGGAATATTATTACTGTTTGTTTTAATCGCAAAGTTTAAACTCAATGCCTTTATTGCCTTTATCATTGTTTGCGTTTTTGTTGGCGTGTTTCAAGGAATGGAATTGGATCTTATAGTCGAAGCCATCCAAATTGGAATGGGAAATACTCTTGGATTTTTAGTTATGATCTTAGGGCTTGGTGCTATGCTCGGAAAACTTGTTTCTGATAGCGGGGCTGCACAAAGAATTACCTCAGGATTGGTAGCGAGTTTTGGGATAAAACACATTCAGTGGGCAGTTGTTGTTGCTGGATTCATAGTGGGTATCCCCATGTTTTATTCCGTCGGCTTTGTCATCCTAATCCCCTTGGTGTTTACGATCGCAGCTGCAACAGGACTGCCTTTGATTTATGTTGGATTGCCCATGCTTGCCTCTTTATCGGTGACCCATGGTTTTTTGCCTCCTCATCCAGCTCCTACTGCTATTGCAGGTATGTTCAATGCAGACGTGGGCAAAACTTTATTGTATGGGATTATAATCGCAATTCCAACGATAATAGTAGCAGGACCCTTATTCACTCGAACAATCAAAAACATAAAAGCTACTCCGCTAAAGGAGTTTTACAACCCAATTGTTTTAAAAGACGATGAAATGCCGGGCATGGGGATTAGTCTATTTACTACATTATTACCCATCCTATTGATTCTATGTTCTACCCTATTTACCCTTTTTATTTCTGGAGAATCTATGTTTAAACAGCTTGTTGTTTTTATCGGAAATCCCGTGATAGCAATGTTAATTTCAGTACTAGTGGCCCTCTATACTCTGGGTATTTCACGAGGAAAAAAAATGCCTGAATTAATGAATTCTGTTTCAAATTCGGTCTCCAGTATAACGATGATTTTACTGATTATAGCTGGTGCTGGTGCCTTAAAACAAATTCTGGTAGCGAGTGGCGTTAGCGATTATATTGGAGCCCTATTAAACGGCTCCTCAATATCACCTTTAATTTTGGCCTGGTTAATCGCAACTGTAATACGAGTTTGTGTAGGCTCGGCAACTGTAGCGGGTTTAACAGCCGCAGGAATTGCGCTTCCATTGGTTCAAAACAGTGGCGTTTCTCCTGAATTGATGGTGTTGGCCATCGGCTCTGGTAGCTTGATGTTGTCGCATGTAAACGATGGTGGGTTTTGGATGTTTAAAGAGTACTTTAATCTAACGGTTAAGGAAACACTTTCTACTTGGACCATAATGGAAACTACTGTTGGAATTATGGGGCTGATTGGCGTTTTAATCTTGAACATATTCCTATAAAAAATAACTAATGAAAAATCTACCTTCAGAACAATCCAAAAAACTAAACCTGATATTCCCTCCTGCACCAAAACCGGCTGGGGTGTATAGGCCCATACTCGTAGTCGATAAATTTTTATATGTATCCGGACAAGGACCAATGAAAAACGATGGGTCATTAATGCTGGGACGTCTAGGGGATAATTTAACTACCGAGGAAGGTAAATTAGTCGCAAGGCAAGTTGGTTTAACCATGCTCTCCAGTATTCAAACGCATTTTGGAAGTCTTGATAAAATTAAACAGGTCGTTAAGGTTTTGGGGATGGTTAACTGTACCCCTGACTTTAAACAACACCCACTTGTCATCAACGGTTTTAGTGAACTGATGGCTGATGTCTTCGGAAAAGAGCAAGGAATAGGCGTAAGAAGTGCTGTAGGGATGATTCTTCCAGATGGTATTCCTGTGGAAGTAGAAGCAATATTCGAATTACATTAATATGGCAAACACCCATTGGTATACAATTAAGAATGTTGAGGAAATAGTCTCTCCGGCTCTAGTAGTATATCCCAACAGAATTGAAGCGAATATAAAAATGATGATTCAAATCGCAGGGGGGACGGATTCACTGAGGCCTCATATCAAAACCCATAAAATTGTAGAAATTATTAATCTGCAATTAGAATACGGTATCCACAAGTTTAAATGCGCTACAATAGCTGAAGCAGAATTATTAGCTAGATGTGGTGCCGCAGACATTCTTTTAGCGATGCAACCCGTAGGAATCAATATCCATCGGTTTTTTGAGTTGATGGTTCAGTATCCAAACGCTTCTTTCTCTACAATTGTAGACAATGAAGAAATAATGATGACAATGAATACCATTGCCTCACAAAAAAAGCTCGAGGCTGCTCTGTGGTTAGACCTTAATAATGGGATGAATAGAACGGGAATAATACCCGATAACGAAGCGGCTTTACTGTATCAAAAAATAGCGTTGTCCTCAAATTTAAAAGCCAAAGGGCTGCATGTATACGACGGCCATATTCATGCGTCTGACTTTACTAAACGTAAAGAAATTTGCGATCGCGATTTTGATTTGGTCTTAGGATTAAAAAAGCAAATAGAGCAGTTGGGAATCCAAATCAAAACCATTGTTGCTGGTGGTACACCTACCTTCCCAATTCACGTAAAAAGGGATCAGGTAGAAGTATGCCCCGGCACTCCCTTGTTGTGGGATCAAGGGTATGCAGATGCATATAAAGATTTAAAATTTCTACCAGCGGCAGTTTTAATTGGTGCTGTTGTAAGTAAACCTGCAAAAAATTTAATGTGTTTGAATCTAGGGCATAAGGCTGTTGCAGCAGAGATGCCTCCCCCCAGGTTAAAAATTTTGAATTTTGAAAAGCTCGAACAAATAAGCCACAGCGAAGAACATTTAGTAGTCGCTTGTGTCGATTCCAAGAACTATATAATCGGTACCCTTTGTTATGCCATCCCAACCCACATCTGCCCTACAGTAATTAAGTATGCCAAGGTGTTGACCGTTATTGATGGAACGATTACTGGGCATTGGAACATCGCAGCAAGAGATCACATACTTAACTAATGACATCAAAAGTTGCGTTCAAATAAGAGGTCATTGCTTGTGATCCATAAATGAAAAAATAATTTTATTAAAACATATGTTTATACTCGACGCACACCTTGATCTTGCAATGAATGCCATGGAATGGAATCGGGATCTGACCTGGTCTGTGAATGACATCAGGGAAAGCGAACTGGGGATGACAGACAAGCCCGATAGAGAGCAGAACACCGTTTCTCTTGATTCGATGCGTAAAGGAAATATAGGGCTTTGTGTAGCGACCCAAATCGCTCGTTATGTAAAAAAAGACAGTCCGTTACCGGGATGGAATTCTCCCCAACAGGCATGGGCACAAACACAGGGTCAATTGGCTTGGTACAAAACCATGGAAGATCTTGGTGAAATGGTTCAAATCACGAATAAAGCGCAATTGAATAGCCATCTAGCCTTATGGGAAAAAGATCTTGTTTCAAAAAAACCCATAGGGTATATTCTGAGTTTAGAGGGTGCTGATTCGATTGTAAACATGGACTATTTAGTCAAATCACACGAACAAGGATTAAGAGCGATAGGCCCAGCACACTATGGTCCGGGAACTTATGCGCACGGCACCGACTCCGTTGGGGGAATTGGAGCTAAGGGAAAAGCATTGCTTAAAAAAATAGAAGAATTGAATTTAATTCTTGATGCAACTCACTTGTGTGATGTTAGTTTTTGGGAAACCATGAAAATATATAATGGGCCGGTTTGGGCAAGTCACAACAATTGTAGAAAATTTGTAAATCATAACCGACAGTTTTCTGATGAACAAATCAATGAGTTGATCCAAAGAGATGCAGTCATTGGAATTGCATTAGATGCATGGATGATGGTTCCAAATTGGGTCAGAGGAAAATCTACTCCCGAAAATATGGGTGTACGCTTAGAACAAATGATTGATAACATAGATCATATTTGTCAATTGGCAGGGAATTCGTCTCATGTTGGTATCGGAACGGATCTCGATGGTGCATTTGGAAAAGAACAGGCCCCTGCAGATTTAGAGACAATTGCCGACCTTCAAAAGGTTCCATTGATGCTCGCTAAAAAAGGATATTCAGAACAGGATATTGAAAACATTATGAGTCAAAACTTTATAAAATTTCTTCAAAAAGTTTGGAAATAAGTTGAAATGAAGTATTAATGTAGTGTGATATTATTTATCGAAATATAAGATCCTTTTACAGTAATAAAAGGGTATAAATATGTTAGTTATAACGTGATTATAAAAGAATTTAAATCTTGTTCGGGTGAGAGATTTAATTTTTTTGAAATCCTGTATCTTTGGGTTTCTACAGTTCTTTTAGACACGCCTGAAATTCTTGCAATTTCATCATTGGAGTGATTCATTTTAATGTATGCTGCAAGCCGCAGGTCGGTTTTAGATAGTTTAAATCTTTTGTTTAATTCTATGTAAAATTCTGGATATACATTCACAAACATTTTATCAAATTCTGAATAAGCATTTTCAGAATTTAAAACCAAATCCAATTGTTTATTGATATTAAATAAAGTTAGGTTCTCAGATTTTGAATTTGACGATATTTTTCTTTTCAAACTCTTTAAATATTCGTTACGCTGAGAAATAAAGTTTACCTTACTTGTTAACTCTCTGTTTTTCTTTTCGACTTCATTTTTAAAATACTGGTTTAATAATTCAAGTCTTTGCGTCTTTTCAAGCTGTAAATTATAATTAGCCTTCAGTGTTAAAAAGCCAAGCAAAAGGATCGTTAACATGATAATCACAGCAAATAATTGCCTATTCGACTTTAATTTGTTTTCATTGATTAATCGCTTAGATTCGGCTAAATTGAGGTTTATTTCTAATTTCCCCAGTTTGTTGGCCAATGCAGAAGGAAAACTAGAGGATGAAAGGAGTATCAAAGAATCTTTAATTTTTATTATTTCAGCATCTAACTTTTTCTTCTTGTAGACGTTTTCTAATACCTTGTAATTGTATTTTTTTTCTTTCTTGTTTAAGTTTTTTATTTGAAGGTTTTGCTTGGCTACTTGCTCAGCCATTTTTAAGTCGTTCAACCCTAGATAACATTCCGCGAATCTTGAACCCAATGAAGTCAGTTCATCTGGAAAGTCATACATAATTTTTTTTGACTTTGTGAGGTAATCTATTGCCTTATCATATTCTTTTATCGATTGATAATATGCTCCGAAAACGAGATAAGAATACCCGTAATTTCTTCTAATCAAGGATCCTTTTTTATCTCTTAAATCGGAAGAAAGACCAACATAATAGGTGTCTATTTCTTTTAGGCGGCTCTGTGCCACAGAAAGTTCATTTTTTCTGATTTCGACACTTAAAAGTTGTGATAATGAATACAGGATGTCTTCATGTTTTGGCCTTGTCATTCTTTTTTGATAAACTTGAAAATAAATACTATCCGTTTTATCAAGATTCCCTTTTAAATCTTCTATCAACCCAATATTAGAGTAACTGGTGTTGAGGCCAATAAATTTTATATCATTGTCTTTAATTTTTTCAAACAAATCAATTGCCTGACTATATTTTTGATAGGCTTTGTCTAAATCTCGATTTTGAAGATAGATATTACCAATGTTCAAAATAATCCAAGGAGGGTAGTTAATGGTAGGAAACTTCTTTTCCGAATCGGGAAGTGCTTGATATTGTTTAATCGATTGATTAAAATATTCTAAAGCCAGATCGTCGAGACCAACATTCTGAAGGATCTCTCCAATCAGGCCATAGGTCTGTTGGATTAGTTGAGTTGGTTCAGCATCGTACATTTTATTGGTAAATTCAACACCAAAATCTATCGCTTTTGAAGGATTGGTAAACTGATACTTAAGTATAGTATCCCGAATTGATTTGCCGTCCTGAGAGTAAACTAAACTAGAAAAAAAATATAGTAAAAATATAAGTTTCTTAAACACCTCGACAAGTTAAAAAAAAATAACGTATTAGGTGAGTTTTGAATTTTGAATCAAATTTAATTTTTCTCTCATCTTTACAAATTGTGCTATTGATCTTCTTTAAGGCTTATAGTGTATCGACTTAACACAGTGGGGAAAATGCCCCTAGAATAAATGATTATTTCGTAGGAATTATAAAAGGTTTTCTGTCTTCATTATGCCTTTTAGGTTGGTTGGCTGTTTGGATTGTTGATTAGCCTATAATAGGGTAAGCTGAATATCTGTTGGCGGGTGCAAAATGTTTTAAAGGATGCTGATGCAATTCTTACGGCTGAGTTTACAAGAATCAACAGCTTGAAATTTTTGACAGAAATGAATAAACTCCTAAAATAAATAATGTCTTTATATAATATCCAATAAGAAAGGAACTGCTAGGTGAGGACTACAAAGAATCATTACCGCTTGAGCTTTATTTAATCCATAACGTCTATATCGCCTTTTAGAAAAGATGCTAGTGTGCTTGTTCTAAATCTTTTTCATAATTATTTGCAGATTTCCAATAAAAAAATATGGCTAAAAATAGAGGAAGTAAGTTCAAGGTCAATGCGTAACGCAAACTAAAATTTCCTAAAGTTGGCTCGAGAAAATCACTTAGTATTCCTGCGGATAATGGTCCAAGTGCTAACCCTATCCCATTCATAAACAAAAGGATTAACGCGGTAGCAAATGCTCTCATTTTTACATTAGCTAGTGTTTGACCCACTGCATATACTGGTCCAGTGAAAGCAGCATTGAACATTGCGTAGGGAAAAATAGCAGCTAAGGCTATTTTTGAACTCCCTGTAAATAAGATTATAATGGCAGGAAATAGAGAGAAAATACAACTAAGGATTGGTACGTAAAGATACCACTTTTTGTTTTTTGCTCCTTTTATATCTGCCAATCGACCGCCTATCAAAGCACCAATCAAGCCACCAATTCCTATTGATAAGCCCAAATTTATACTTACTGTTATCAGGTCAACTCCATGCGCTCTTTGAATGAATGATGGCAAAAAATTATTGAGGCTGTAAGAAGAAAAAGTAGTAAACCCTGCTCCCAAACACAAATAAAAAAATGATTTTTTAGCAAATAACCCTCCTATAGCTTCTTTAAAAGTAGCGTCTTTTATGTTATCAACATGACCATCAATTTGACCTCGAATAGGTTCTTTTAAAATAAAATACAGAAGAATAGATAGCACAATGCCGGGGATTCCGAGTGCGTAAAACGCAATTCTCCATCCATATTCAGATGCAATTGATCCCGCAACTATGAACCCTAATAAAATCCCGAAAGGCACTCCCATACTGTATATAGAAAAAGCCGTTCCTCGTTGTTCTTTCGGAAAATAATCTGAAATAATTGAATGAGATGGAGGCATTCCGCCTGCCTCTGCTGCACTTACTCCAATTCGAGTCAACAACAATTGAAAAAAGCTTAGAGCACGGCCGGACATAACAGTCATGAGCGACCAAAATCCTAAACTAAATACAAGAATGTTTTTTCGGTTATATTTATCAGCAAGTTTAGCTATTGG
>ENA-OQVM01005713-OQVM01005713.1-marine-metagenome-genome-assembly--contig:-NODE-5713-length-11758-cov-8.070028_pt1 | contig 11758 bp, 14 predicted proteins | sample MGYA00237776_ERZ505498 | MGnify/ENA primary metagenome ERZ505498 (study PRJEB26159, sample SAMN06265151) | marine metagenome | isolation source: Helgoland LTER site | place: Germany:Helgoland, sampling... | reverse complement strand
GGTGCTGTCAACGGCTCGATCCCGACAATCCGCACCCCGTTCACACGTCCCTGCACAACGGGGCTAACCAACCAACCGGCGCGGCGCAGGTCGATGTAGGTCTCTTGTGCCATCGGCTGCCCATCGCGGCGCACCAGCCTGTCGTACTGCCCCTCACCCAATGTCGCCGCCGCCGCGTCATAACTTGCGCGGGCCTCGGCATTTACAGCCTGCACACCAGACCAAAGTGCTGTGGCCAATGCCAACCCCGCCAGAAGCGTGAAAAGCTGCAAAGGGTTGCGCCACCAATGCGACAGAAGCGCCTGCAAGGTTGCGCGTGTCATGCAACCTGCCCCGCGCTCAGGTGCAAACGGCGCGACATGCGGCCTGCCAGGCTGTCCGAATGCGTCACCATCAGCAGGCCTGCGCCTGTTTCCGAAACCAGTTCAAGCATCAGATCAAGCACTATCGCGGCTGTCGCCTCGTCCAGATTACCCGTAGGTTCATCTGCCAAAACAAGGCGCGGTTTCGGGGCCAGCGTCCGCGCAATCGCAACGCGCTGCTGTTGGCCCCCTGAAAGCTGTTCTGGATATTTCCTAAGGTGATCTGTCAGCCCCATGCGTGCGGCCAGCGTCGTGCACCACGCAGCGTCATGCTGGCCAGCCAAGCGCGCTTGGAAGGCGATGTTGTCGGCGACAGGTAAGCTGGGGATCAGATTGAACTGCTGAAAAACAACGCCGACGGTGCCACGTCGCAAGGCCGCACGCCCATTATCGTCGAGAGACGCGATATCGCGATCTTGGAGCATAATCTGTCCTTGATCAGGCGTGTCCAAACCCCCGATCAAATGCAACAGCGTGCTTTTGCCGCTTCCGGATTCGCCTGTAAGCGCGAGCGTTTCTCCCGCTTGCAGGGTCAGATCGATACCGCGCAAGACTTCGAATGGCCCATCGGCGGTGTGATAGGTTTTGTGTATGTTTTGAACGTTTAGCAGCATATTCTCTCGTTTCCTCGGCCACAGGTAACACGGAAGCGAGATAAGGAAATGCTCCCTAAGGCGATTAGGCACCAATCAATGCGATTTGAGTGCCTGCCGGGTCGGTCACCACCAAGCACTTAACGTAGGGAATGCTGCGGTCCCATGCAGTTTCATACCCAGCCGCTGTCAGCCGTGCGGCAACTTGCTCAAGCTTGGCCAAGGGAAAAGATGGCGGGGAAGAGGTATCAAAAGCAAAGCTGGGCTGCGTACCAAAATAGATTTGCCTTGAGCCACTCACAGCCCAAAACCCATCAACGTCTTTGGGGTAATTCGGTGCACGCATTTCGGTCAGGCCTAGCTCTTGCAGATAAAAAGTGCGCAATGCCAGTTCTTCCTTGGGCTCCATCGGCACAAAGACCTGTTGAAAGCGCCCGCCTTTATGCGCAGCGTCGCGGCCCGCACTGTATGCCATGCCAGGACCACGCAGAGCGCGCTTTGGTCTTGGGTCTTGTTCGTTCTCGTCCGCTTCGCGTTGCTTGTGGCTGCGGTAAAGCCAAAAAGCCACCAGCAGAAGGACAAGCAAAGCTGAAGTTGAGTCCAGCGCAAAGAGGGGAGGATGTAGCGGTATCATTCAGGGTGACGCAATTATCTCGATACGATTGCCAGCGGGATCAGTTGTAAAGAAACGTATGACCGCTGGCAAAGCCCGATCCCATCTGACGTCAAACCCTGCACCAAAAAGCTGTTGTGCCAGTTGTTGGATATCTTTCACAACAAAAGCTGGGTGCGCTTTGGTGGCTGGGTAAAAATCGGGGTCAACGCCGAAGTGAATGTCTGACTCTCCGGCTTTCGCCCAGAAACCGCCGCGCGCCTGCAAGGCCGCAGGCTTTGTTACTTCAACCAATCTTAAGTGAGCGCAATAGAATTGGCGCATTCTGCTTTCTGCCCCTGCTGGCAGAGCGAGTTGGATGTGATCCAATCCGGTAACCATCTAGTCTTCTCCATTTCCTTTGGTCCCGTTGCTATAGCGCAAGAGCACCCAAACGACGGCCACGAATACGGCCACGACGATATAAGGATTGCCCCCCGTGAGGTCTTGAAGCATGCACTCCTCCCTTTATTGTATACGATAGTATACTAATTGGGTACTCAACGAGCATTTTTCAAGGTTTGCCGTCACGTTTCGGTGTAAATCCCAGTTCTGTCAGGTAGCATTGCGATGATTGCATTTTGGAGGACTCACATGACCGATATTGTTATTTTGGGCGGCGCGCGCACCGCAATTGGCACTTTTGGTGGATCACTCGCTGGGACCTCTCCGATTGAATTGGGAACGATTGCCGCCAAAGCGGCGCTTTCGCGATCCGGCGTTGAAGGGGACCAAATCGGGCATGTTGCGATGGGCCACGTCATCAACACCGAACCGAAAGATATGTATGTGAGCCGCGTTGCGGCGATGAACGCAGGCATCCCAGAGACCACACCTGCGATGAACGTGAACCGTCTTTGCGGATCTGGCGTGCAAGCTATTGTATCGGTCGCGCAGTCCTTGATGCTGGGCGACGCCGATTTTGGCCTTGCTGGAGGCTCCGAAAACATGAGCCGGTCGCCCTATATCATCTCGGATCAGCGCTGGGGTGCAAAAATGGGCGATATCCGCACGCAGGATATGATGCTGGGCGCACTTAACTGCCCCTTCGGAACAGGCCATATGGGTGTAACGGCTGAAAACGTCGCAAACGAACATGGCATCACCCGCGCCGATCAGGATGCATTTGCGTTGCAAAGCCAGCAACGTGCCGCCGCCGCGATGGAGGCTGGCTATTTTGACAGCCAGATCACACCCGTCCCCGTCAAACGGCGCCGCGAGATGGCTGATTTTGTGACTGACGAACACCCAAAGGCGACAACCTTAGAGGCACTCTCTGGTCTGCGACCTGTGTTCCAGAAGGATGGGTCCGTCACGGCAGGCAATGCTTCGGGCCTTAATGATGGCGCCGCAGCGATTGTACTGGCAACGGCAGAGGCGGCTGAGACTGCCGGGCTTACTCCAAAGTTCCGCATCCTTGGCTATGCCCATGCTGGAGTGCGGCCAGAGGTAATGGGGATTGGCCCTGTTCCTGCTGTCGCCAACTTGCTGGTGAAAACCAAACTGACCGTGGACGACTTTGATGTCATAGAATCAAATGAAGCCTTCGCATCGCAAGCGCTGGCGGTTTCCAAAGAACTGGGCTTTGATCCTGCTCGCGTCAATCCGAATGGCGGCGCGATTGCATTGGGCCACCCCGTGGGGGCAACAGGTGCGATTATTACGGTGAAGGCGATGTACGAGTTGGAACGAATCGGAGGCAAACGCGCGCTGATCACCATGTGCATCGGTGGTGGCCAAGGGATTGCGCTGGCGATTGAGCGGATTTAACGCAGGACACCCTCTTGCGGTTGGTGGTGTGCCATGTTTGTTATCGCCAACTGTCATAATCGAGCTCGCACCGTGACCGCACGCCCTAGCATTCGCCACGTCGTCTTTTTTAGCGCCAAAGATAAGGCCGATATTCCGAAGATCGTAGAAGGGCTACAAATGCTCTCGGGTATTCCGCACAGCAGTACTTTCGAGGTTCGCCAGAACAGCCAGCGCGATGCGCTCTCCTCCGAAGTCGATGTAATCGTCTATGCCGAATTTGATAACGAACAGGCTCTTGCAGCCTACAAGGCTGATCCGCTCTATGAAGCATCCATCAAAGCTGTGCGGCCTCTGCGCGACATGAGGATTGCAGCGGATTTCTAGAACCCGATCTGCTTTTGCCGCTCGGCCAGTGCCGCGACGATGCTCATCGCCGCTAGTGCAGAGCTGCGCGGGTTTTCGGGAAACCCCTTGCCCGCCATCTGGAAATGGAAAGACCCAAAGTCACCTTTCGCCGTAACTTCGTGGATGTTTTCGGTCACGGTCGGGTCAGCGATCAGCTGGACCTGCGTCTCATCCAGACCGATCCCCGCAAAGGCAACAGCCGCCGCCACGTTCGCATTCTTGGGGTATCGCAGCGCTGCGTTACGCGCGGTACCGCTGAAATGGATTGTGGGGCCGCTGATGGCATCCAGATCAATCGCAGCCTCTGCTGGCGACCCACGCCAGCCGGTTGGCGGCTTGCGCCCAGTATAACTGACCTCTGATAACTGCCCTACTTGCGCGCTGCGTAATGCGTCCAGCCCACCAATTGCACCGCTTACCAGTTGCAGTCGCGCACGGCCTTTGGTAGCCGCTGCGTGGAGAGACTGTTCTACCTCTCGGTCCGCCAATGCCCCAAGTGACACTGTCATCACGTCAATGCCCAGCGCCAAGGCAACCGGACCATGCGCGGCAAGGGCCTGATGTCCGCCGCAATCGATCACTAAGTCAGGTAGTGTCGTCAGGTCTCCGAGATCGGAAATCCGAGGCGGTGTATGATCATCACCAAGAGCTTCTTTACCTGGCCGCACGATTTGGGCGATTTCTACAACGTTCAGCTGGGACAATTTCGCTCGCACATAATGCGCAATTGCACCATGCCCGATGATGGCGACTTGCAGGGCCATCAGGTCGGATAATCGCGCAGGAAAACCCATTTGTCGCCTTCCGATAGGTCGGGATCGTAGGCGTATCCGCCCGTGGCAAATTCCTGAATTCCGTCAGCCCCTGTGACGCGGTTTTCAATGACGAAGCGGGCCATCGCGCCACGCGCGCGTTTGGCAAAGAAGCTGACAATGCGCGGTTTGTCGTCTTTGACTTCCATGAAGACGGGCGTGATGACACGCAATTTCAGCGCCTTACGGTCAGCGGCACCAAAATACTCCTGACTGGCACAATTGATCAGGGTCTCGGTTCCAACAACCTCGGCCTGTGTATTCAGCGCCTTGGCGATCGTGTCGCCCCAGTAGTCATATAGCGATTTGCCCCGCCGGGTTTTCAGGCGGCTGCCCATCTCAAGCCGGTAGGGTTGAATGGCATCCAACGGGCGCAAAAGGCCGTAGAGGCCCGATAGAATCCGCAGGTGGTCTTGCGCCCACGCCAGATCATCCTCGGTCAGGGTTTTGGCTTCCAGACCCTGATAGGTATCGCCATTAAAGGCCAATGCCGCTGGCTTTGTGGCTTCTGCATCCGGCTCTGCCGCGAAGGCGTTGAACCGGTCCCGGTTCAGACGCGCCAGATCATCGGAAATGCTCATCAGACCTTTGAGTTCTTTCAGGGTCAGATTCTTGGCTGTTTTCGACAGGCGCACGGCATCATCGTGGAAATCGGGCGCAGTGGCAGGCACATCAACCGGCTCCATATCGAGCGATTTAGCAGGGGAAACGACAACAAGCATTCGGGCATCCTTTTGATACTAAAAAGTGATGTAACATGACCAGCCGTGTTGACCACCCCTCTGGCCTATGGTCGGGCCCGACGCTATACGGCGGACGCCAGCACAAGGAAGTACAAGATGAAACTAAGTCGGGTCAGAACTGCAGATGGGATCAAACCTGCAGCAGTGGATCAAAACGGAGATTTCCGTGATCTGTCCAACCACATTGCAGACGTCACTACGGCGCAGATTTCGGATACAGCCATAGAGACCTTGGCGCGTATTGATTTGGGCTCCTGTCCGGTGATCACTGGGGCCCCTGCCCCATTTTTAAGCGATGTGCGCCGCGTATTTTGCATCGGACTGAACTACCATGACCACGCCGATGAGTTGGCCATGCCAGCCCCTGAACACCCGATCCTTTTCATGAAAGCATGTGACGTCTCAGGTGCCACGGATCCCATTGTGATTCCCAAAGGCTCTGTAAAAACTGATTGGGAGCTGGAGCTTGGGGTCGCCATTGGCAGCCGTGCCTTGCATGTGGATGAAGCAGATGCGCTCGATCATGTTGCGGGGTATTTCGTGGCCAACGATGTGTCAGAGCGGCAGTTCCAGATGGAATTGGGCGGACAATGGGTGAAGGGCAAATCAGCAGACAGCTTTGGCCCAATCGGTCCTTTTCTTGCAACAAGAGATGAATTGGCGGACGTACAAAATCTGTCGATGTCTTTGGAAGTGAATGGAGAGCGGATGCAGACTGGATCGACAAAGACGATGATCTTTTCGGTCGCGCAGATCGTGGCGCATGTTAGCCAATTCATGACCCTGCACCCCGGTGATCTGATCCTGACCGGCACGCCCCCTGGCGTCGGCGTCGCACAAAAGCCGCCTCATTTCTTAAAGGCAGGTGATGTTGTCACCGCAGAAATCGAAGGTTTGGGCACGCTGCGACAAGAGGTCGTCGCTTTCGGCGGCTAGTTTAACTGGACCTGCAAGGGGTACAAACCATCCTCAAAGGGGCCAAAAAGATCATCCAAATCTGGGTGATCTACAGGCTCTCCGGAATAATCCGCCACGAGGTTCTGCTCCGAAACATAAGCCACATAAAAGCTCTGATCGTTCTCGGCCAAAAGGTGATAGAATGGCTGGTCTTTCTTGGGGCGGCTGTCCTCGGGAATGGCATTGTACCATTCATCCGTGTTCGAAAACATGGCGTCCACGTCAAACACAACACCCCGGAATGGGTGCTTACGATGCCGGACAACTTGGCCCAGATGATATTTCGCGCGTGTTTTGAACATGGTCATCCTAGTTAAGCACCTTATAAGTCCGCTGCATGCGCAAAGTCTACGCCTGCGCACAAGAATAAAAGGAAACAGTTTGTGAACCTTGCCCTGACAGTGCTGAATATCACCGCACCGGTGTTCCTTTTGGCGACAGTCGGGTTCGCTTGGGTCAAGCTGGGGTTCGAATACCGGGTGGAATTCGTGACGCGCATGGCAATGACGCTGGCGGTGCCCTGCCTGATCTTTGTAGCGCTGATGAACATTGAGGCCGAACCAGCTGCAGTGGTTGCACTCTCATTGGCATCTTTTGTGGCATACGGTCTTGTTATGGTTGGGTGTTTTGTCGTGGTGAAGGTTGCCGGTCTGAACGCGCAAACCTATTTGGCGCCACTGATCTTTGGCAATACGGGTAACCTTGGCTTGCCACTGGCTCTTTTCGCCTTTGGCGAGGTCGGACTGGGCTACGCCGTCGTTGTATTTGCGATCATGGCCATCTTGTCGTTTACAATCGGTATTTGGATGGTCGCCGGGGCCGGGTCGTTCAAGCGCGTGGCCCAAGAACCGCTGGTTGGAGCCACACTGTTGGGTGCATTGTTCTTGTGGCAAGGATGGGAAACGCCGGAATTTCTGACAAACGCCATTCAATTGATCGGCCAAATGGCCATTCCGATGATGCTGATCACATTGGGCGTTGCAGTAGCAAGACTTGAGACAAAGGCGATGACGCAGGCGGTATTCCTATCGGTCATCAAGGTGGTGATCTGTGCCGCGGCGGGCTGGGCGGCGGCCACTTGGTTTGGGCTTGATCCCATCGCCGCTGGCGTCTTAATCGTGCAGGTAGCGACGCCGGTTGCTGTGACTTCCTATCTGCTTGCCGAAAAATACGGGGCCGATGCGCAGCCTGTCGCGGGTCTTGTCGTCGCCTCTACTCTACTTTCTGTGCTCGTATTGCCGCTCATCCTCGCATTTGTGATCTGATCATGCCGCCTTTGGGATTCCCACAACGCGCCAGACACGCTATGCTTGAAAAAAACAAACATAAGCGAGAGGCAGATGAGCAGTTTCTTTCGCGCAATGGCATGTGTGATGCTTCTAGCAAGTTGCAGTGGCGGATCGAGTTATAACTCGGCCCCGCGTAATCTTGATGATGCATGCAGTATCGTGTCCGAGCGCCCCGAATACCTTCGTGCTTTCCAATCGGTGGAACGTAAATACGGCGTGCCCGTGCCGTCGCTGATGGCGATCATCTATCAGGAAAGCAAATTCATCGGCAACAACCGCACGCCCCATCGCTATGCACTGGGTGTGATCCCTGTTGGGCGCCAATCCTCGGCGTTTGGGTATAGCCAGGCCCTAGATGGGACATGGGAAGAATATCAAGATGGACCCGGTGGCCGAAGTGCCCGTAGAGATGACATCTATGACGCGACCGATTTTATGGGCTGGTATATGGTTCAGACTGTCGCGGAAACCGGTGTGCCAATCTACGATACACGCAATCAATATCTGGCGTATCATGATGGGCGTACGGGCTTTAAGCGCGGTACGTGGCGGTCCAAGAGCTGGCTGGTGCGGATCGCTGGCGAGGTTGAGGCCCGTGCAGTGATGTATGATCAGCAGTTGCGGTCTTGCCGTAAGAGGTAACAAGAAAGGCGGCTCAAACAGAGCCGCCTTTTTCTAGTTATAGCCGCGCGCTAGTTTGAACGATTGCGCGTTTCAGCCTGAATGTTGAACAGGATATCGCGGATCACACCGCCTGAAATCAGATCATTCAGGATCACCGTTGTCTCTGCCCCCAGATCGTCTATGACAACCCATTGACGCAACTCAATCGGGTTGGCCGTGAACACCATCTGAATACTGCCATAGTCCGGGTTGTCAGGATCTTGGGCTGTGACGGTCGTGGTGGTGCCATCCGTCGCAACATTCGTCACCATGCTTTCCCGCCCAAGATCAACATTGGGTTGCAGGATGATACTAAGGGGGGTCTGGTTCAACGGATACCGATCAGGTCCGGTGTTAGACCGCGCATCAAAAATGGCTAGCTGTCCGCCACCGGCCAAAACCATTGAGTCCGAAGGCGCGTTATATTCAAAACGAATGCGCCCAGGGCGTTTGATATAGATCTGGCCGGTGCTTAGGGTTCCGTCAGAATTGATCTGGGTGAACCCACCCTGCGCTGTCTGAAGCTGGTTCAGATAGGCCGAGATTTGCGAGAGGCTCAGTTGTTGTGCAGATGCGGCTCCTGCGAAAAGCGTCAGGGCTACTGCTGCGATAAGGGATAGGATACGTTTGCTCATGTGTCTTACCTATGTGTCTGGGTGTCGAAATGCACCCTTTGGATAAGCGATACAACAGCATGTGGCCCGCTGTTAAGCGATATCACGCCATGTGATTATCAATAGCGGCCCACCGATTGGCTTGATAAAACCGGAACAATGCTTTGGGGTTGCTGCCGCCCCGAAACGCAGAATGCGCTGTCAGCCAGCGCATTCTTGAATTTCAACTACTTCGTCCGATATTAGCGGATCCAAACCTCGACACGGGTATATTCAGAGCCTGCAACATGCCCGTCGACACAGGTCGAAGGCAGCACGTTTCCAAATCCATATGACGCCACCGTGTAGTTTCCCGATGTAATCGTTGACGCAGCCACATTTTCAAACAGGGCTTTGAACTCAGCCGCCGTCGCAGCCGAGATCGCAATCGCCTGTGCACTGCCTGCCGCACTCGCACCGTATCCTACAAAAATAATCTCACGTCCCTGATTGGGTGCCGTTTCCAGAGCCTCAATAAGGTCAATCATCATCGCGCGGTTCCAGGCCCCTTCAGGGCCACTCGCCGGACCGCCAGACATTGTCGTCGACAAGCGGTCTGCGTCAAAAAGCACTTGGAACTTCTGCGCTGCAGCAACACGCTGTGCGTCATCAAGTGTTGCTTCAAGTAATCCACTCAGACGCGCATTCTTTTCTGTTGGATCTTGCGTGATGGCACTGAAATTCACAAAGCCTTCGTTGGCGACAAGCCCTTGGGCGACATCACCGGCGGCAAAATCAAACACATCGGAAATCAGCGGTGTGCTTGGTGCAACGGCCGACGACGCCATAGCCGCACGGATCAAAGGGTAATCGCCGGAAATAATATTGAAGTTTGTGGGCGCGACAGCGATGCCGCAGGTCCCTGTCACATCAACAACATAGTTCTGATTTGCAGTTGCCGTGCTGACAATGCTCACACTGCCAGGAAACTGGCTAATCGAAGCCGAAACCCCGGCTTCGTCCGACATTGTCAGAACGTTTCCGGCAATCTCTTTTCCTGCAGGCTCCATCACGAGCTTCATCACTTCTACGCCCGTGTCAGACGCAGGTGGCAACTGGAGTGGCAGAATGTTTACATCCGCGCCACCAATCTGGGACCAATTCGTGACTTCACCGGCATAAATTTGCGCCAATTCATTGATCGAGATTTCCGTGATCCCTGCATTAGGGGCGACGACGACGGAGAAAGAATTCAAACCCAATAGATGATGGGTCAGATTAGTGCCGACTGCCCACCCATTCGGATTGTTATAATAAGAGGGCGCGGTTCCATTCAAAGAGACCGCCTCGACCATGATATCCGCCGCCGCGTCAGCGGCTGCAAAGGCAAGCGATGCGCTTTGTCCCATCGCATCATCTTGCAGAGTTAGAGCGCCCGCTGACGTCAACTCAACGGCTGTCGCGGACGCGCTGGTCACAGCATATGCGCCTGTCACCGTGCGATAAAGTGTGCCGTAAATAGAAGATCCAAATCCTACGGCCAGATTATCCTCAGTGGTGGTTGGTTCGGTTGCTTCTGCGGTAACGATATCTTCGAACGCATCAGCCGTAAGGCCGAAATCATTTGACGCGATGATTTCGTTACAACCCTCACCAAAACAAATCACTTCAGACGCAGGCACGCTGACCGGTCCTAAAACCGTCTGCACGCGCACCATTACGCCGTTGAACCCGACGATCTCGCCTTCGACGCTAATAAAGTTATCTGAAGACCGTAGTTCAACAGACTGCGCGAACAGCGCGACTGGCGCCGCGGTACAAAAAAGGGTCGTAGCTATTCGTTTCATCATCTTTTCAGCAGGTCTCCAGCACCCCGATGGGCAAACTTAGGTCTTATTTCCGTGGATCAAAGCATCCAATCAGGGCAAAACTAGGGACATCGCGACGACTAGCCGCCAATTGTGCATGCTCCAGCAACAATGCCTTACCCCTTATTTCTAGAGAATTCTGCTTGCTGCTGTCGTCGTGCGCAAAAACCCTTCCACAGTTTTGCCACAATCAAGAATGTTGCACGTCACTTGTATGATCACAAGTCAATGGTGCGCCTGCGGCAATAGAATCGGCCAACGCCTGATCACTGCTTAGAAATCAAGCGCTACCGGTGGATGATAGGTCATTCTCCGCAGAGCGGGCCAGCCCGGCAAAGTCGAACAATTTCGGGTCCAGCAGGTGCGAGGGGCGCGCATTCATCAAAGCGCGGAACATGACGTTGCGGCGACCCGGACTGTTCTTTTCCCAAACATCCAAAATCTGTTTGACCTGCTGCCTCTGCAAGCCGTCTTGCGACCCGCATAAGTCGCAAGGGATTATGGGATAATCCATCGCCTTTGCAAACTTTTCACAGTCAGCCTCGGCAACATGTGCAAGCGGACGATATAGAAACAAATCACCTTCCTCGTTCACAAGCTTTGGCGGCATGGTCGCAAGACGCCCGCCGTGAAAAAGGTTCATAAAGAAGGTCTCAAGAATGTCGTCTCGGTGGTGGCCAAGAACAACGGCAGAACACCCTTCCTCGCGTGCAATCCGATATAGGTTGCCGCGACGCAACCGAGAGCACAGCGCGCAAAACGTTCGCCCTGCCGGTACTTTATCCATGACGATAGAATACGTGTCTTGATACTCGATCCGATGGGGCACGCCCATTCTTTCAAGAAACTCGGGCAAAACCGTCGCAGGAAACCCGGGCTGGCCCTGATCCAGATTGCAGGCCACCAACTCCACTGGCAGCAGCCCCCGCCATTTCAATTCGTACAAGATGGCCAAAAGCGTATAACTGTCCTTACCGCCAGACAAACACACCAGCCACCGCACCGGAGTTGCGTCAGGGTCGCGCGCATCACACTCGATCATGCCATATTGCTCGATCGCTTCGCGGGT
>ENA-OQVM01005712-OQVM01005712.1-marine-metagenome-genome-assembly--contig:-NODE-5712-length-11761-cov-4.847912_pt1 | contig 11761 bp, 9 predicted proteins | sample MGYA00237776_ERZ505498 | MGnify/ENA primary metagenome ERZ505498 (study PRJEB26159, sample SAMN06265151) | marine metagenome | isolation source: Helgoland LTER site | place: Germany:Helgoland, sampling... | reverse complement strand
GGCTTTTGTCTGACAAATAACTTAATCACTCTTACATCCTGTGAAATTACTAGCTCCATTTACTGAGGGTAACACACCGCGCTGGTTGTTATCTTTTGATTTCGATGGCACGCTCGTGGTTCCCGACGAAGATCCTGCTGTTAGCCCAGAGTTTTTTGAGCTGATGAAAAGCATGCGCAGCTGTCATGGCTCGTGTTGGGGTATTAATACTGGGCGTTCGCTGATGCAGGCGGTTCAGGGGCTCGTGGATGCTCGGTTTCCCATTCTTCCCGATTATATCATTGCTCGTGAACGTGAGATCTATTTGCCCAATAAGTTTGGGCGTTGGGTAGGCAGCGAAGATTGGAACAAACGCTGTGAACGTGAGCATCATAAGCTATTTCGTCAGTGCCGTAAGGTTCTCAAGAGATTGAAACAATGGGTAGAAAATGAAACTGCTGCAGTGTGGGGTATTCAGCAGGAGGAGCCTGCCGGGATCGTCGCCTCAACAGCATCCGAGATGGATATGATTGTTGGTAAGATTGATGAGGAGATAGAATCTAAGGCGGCTCTCTCCTACCAAAGAAATGGCATCTATCTGCGCTTTAGTCATAAGCATTTCCACAAAGGCACAGCGATGCTTGAGGTAGCGCGTTTGATGGGCTTAACAAATCAACACGCCTTTGCCATCGGTGATAGCCACAATGATCTCGATATGTTGAGCCCTGAGATGGCAGGCTTATTGGCTTGTCCAGCTAACGCATGCGCTGAAGTTAAGCTTCAAGTGCAGAGCTCTGGGGGGTATGTCGCCAAGGGCGAGGCAAGCAAAGGAGTGGTCGAGGCACTTGAGGCACTATTCGCTGATCAGAAAAAAGCATCTGAGCTGTAAAAGCCCTGCTGCAGGAGGTGCGAGAATTTAAGAATCGAACTGAGCGTTCGAGAACAGGAACGAGTGTCCAGGGGTAGAATCGAGATCAAGAAACTCGACGAGATGATGAAAATACCGGCGGCGGGAATCGAACCCGCACTCCCTAGGGAACGTGATTTTGAATCACGCGCGTCTACCAATTCCGCCACACCGGCATGTGCTTTATATCCTTGGTAGAGGACGCGCGGAATTTGCGCTAATTTGAGAAAATGTCAAGATGTGAGATGGCCCTTATCGCTGACATTTTGAGCAGTAGAAGGTCGATCGATTTGAAATGACGATTTTTTGGATGCTTTGGCCACAATCCCGACAGGGTTTGCCTGCTCGGTCATAAACCTGGAGGCGTTGTTTGAAGTAGCCTGGCTTACCATCCTCTCTGAGGAAGTCGCGTAAGGTAGTGCCGCCTTGTTTAATGGCTTCGCTGAGGACTTGTTTGATTTGTTCACTGAGTCGAACGAGTCTTGGTTTGGAAATATTTCCAGCTTTGCGAGTGGGTTTGATGCCCGATCGAAAGAGTGCCTCAGATGCATAGATATTACCAACACCTACCACGGTTTTGCTATTCATGATGTGTTGTTTGATAGATGTCTTTCTGTTGCTGCAGCTAGCAACCAAGTAATTTGAATCGAAGTGACTACTCAGTGGTTCAGGGCCGAGGTGCTGCAGGAGGCGATGCTCCATCAAAGGGCCATCATTAATGTCATGCCATAAGACAGCTCCGAAGCGCCTTGGGTCATGTAGGCGCATTTCCATGTCGCCTTCCAGGCCGACGATGAAATGGTCGTGTTTTTTGAGTTCGTGGTCAGTGGGGCAGATACGCAGACTGCCTGACATACCTAGATGGAGGATTAAGGAGCCTACTTTGGAGCGTATTAAAAGGTATTTGGCCCTGCGCTCAACGCGCTCAGCTTTGTGGCCAACGAGTTCATGAACACACTCTTCAATAGGCCAGCGCATTCTGGATTCTCTTATTTCTATGGATTGAATCCTACGGTTGATAATGTAGGGTTCAATGCCGCAACGAGTGGTTTCTACTTCGGGTAATTCTGGCATGGTAATAGGGTGTGCCTTATAAAAAATATCTGCCTTTGTAATTGGAAAAGTGAATTCTGAAGCTAGTTTGACTTGTATCAGCACAGCATTTGAGGGGGCTCGTCAGGGTTGTGTTTGCTATTCAGTACAATACCTTAAACCTCCATTCGGCGGATACGGTAGCTGAAGTCAATTAACAAGATTAACAAGATGAAAAAATATATTATACCATTTCTGTTCACAGGATTACTTGCATTTATAGGCTGCAACAAAAAATCCACAGAGCCATCAAGTGAGAGCCAGGCTAAAGTTGAGGTTCCGACGCCAGATGTTTCTGATGCAGAGGTAAGTCCAGCACAGCGCGCGGCCAAGTTGGGTTTTGCGCAATACTTGCCTGCAAATGTGAGTGCCTACAGCGCGGTGATCAATGGTAGTAGCGTGATCGACAGGATGTGGAAAACTCCAGTGGGTGCAGTGATTAAAGAACGTTTGGAGGAAGAGGGCGTTTCCTTCGATGATCTTTCTTCGGGCCAAGGAATACTTCAATTGCAGGCCGCTCAATATGGTGAAGACTATTTTGTGGCATACGGAGAGAGCGCACCCAAGGTGAGCAAGGAGGTCATAGAATTTTCCGATCGTGTATCATATTATGCGGGACGAGTGTCAGTTTATGCAGGTAATGCAGCTGTAGCGGGTAAAATGGCCGAAGCGATGAATGATCCAAAGAAAGTCTTCGCTAAGCCGCTCAAGGGCCTGCCTGCTGACTTCATTGATATGTTCCGTGAGGTTGACATGCCCAGCTACTATCAAGGGGTTAAGGTGTCGGGTGAGGATTCCCGGGCACTTGTTCGTGATCAGCTAGAGGCAGTACCGAATTTTTTCAGCATGATTGAAGTAGGTGTTGAGCCGCTGGTTGTTGAGCGTGGCGGTGCTCAATTCGAGGGCTATAAATTTAGTGGTAAGAAGATGCAGGAAGAATTGGCAGAGGGTCAAGGAGGCATGCGTCCTATGATGGCACCTAGCTTGCAATTTGGAATGTCTCAGCAGGAGATTGATGAATTTATCAAACTCATCGAAGCTAAAACGATCGTTGCTTTAGTTGGTGAGGTTCATGGTTATGTCGTTCTTTTTATGGGGAGTTCAGAAGACGATTTTGTGTTGGTTGATGATGTTGAAGATTCGCTGTGTGCAAGCGATAAGATCAAATTCACAGATGATTATCTAGATAACGATTTGTTTACCTACGGATTCAGTGACGGGGGGATGGGCTATGATTTATCAGCGATCGAGAAAATATGTTATAAGCTAGGTGGTTCCTTTGCGAAAGGTTTGTCCGATCAGCTAGCTGAGTCAGATTCACTTGGCAATACCCAAGAGATTGAGGTGATTCTTGATAATATTGATAAGCAAGCTAGAGGCCTCGCGGCGATGTTCAAGGAGGCTGATGCTGGGTATGTGGCTTATCTAGAAGATGGTATCAAAGTTGAGATGCAAGGTGGTTCTAATATGCCGCAATATGATATGCAATCAGCGCATACACTCGCACCTATATCGCAAGGTGAAGGTCAGGTTCTATTTGCCAATTGGGCGACTGATCCTCAGTACAATGAGGGTCTCATGACTCTCATCGATAGGTTTGTTGAGGTGAGTTACTTGATGTCCAAGCAGGTACTGCCGCTTCTGGCATCACGGGCTGCGGCAGATGAGGGGAATGCAGACTTCATTCAGTATAATGCTAGCCTGCAAATGTTCGATCAAATGTTCAGCAAGGATTTGTTGGATGTGTGGCAAGCTTTACGCACCAATATGGCTGAAGGCCTTGGCGCAGAAACCGCCCTTGTGATCGATGTTAATGGCTCGCTTCCTAAGGTGCCAATGTTACCCAAGGCGATCATTGAAGGTGGCAAAATGCCGCGTGTTGCTTACGTCAGCACGGTTGATGACCGCGAAAAACTGCAAGCATCGTGGACACGTCTCAATACAGCGCTGGAAAGTCTGCTGAAGAAAGCAAGTGAGATGACGGGAGCTGAGATTCCAATGCAGGTGCCAATGAGTAGCGAGAAGGACGGGTTGAAAACCTGGTTCGTGCCGATTCCATTTCAGAACGATGATTTTGTTCCGTCTGTGTCAGTGAGTGACGACTTATTTTTTGCGACGACTTCAAAACGCTTCGCGGAGGGATTGTCCTCGCTTGCAGCTAAAGGAGGTGGAGAATCTCGCCAAGGAGTTTGGCTAGATGTCGATATGAAGGTGCTTCATAGCTATGCAGAGCAGTGGTTGAAGCTCATTGAGGAAAATGCCGCCGAATTCATGTCCGATGTAGAGCTTGAGGATTTCAATGCCAACAAGGAGATGATTGAAACAACACTGAGTGCTTTGGGCATGATGGATAGTTTGACTTATCATATGCGCCAAGAAGACGGAGTGACACGCACGTCCATGCATTTGAAAACGAAGTAATAATTTCTATTTCGTTTTTAATACCTCATGAGCCTTTTTGTCAAAGGGCAGGCTCTGCCGATTCAATTTTAAGCTATGTCCGATAAGAACATTTTATTTGTATGCACCGGTAATACGTGCCGTAGCCCGATGGCAGAGGCACTGTTGCGCAAGGCTGTAGGGGGTATCCCGGGTATTAAGATCAGTTCTGCGGGAGTTGGTGCAATGCCAGGGCAGTCTGCAAGTCGTGAAACTATTAGCATACTTGAGGCAAAAAAAGCACCCCTGCAAGATTTTCAAAGTCGGCAAGTAGATGAGCATCTACTCTCAAGTTCTGACTTGGTTATTGCGATGACAAAGTCTCATGCGGCCATTGTCAGGGAATATTTCCCTGAGCGCGCTGACTCTGTGAGTTTGCTCTGTGATTTCATCGATGAAGATGAAGGGCTTGTAGGCGCAGATGTTCCAGACCCCATAGGCATGGGTATTGAAGCGTATCAGGAAGTGGCTGAAGTGATCGAGCTGGCACTTCCTGGGATCATCAATAAGCTGGGTCAATAAGCCTCATCAACAATGTGGGTATGATTAACGACGATTCTCATATTAAGGATGTCGCCAGTGAATTTGCCATAGCTGGAGAGTTTATTGAAGGTGAGGAAGTGCATAGTGGTCATATTAATGCCACGTATAAGGCGACATTTAAAAATGATGATGGGCGCATACATCGTTATATTATCCAGAGGATTAACGAAAAGGTATTTAAGGATCCACTTGCCGTTATGCGTAACGTTGAAATGGTCACCAGCCACATCAACTCTAAGGTATTACGGGTTAAACGTGACAGCGGGGGGCAGACCTTAAGTCTTTATCCAGCTAGAGGCGGGAGTTTTTTTGCCTCAGGTAGAGGCGGCGGTATCTGGCGCTGTTATAATTTCATTGAGGGCTGCAGAACCTATGAAGTGGTAGCCAATACGCGCCAAGCTTATCAAGCAGCGCATGCTTTTGGTTCATTTCAAGACCTTGTCAGTGATATCCCCGTTGAAGATATCGAGGAAACGATAGCTGACTTCCACAATACTCCAAAGCGCTACGATCGTTTGATGAGGGTGGTGGATATGGATCCTTGCGGTCGTCTTGCCGAGGTGACTGCAGAGGTTGATTTTGTCGTAGCACGTAAGGCAATACTATCTAAGTTTATTGATTTAGAAAAACGCGGAGATCTGCCGGTGCGGATTACGCATAACGATACAAAAATCAATAATGTGATGATGGATGTAGAGAGTGATGAGGCGGTGTGCGTGATCGATCTTGATACGGTGATGCCAGGTTTGTCTCTCTATGATTTTGGTGATCTAGTTCGCACTGCGGTAAGTCCTACAGCCGAGGATGAGCGTGATCTCAGTAAGATAGACGTGCGCATGCCTATGTTCGAAGCCCTAGCGGAAGGTTATATCGATGGCTGCCATTGCTTATGTGATGCCGAGCTCGATAACCTGGCCTTTGCGGGTATTTTGATTTCTCTAGAGACGGGTATGCGTTTTCTTACCGACCACCTGGAGGGTGATATGTATTTTAAAATCCAGCAAGACGGACAAAATCTTGACCGTGCTAGAACACAATTCAGGCTTGTAGAGCTACTCGAAGAGCATCAAGCGGAGATGCAGAACTGTGTCCGCTGTTTAGCAAAAGCTAGGAGCTGATGATGGTCATCTCAGCATGCTGGCAGCCTTGTGGATCGCTTCGATAAATGCGTCCACCTCTTGTTCGGTATTGTAGGCTGCAAATGAGGCGCGTACTGTGCCGGTTATTCCATAGCGCGCCATCAGTGGTTGGCAGCAGTGATGACCAGTTCGCACAGCAATGCCCATTTGATCGAGTAGAGTTCCTAGATCGTAGTGGTGGATGCCCTCGATACGGAATGATACAACAGCCGCTTTCTGGGGTGCTGTGCCATAAAGTTTGATGCCGTCCACTGCTTTTAATGCAGCGGTAGTTTTTTGCTCAAGATGGCTTTCATGAGCAGCGATTTTTTCGATGCCAATGGCATTCATGTAATCAATCGCTGCAGCCATAGCAATAGCACCTTCGATATCAGGTGTTCCAGCTTCATATTTGAAGGGGAGATCGTTGTATGTTGTATGCTCGAATGTGACCTCCTTGATCATTTCTCCGCCACCACGCCATGGTGGTAGTTCGTTGAGGATTTGTTCCTTGCCATAGAGGATACCGATGCCTGTTGGGCCATAGATTTTGTGACCCGAGAATACATAGAAATCGCAGTTTAGTTCTTGGACATCGATATTGAAATGGGGGGCTGCTTGAGCGCCGTCGACAAGGACGAGGGCGTCATACTGTTTGGCCATCGATATGATCTTTGAGACGGGGTTGACAGTGCCTAGAGCGTTTGAAACGTGGCTGATAGCTACTAGCTTCACACTTTCATCCAGCATGCCTTGGTAGGCATCCATATCAAAGGTTCCGTCTTCGTGAATGGGTATGATTTCAAGATTTGCTCCGGTGCGCTGACATAACATTTGCCACGGCACAATATTGGCGTGGTGTTCTAGCGCAGAGATGATGATTTTATCACCCGTAGAAATCCTGCCGGAAAGTGCTAGCGTATTAGAAACTAAGTTGATGGAGTCTGTAGTTCCAGAAGTGAAGATGAGCTCGTGGGCGTGAGCGCAGTTTAAATGAGTAGCAATGGTCTCTCTGGCAGCTTCATGTGCCGCAGTGGCTTCTCTCGCAAGTTTGTGAGCCGCTCGGTGGATATTGGAATTGATATGCGAGTAATAATGCGTGCTCGCTTCCATGACCTGTGTTGGGCTCTGGGATGTAGCTGCATTGTCGAGATAGATTAAAGGTTTACCATTGATGGTTTGATCAAGAATTGGAAAATCTTTGCGGATGATATGAGGGTCGATGCCTGACATGGTGGTAAAAGAATTTTATTCAAATAGCTCAACACTGAGCTGTTTGATCGTTTCTGGAGAGAGTAGGAAATAGCTCGTTTCATCCTGATCCTCTGTGCTCATTGGGGAGCTGTCTATTTTGGCGAAATTGATGTAGCCGCCGGGAGTTTGAGAGATCCTTAAGGTCTTACGTATAGGAGGCAAATCATTTCCTTGATCATCGAAACGTCGCATGGAGACACTAATCGTGATTTCGGGGTTTTCAAGCGACATCATGGCTTGAGTGTGTAGGGGACCTAACCAACGTTTTGTTTTGAGCGAATCAAGGAATGTGAGCAATTTGTCAGCTCTGTTGGGGTTCAGGCTGGCGGAAGCATCTTCTCCATTCTGAGTGGCCTTCCATATGCCTGTAAAATGATCGTAGCTGAGCTCTGTGATTGGCTGATTCTTTTTCTGAATCGTAATTTGAGTAATATCCACTTTGGGGATGTGCCAAACGTGCGAGCTACGCCATTGCCAAGAGTGTTGTGATATTTTAGATAAAGTTTCAGGGCTGATTTGCCAGATATTAGGTTTTCCGACGATGTGGGCGTAAATGTTTTCCTGCTCGGTATCGCGTCCAAATGCCACTCTCATGCTTTCATCTTTAAAGCTGATAAATGCGATTTGAAGGAAGGGTTGATGAAGGCCGTAAGGGGAAAGGTCAGTGGCAGCATCCGTCACAAATTTCTGCACCTTGTCTCGCGTGATAGCGGTCATCAGATTGATGACAGCGTCCTGGTTGGCTTCCTTCCATCCGGTTCTTCGCAATACACGCCAGGTCGTTTTGGGTGTGCGCTGTAGCATGATGGGTGTCATTGCTTCTGGTCGCAGAATTACTGTTTTGAGTTGAGGGCCATTGAGGTGAGTCATGGTTTTTGCCCGCAGATCATTGACGCCTGATTGTAATTGGCTGAGTGCTGTGGTGTCAGGTATCGCAGCCTCTGTAGTGAGGGGTAATTCAAAGACGGCACCGGGGCGGTCACTGACGGTGGCGAGCACGGTATTGTCATTGTCCTCAGCTGGGGGGTAGATACGTAGAACGATCTCTTTTTTTACGTCTGCAAAGTGAATGGATAGCTCGCGTGTTTGGGCTGTAGTGTCCTCGCCCGCTGGCAGAGTTACGTTAGCTCGGTCCTCTACTCGGATCGCAGTTAGTTGGGCAAGGTCAGTGAAGAGTGCTTTGAGACTGGCAGGGTCAATGCGCAGTTCGAGGGGTTTGCTGATGGACCAGGCTGATTGTAAATCCTCACGTGAGACAACGACATCACCTTGATTGTTCTGAATACGGATATTATCCAGGTATTTTGGGCTGAAATAAAACGGGTGATGGTCTCTGAACCTGCTGAATTGATTTTTAAACAGCTGACCAATCGCGCCAGCGGATTCTTGGCTGCATACGTAAATGTTGTTTTTTTGTTCACCCTTTGGAATGCGTATGAAGATGGTAGGTAGTGATTTATTGTCTTCACCTTCGCTCGGTATGTGCCAGGCGGTCGGCCTTCCGATTTGGTAATGAGAGATGATTTTCCCGTTGGCATCACGCATTTCCACTTTGATAGATCCGTCTTGAAGGCCACATTCGTCTAATTCTATATCATCTCTGGGGATGATTTCTTCTACCTGTAGCAGTGCGGTGAAATGTATCAGCGCCTTCATGTAAAGTGGATCCGCGCGGTCTTGCCATGGTTTGGTAGCCATCCATCGATTGTCATCGATGATGAAATTGGCCACATCACCATCGCTATTGCTTAGTGTGATTTGTCTGACCTTATCGAGCTCTTCGATAGGAAAAAGCTTTTCTCCAGGTTGCGCCAATGGCTTGCCAAAGAGCCGGTTTCGATATTCTTCACCTGTAAATACGATCGCTAATGCACAAAGCACGAGAGCGATAACGGCAAGGAATATGGTGAAGGAGATGCGCACAATCGAGAAATGATAGGCAGGTATTGAAAACGAGTAGTTGGGGGGCTTAAGCGCGACGAGTGTTCCAGACAATCAACGAGATAAGTAGTGCCGCAGCAGGGATGAAAATGAGTACTAGCTTCGTGATAAATGCATTGTGAGCTGGCAGGATTGTCATTTTATGCCGGTAGAGTTTTTTAGGTCCGATTCCGATAAGCTCTTCACGACCGATGAGCCAATTGACACTGGATTTGATGAAGTCGGCTTGTTCTGGCCGTGTTTTACGGGTGGCCAGGAAGTCGGTATTGCCGATGACGACCATTTTTGAAACGAGGTTGGCTGTTTCGTCAGATGTAGCTTGTCCACGAAGAATCGCTGCTGAGAGATACAAGGGTTCAGAATAGTCCTCCTCGACATTGAATGCAGGATTCTGCTCATCAAAGCGGGTTTCCCCCCACCAGCCTGAGGTAGCCTTTACGAGGGCAATCGGCTGGATGCGTTTGTTGAGCAGTCGGTCATCGTTTTCCCTTACCTCTAAGCTGCAGCTGACGCCTTCAAATACTGTTGATTTACCGCCCAGCGAGCTGTTGATTTCAGCCCCCCTTACGAAAATGCTTTGCACGTTGGAGAGGGACTGGCCATTTTTCACAGTGATGATTCTATCATTGCGGGCAGTGATGCCATAACTGCGGAGAAAGATCCGTAGGTTGTCAAGTTGAGCGGTGGGATCGAGTGTGATCAACAATGCCGATTGTTGTCTGTCCCAATATTCTGTGAGAATTTTTAGCTCACGTTCATTGAGGTCATAGGCTGGGCCGATGAGTGCAAGCCCCTCAGCGTCTTCAGGTATTGTTTCTATATCTGCGAGGCGTATCGGGCGGAGTTCAATATTTTGCTGAACAAGTATGCGGCTCAGGATAATCCATGCGGGTTGGCCATCTTCCTCCTGAATGTTCATTTTGTCGGCGGCAAGGTAGATCCTACGAGGTGAACCCTCGATAGCGCTGATGAAGTTCGATGTGATTACATCTTCATCTTGCCATGCAACGATCGTCTGGTTGTCATCTTGTAAGTAGAGGTCGGAAACGCGGACCACTCGTAGATGCCCTGAGGTTTTTTGGACTGTTTGGTTAGCCTTGTCGGCTTTTGAACCGCCAGTGCTAGGAATAGAGGTGCTTGTCTGGCTGGGCTGATCGTCACTGTTGGTGGTATCTTCATTAACGAGGCCGTCGATGATGATCATGTCTTCGCTATATTTTATCCCATAAATAGCCTCTAGTTCTAGGGTGCGGTCTGTTTGGCGAAGTGGGTCGATGAATTCAAGCTTGATGGCGTCGCCAGCGATTCGTTGGTATTCATCAAGCAGGTGGTAAACTCTCGAATAATGCGGTGATGTGCGCCGCATGACAACGATGGCTTGCACCGGAGACTGGTGCTCTTGAAGCATCTTACCTTTAAGAAATTTTTCGCTAAAGTCTGATAGGCTGAAGTTTCTTTTCTCCGTGAGGTCGTAGCGTTTATGGTTCGTGCAGCTGAGGTAGTTAGCCGCAACCACTGCGGCAACAAAGAGGCTGATTTGAATGATGACATTAACCGTCCGTCCTAAACGCCGAACAGGGCGCGCAGATGATGTAGATGTTACTGTGTCAGGCATAGAGATGGCAGGGTGAGCGTTAAGATTTCCAGCGGCGGAAATCCAAGGTCAGATGAGTGAGGAACAGAAAAAAGGCGGCCATGCTGAGGTAATACACAATTGGCCGGCTATCAATGACCCCGCGTGTAAATAAGGCTAGGTGTTCTTGAATGGCTACATAGTGAAATACAGACACTGCTTGGAAGCCTTCACCTGTGTAGTAGGGCACAAACCCTAAGAAGAAAAGTATGACAATGATTGCGATGGTTATAATGCCTGCCACGATCTGGCTTGAACTCAGCGTGGAGGCAAAACAGCCAATGGCGATCAGGAAGCTGCCAACGAGTAGCAGGATTGCGTAGGTGGCAATCAGATGACCCATTTCAACAGGTGGAGGGTTGCCTGTTACAAAGGTGAATATTTTAAGGTGCAAGAGAATCGGGGACCAGAGCAATGCGTAAAAGCTAAAGGCTGCCACATACTTAGATAACACGACTTGACCGCTGGTGACGGGAGCCGTCATGAGGGTTTCGAGGGTACCTGTTTTTTCCTCTTCAGCGAAAAGCCGCATAGTCAGGAGAGGGAAAATGAATAGAAAATAGAACCAGAAGTTGGGTGCGCTAAACGACAAGAAGAGAAAGTTTTCACTCATCGGGGCGTCTTTCATTTTCTCCATTGCCGTGGTCATGGAGAGGCCTTGCATGAGTGAGACAAGGCCTAATATGACCCATCCAAAAGGGGTAAGGAAATAGTTTTTGAATTCCTTGCTGAAGAGTATGTAGAAAACACGCATGAATGGTAACAACTTGTTACACGGGAGATAAGCGAATTTGGCTTATGGTGAAAGGGAATAGTCGCGCTTAATCTAGGTTTTCGGGGCCAAATGCGTGGGGA
>ENA-OQVM01005710-OQVM01005710.1-marine-metagenome-genome-assembly--contig:-NODE-5710-length-11762-cov-3.616089_pt1 | contig 11762 bp, 10 predicted proteins | sample MGYA00237776_ERZ505498 | MGnify/ENA primary metagenome ERZ505498 (study PRJEB26159, sample SAMN06265151) | marine metagenome | isolation source: Helgoland LTER site | place: Germany:Helgoland, sampling... | reverse complement strand
GATAGGGCCAACCTATGCCTGGTGGCGCTATTACAGTTATGAATTGATTGAAGGTAACAGGAAGCTCTCAAAAGTTGATGCAACCAGAGGCGCCACAAGGGGTTCCTGGTATGCAATGGAGCGGATCTATAAAACCTATAAAGAGTCGAAAATGAATGAAGACGCGCTGCGCGAGTTAACCAATTCATTTGACCGAGAAACTGAACCAACGGTAGCCGACCTGGCCGGCAGCGTGGTTCGGTTAACCGGGACTTTGGACCGTCAGTATGAAGAGTGGCGGCGTCTGCTGCGAGAACTTTACCGAAAGGAAACCGGCTACTGATTGGGTTCAGGGTCGATTGACCTCTGACCTAAATGGACACCCAGAGGCCCGCGCCTCGTAGAGAGCGTCACCTGTGAGTTTCCACGCTGAACCGTGAGCGTAACCATTTCGTTTCGTTCACCCTGGATTGTCAGAGCGCGCAGATCCCTGCTGCTGTACAAAGGCTCATCTTCGTAACGTAGGATGATGTCACCCTGTTGGACGCCGCTCTGTTCAGCCGCGGAGCCCAATAGTACCGAAGTCACCGCGACTCGATTGGGTTGCCCCGTGTAGTATAGGTACTTGTCGTACGAAGCTTCGTCAACTTCATCTCGAACTCGAACCTCGTCGCCTCGCAATTGAGAGATTTCCTCGCGAAAGCGATCTGTCCCCATGTAGCCTTCCCTAATGGCGTTATCTCGTAACTCAAGCCGCCGAAGTTCGGCCTCACTCTGTTTTCGGGCGATCTGCTGCGCCGTAAAGGCGTCAAGACCCGCCCTGATCAGGCCGTCGGCAACAGGAAGCGGCATGCCCGGAGAAATGAATTCTGAAAGCTCCCCACCAGCGGTGGCGAGGTCGTTTGTGGGCTGGTTGCCAGCCCGTGTTGCCCCGCCCTTCTTTTCAACCCTTTGCTCCAGAAGACCTAACCGTTGCTTTAGCTGGGTTATCTCGGACTCAAGGTTATCGTTGCGTTGTCGTTGGGCCATGGCCTCTTGATCGCTGGAATTAGTGATCGGTTGGACGATGGTCGCAGCGTGTTCTCCGGTTTGGGACCAGAGCATGCCGATAAAAATGCCGATCGTCAGGAAAACGAAAAATCCGAGGTAGTACTTAACCATGATGAAGTGTCTTTAAGTTTAGTGTTGAGTGTCTGTAGTGGCCAATATAGTTCATGTTGATGGAGTTGATGGAGTCCAAGGTGTTACCAGATCTGGGGAAAGGTTCAGGGTTGGAGTAAATCAATGCGGATAGTCTTTTCAGCGATCATCAGGCTGGCTTCATCCATCAGCTTCATTGACAGTTCCCCAGCGTCCCAGTTTATATCGATCAAACCATAGTTGCTTTCATAAAAGGGCTTTATCAGGCGATGGGGCCCAGGCTCATCAACAGGGTTCTTGACGAACGACGTTAGGGGGACGTTTAACGAAGATGTTGTTAACTCGTAGAGGGGGTAGGGTTCAAATTCGGCTAACTCATAGATCGCGGCAGAATGGCGGTCGCCAGAAACAACGATTACCCCGTTTGCCATGGATGACGAGAGTAGCAGATAGAGTCGCTCACGTTCGGTCGGCATGACCCGCCAGGATTCCCAATGGTGACCATCGGCGATGAGCTGGATCGGCGTGATGATGATTCTGATGTTCGCAGGTTTTTGAAGTTGTTCTTCCAGCCATTTCCATTGGGGCTCCCCAAGCACGCTCTGGTTTGGATCCTGGCTTTCGACATATCGGCCTATGTCTTGGTCCGGGTGACGGGTAAGTGGGGTTCGGAAAGAGCGTGTATCCAACGTGATGAACTGCACTTGTTTGTCAGTGGGTCCTAGCGTCTGTTCAAAATAAACACCGGGTCTGGAGGTACGTTCATCTGACGGCTCGATGTTCCAGACATACTCGTAAAGCGATTCCGAGAAGTCCCGGTACTTGAAATCACCGCCTGCATCATCTTTACCGTAATCATGATCGTCCCAGGCCACTAGCAGGGGCGTGGATTCGCGCAATGCCGCGAAGCTCTCTACTGCTGAAAGGTTTGCGTAGGATTCTCGTAGACTCATCAGTGTCGGGTCGTCGGATTCATCCGCCGCGTAAACGTTATCACCAAGAAATACAAAAACATCAGGGTTCTGTGCTGTTATTTCGTTGAATATCCCGCTTTTAAGCGACGGGTGATAGCAGGAACCAAGGGCTATCCTGGTTAAAGCCCTATCGGGCGCGAGACTTGCTGCCGGCATCGGCACTGCGGGAGAAAACTCGTTAGGAACCTGTTCACTTTTATCGTCGCAACCGCCGATAAATGGCAGTACGGCGAGTAGTCTTATGGCACTGATCAATCGCATGAAAACTCCTGCTTTATTTAATCTTTCTTTTCGAAGACGCCCATTTTTTTCGAAGGAGCCATTTTTTAGTCGCGCAACTTAATGTGGACCGTTGACCAAGCCAATAGTTTAACTGCTAGCGTGGGTATTCACCGTGTTATCAAATTGCCGCATGATAAAGGGCATATGGTCATCAATCGCCCCCAGGCACCTTTCCGCCAGTTTCATGCCGTATTCCTGGTGCCCTTGGGTCAACACCAGTGCGGCAAGGTAGAAGCCAGGAGGAATGGCAAGCCGGTAGCTGTTAAAGAGCTCACTCTGGTGATAATGAATGCCATTTTGAGTCAGTATCTGGTGGTAGGTGTCGAGCAGCGTTTTCTCCCAGTTGCGTCGGTTCCGCGTTGTCAGACTGGTGATCATGAAATAGGCCAGGTCGAACCCGGGAGCGGCAAGGCTGCATTCGCCCCAATCGAACAGCATGAGGTCCTCGTCGCTGATTCGCATGTTATCAAGACGAAAGTCCATATGTGAGAAAACCTGTTTTTGCGCCGAAAAAAGTGACTCGTAATGGATTGATTGGCTGGCGTATCGCAGCATAAATTGAACCGGTCCGCTTTTTGGAAGTTCGGCCAGGCGATCGTGAACGAAAGTGGACATGTCGAGAGCTGCTGCCTTGAAACCAACAGAAAAGTTGGCAACGGCTTCGGGTTCACATGCCCAATAGCTGGCGTGCAGTCTGGCAAGATGGGTGACGGCGGTGGTGGCTTGATCAAAGTTTGCGCCTGATGTCACGTCGATCACAGGCCATTGTCCTGCATCCTCAAGCAACAGCAAAAATTCATGATCCGCGTTGAAATAGCACCTGGGGCTGCGAATGGCTGAGTGCCTTGATAGTTCCCGATAAAAATGTTGCTCTCTGCCATAGGAATTGAAGCGAGTTGCAAGCGCCCATTTTTCTGGATCTTCAGATGGTCGCTTTAAAATGATAGAAGTGGGCAGTGCACTGCCTTGCAAGGTGAGTCGATACAAATCCGACATGTATCCCTCTCCTGACCCTATGGGCTCAATCTGGAACGATTCGACAAGGCCGCCTAACGCCTGGCTTAGATAATCGGCGTTAATCTGTGAGATGGAAAGCATCCAGCTATTGTAAACCTAAATGTGCCTGAACCACTTGAATCTCGCTCGCCTGAAGACGTTTAGCAGGTTAACCTCCGGATTATGTTTGATGCACTTATTTACGACTCTGACGAAGAGGTCTGGTTGCGGTTTACAGATGCCTCGGCGGTCCACATTGCTAAAACCAATGAGGACGTCGCGGCTGTGCTGGATACGATCGAAGCAGCCTGCGCAGAAGGAAAATATGCGGTGGGTTATGTCAGCTTTGAAGCAGCGGGTGCTTTTGATTGCGCGTTGGTTCACCACCCTGCAGGATCGCTGCCACTTGCAGCATTTGCGGTCTTCGATAAGGCCGAAGAGGCAAGTCCGGAATTTATGTCTGGGGCTGGGTCTGGGTCTGGGTTTGGGTTTGGGTGTGGGTCGGAACCGCTGTCGGAATCGTTAGATCTGACGCCGATTATTGGCGAAGCAAATTTTGCTGATTCGATCCAGCAAATAAAAGCCTATCTCCTGAGCGGGGATACCTACCAAGTGAATTTCACTCACCAGCTAAAAGGTAATACCGTAGCATCCCCAAGTTCAATTTTCTCTTTTCTCTGTCGTGCCCAACCGTCTCCCTATGCGGCGTTCATTGAAACCGATGACTACGCTATTTGTAGTGTTTCGCCAGAACTCTTTTTTGAAGTTAATGGCACCTCAATACGGACCGAGCCAATGAAAGGTACGCGACCCAGGGGTCGGTTTCCCGAAGAGGATGTTGAGCTTTGGTCAGACCTTGCCAGTTCGGAGAAAGACCGGTCAGAGAACCTGATGATTGTTGATATGGTGCGAAATGACCTGGCAAAAATTGCGGCAACGGGCAGTGTTTGCGTAGGGGAGCTATTCGCCATCAAGCGCTTCCCTACAGTATGGCAGCAGGTATCAAGCATCAGTGCAGAAACCGATGCAGGTCTTGGTGAGCTCTTTTCGGCGTTGTTTCCCTGTGCTTCTATCACTGGTGCTCCAAAAGCCAGGGCGATGGAGCTCATTCGTGAGCTCGAAACCGAAGCGCGAGGTGTTTATACGGGGGCGATTGGACTGGTTAAACCTGGTCGACGCTCCAGGTTCAGTGTAGCCATCCGTACGCTCACGATTGATAAGCGTAACAACAACGCTAATTACGGCGTGGGCTGTGGCATCGTGTGGGACTCAGATCCGTTAGAGGAATGGCAGGAGAGTCTGACTAAGGGAAAAATTCTTGATTTTGATCGGCAACCTTTCAAGCTTCTGGAAACGATGTTGTATGAGCCGGCAAGCGGGGTGTCGCTGCTAAACCTGCATTTGGAGCGATTAAAGGCTAGCGCTGATTACTTTGAGTTCGGCATAGACGTGGAAAGTATTCGAGCTCGGCTTTGTTCGCTTCAATTGCTGAAACCAGCAAGACTAAGGTTGTTGCTGGAGCCGGGTGGCTATTATGAGGTTGAAGAGCATCCGTTGCCAGAGGCCAAATCAATGATTTCGCTGAAGCTTGCGAGCAAACCGATTAACAGCTGCGATATCTTCCTATTCCACAAGACAACACATAGGGAAGTGTATGAGCGGGCGCGAAATGATGCTGATCATTGTGATGACGTTATCCTCTGGAATGAAAAAAATGAACTCACGGAAACGACCATTGCAAACCTGTTTCTGGAAATTGACGGTGAGCTGGTGACGCCGCCTATCGCGTGCGGTTTGCTGGCGGGGACATATCGTCGACACATGCTTGACACCGGTAAGGTAAAAGAGGCCGTTGTTAAAAAGTCTGATCTGGGCAAGGCATCCAAAATATATGTCGGGAACAGTGTTCGTGGTTTGCTGGAAGCCCGCCTGGTTGAGTAATGAGCGCTTTGCGTTTTAATAATAGCGCGGAGGCAGTCCGCTATGGGGTCCTTCGCCGCCAACGAAATGCTGGATAGCGAAGCCTTCTGTGTGTTCCGTTAAGTGAAAAATAGTGTCGTTGGACTGCCCGAAGTGGAACATTTCTTCGGGACTATGCCCGAGTAGAATGCTGACCATGACGCGACCAATCATGCCGTGTGAAACGATGGCAATTCGGCTGTGCTGCGAGGCGAACACCTCATCTAGAAAGGGGCTAGTCCTTTTGATCATATCCGGATAATTTTCGCCGTTAGGTCCTCGATAGTTAAATTGATCTTCCTGCCAAGCGGCGAACTCCTTGGGCCATTTGATCGAGACGTCATCCCACAGCTCACCGCTCCAATCACCGCAATGCCATTCCATGATGCGTCCATCGTAGTTGATATCGAGTTTCAGATGTTGGTTGATGATGTCCGCGGTCTGCCTGGTTCGATCAAGTGGTGAGGCGACAAGATATTCAATTTCCAGAGTAGCTAAGAACCTGCCGTTGATGTCAGCTTGCTCACGCCCTAATTCAGTCAGATCGGAGTTCCACTGCCCCTGCATTCTCCGGATGGCATTCCACTCTGTCTGTCCGTGACGAATAAAATAAAGTTCTTTCAATTAGATCTTAGCCTCTATTTGGACCAGTTCGAGATAGGAATTCTGGAAATGTACATAGGCCACAGGTCCACCCCCATCGGGGAATGCCTCCTCGGCGTTGTTGAGCACCTGTAGTTTATCGACAGAACCCAAGCGGAAATGTGAGTAGCCGGCATCTTTAAAAATGTCAAAGCTGTGTTTGGGTGAAATGTCACCGGCTTTTAATGTCAGCAACGCGATGGTGACGCCCGGGTCTTCTCGAACGAGTAGATGGGCCGTTCCAATGCCGTAGAAGTCTTCAGTGCCCAGAAACCTGATATCAAAATTTGCCGCGTAACCGCGCTTGTGGTTTTCAAGATCCTTGTCGTCGGTCCAGATGTAGATTCGATGATTCTTGTGCCGGCTTTTACTGGACTCTATTAGTTCATAACGTTGTCTGTCCGGACCAATAAAAAAGAGCGTCGCTAAGCTGCCGTTAACAAATTCATCGTAACTGGATAAAGGCTTGATCAATCCTTTATCCATTAATGAGGTGGCTATCTGACGCGGATGTTGATGAGGCAGCCGAAAGATTGTTTCAGCGACTCTTGGTGAATCCGTGTCAGGTAGCGGCGCTGCGGTATAAGACGTAAACGTGTCCTTCTCAAAATAGTCGGGGTCGGTTATTTCCCCCCGCTTGTAGATGAATTGCCGACCAAAGGGATAGAGGTTCTTAATAAAAATTTCTGCGCCGAGTATTCTCAGGAACTCGTCGGTTCTACCAAGATCCCCGGTCATGAGAATGGACGCCTGATCCGCATCTTTCGAGGGAGCAGACTCTATAAGGGTTGTTCCAAAGTGAGCGATCGACATGTCAGCCATTAGTTTGCCTGAGTTGGATGGAATTAAAATTGAAGATGAAAATATAGCACAGCTGTCCCAAGGGTTGCTCACCGACAAGTTAGGCTTCAGTATAAAGAGACGATATAAAATGAGTCAGTCAATGTTCAATCTTATTCAGACACACCATGGCATTAGTTGTTCAGATATCGATGCAACCAAGAAGGTTCTGCGGGCTATTGGTTTTAGTGACACACAACCGGGCGCACCGGAGCCACTTGTCTTTAAAAACGAAAAAGGCGATCACATTGGACAATTGACAGCAGCCGTCCTGGGAGATGAATATCACACCCACTATGTCGAGAACCCGGAAACCCGCCACCAGATCGACCTGATAGAGATCCAGGAAGCAGCGCTTGTTCCAAGGCCCTGCGGGCCTCCCGCGCAAGGTGATCTAATTATCGCTTTTTCTTCAGCAGACCCGCTTAAAACCTACCGCGCTATGGTGGCGAATGATCACCCTGCAAATTTTAGTGATCCAGTGGATGTGCCGGGGGAAGATGGTATCCAGTTTGTTTGGCGTGACGGCCAACACAGCATGATCACAACGCAGGATAGCCCGTTCGCAATCGTTCACTATAGCTTGGAGGATTTTCCCAGAGTTCGGAAGTTCTACGAGTATGTGCTTGAAATTCCGGTCGTCGAAGTTGACGTTAATAACGACGGCAGCGGACGCTATCAGCTCTTTGGTATTGGCGGGCGCATGGATCTCGAGGTGAGGCCGGATATTAAACGGCTTGATCTTCGTGCTTGGGGTAAACATTACCCAGCGGCGAATCATTTCAGGTTGATTGAACGTGATATAGAAAGAATAACGGCAAGGCTTGAAGAGACTGGTTTGGGCGGTTGGGTCATTCCACCGGAGGGTCCCTTTGCCTTTATCTTTGGGCCAACCAGCGAAACGATTGAGACTTTCGACAAAAGTTTCGCGGTAATGATGGCTGGGACAAATTAATCACGGCACGCTCGAAGGCTGCTCCGGGCGTGTCGTGGCAATCCCCTTGGCTTTGCTTGTCAGCTAACCAACACCTCTAGTGCAGCGTTAAAGGTCGCAGAAGGGCGCATTGCTGTCGAAGTCAGTTCGGGGTTCGGTGAGTAGTAACCACCAACGTCGACTGGTTCACCCTGCGCTGTAAGCAGCTCTTCGTTTATCTTGTCCTCATTATGCTGAAGAGTCTCCGCGAACAGCTGAAATCGTTCTTTCAAGCTAGGATCATGATCCTGTGCCGCGACGGCTTGCGCCCAGTACATGGCAAGATAAAAGTGGCTACCTCGGTTATCGAGTTCGTTAACCTTTCGCGATGGTGACTTGTTGCTCTCAAGGAACTTGGCGATAGCATCATTGAGTGTGTCAGCAAGGATTTGGGCTTGTTGGTTGCTGAATGTAACTGCGAGGTGTTCTAGTGAAGCGCCCAATGCCAGAAACTCACCCAGTGAGTCCCATCTAAGATGACCTTCTTTTTCGAACTGCTGAACGTGTTTAGGTGCAGAACCACCAGCCCCTGTTTCGAACAATCCTCCACCATTGATCAACGGTACGATAGAGAGCATCTTGGCGCTAGTACCCAATTCAAGAATCGGAAAGAGGTCCGTCAGATAGTCACGCAACACGTTTCCGGTTACCGAGATAGTGTCTTCACCATTGCGGGCTCGCTCAAGGGAAAGTTGCGCTGCTTCAGGAACCGCCAGAATGTGGTATTCGATACCCGTCAGATCGTGCTCAGGCAGGTGTTCGTTAACTTTCGCAATAAGGTTGGCATCATGTGCTCGTTTCTCATCCAGCCAAAAGACGATCGGTGAGCCGGTCGCTTTTGCTCGATTAACAGCAAGCTTTACCCAGTCTTGGACGGGCCCGTTCTTCACGCGGCAGAGTCGCCAAATGTCGCCCTTTTCTACTTCGTGCTCAATGATCGTGTCGCCATTCGAACCTATAACGCGGATTACACCGTTTCCGGGTGCCTCAAAGGTGGTGTCGTGAGAGCCGTACTCTTCTGCTTTCTGCGCCATCAGCCCCACATTAGGTACAGAGCCCATAGTGGTCGGATCGAATGCTCCGTAGGTGATGCAGTGCTTGATTGTTTCGTCGTAAAGGCTTGCGTAACATCGGTCAGGAATAACGGCCTTCATGTCGTGCAACTCGCCGTCTGGTCCCCACATTTTCCCCGATTCGCGAATCGCTGCTGGCATTGATGCATCAATGATGACGTCCGATGGCACATGCAGGTTGGTAATGCCCTTGTCAGAGTTCACCATTGCCATATCAGGGCCGTTTTCAACGCAGGCATTAAGGTCTGCTTCGATCTGGGCCGCCTGCTCTGCTGGCAGCTGTTTTATTTTCTCGTAGGCATCGCCAACACCATTTCGGGTGTCTACTCCGATTTCTTCGAACACGGCCGCATGCTTCTCGAAGGCAGTTTCGTAGTATGCGCGAACGCCATGGCCAAAGATGATGGGGTCCGAAATTTTCATCATGGTGGCTTTCAGATGGAGCGAAAAGAGGACGCCTGGTTCAGTTCGGGTAATTTCCTTTTTAAGGAAAGCGCAGAGCGCTTTCTTACTCATGAACGCGCCATCGACAATTTCGCCTTCTTCAACGGCGACGTTCTCGGCCAATAGTTGTTTGCCATTGCCTTCAAACTCGATTTTCAATGAATCGCTCTTTGGCATGACCATAGACTTTTCGCTTTCGTAAAAGTCACCTGCATCCATGTGAGCCACATGTGACTTCGACTCGTTTGACCAGGCACCCATTGTATGGGGGTATTTGCGGGCGTATTCTTTTACCGCTTTTGCAGCACGCCGGTCAGAGTTTCCTTCACGAAGAACCGGGTTGACAGCGCTACCTTTAACCTTGTCGTACCGGGCCTTGATGGACGCTTCCTCTTCGTTGCTGGGGTCCTCCGGATAGGCAGGCAGGTCATATCCTTTCCCCTGGAGCTCTCTAATAGCTTCGTGTATCTGAGGATTAGATGCGCTGATGTTCGGCAACTTGATGATGTTTGCTTCGGGCTTCTGGGAGAGTTGCCCCAGGTAGGCCAGCTCATCAGGAATCTTCTGTTCCTCTTTAAGCCTTTCCGGAAAAGTTGCAATAATCCTGCCGGCAAGCGAAATATCTCTTATCTCTACATCGACGCCTGCGGTATCGGTGAATGCCTTAATAACGGGTAGGAAAGAGTAGGTCGCTAGGCGCGGTGCCTCATCTGTATCTGTGTAGACGATTTTCGGTGATTCTGTCATGGACAATTCTTATGCCTTCTCTGGTAGGTATCTCGTGGATACTTTTGTTGCGTGATTTGCCCCGGTCAGGGCGGCACTGTTCCCATATGAGGGAGCGGCTCTTCGGCTGCTATCCCACAATTCAGGCGTTCGGTTGGGGTCATTCCCAATCACAAAGCGTTGCGCAGTATAGAGGAATAGTCGAGGCTTCGCATTTACCTTAAATTATACGTCATAGCTGGCGTTTATCGGCGCTGCCGCCCTAAGTATATCAATTTCCCCGTCGAAGCTGATATATGAGCGCTAAACGCATGGCCAAACAGCCTGTAATGCCGAGCCTGGTCCCGGTCCTCATTCTGGAGATTAATTCAGCCAAACAGGCAATATGGACCTATATTGAATAGGCGTAACGAGGGACAGCCGGTTAGTGCGCGGGGCGCAGCGATCTGCAGCGATAAGTGCTGCAGGCTGCTGCTACCCGCCACTGAAGGCCCCGTGAAAAGGCTGACATTATACCCGGGACCGTGCATTCAGGCCCCGAAACGTTCGACGGTGAATTAGAGGGTTGGCGAGAGATTAGAAATAAGTTGCTGCTTTTTCTCTTTGCCATATGCCATCGCCAAATAGCTGCTGAGAATGCATCACCCGTTTGTGGTAAATCTGCACGTCGTGCTCCCAGGTAAATCCAATGCCACCGTGGAGCTGGGTTGCCCTGTTGGCGCAAAATTCCGCGGTGTCAGATGCGCTGGACTTTGCAAGGTGCGCCGCTTTGTGTGAATTGTCCGGGTCAGTGTCATAAGCGCAAGCAGCGGCGTAAACGAGCGAGCGAGTCTGGTCTCCCAGTATCATCATGTTCACGATAGGGTGCTTAACAGCCTGGAAGAACCCGATGGGTCGGTCGAACTGGGTCCTGACCTTCGCGTATTCTGCAGTAGCCTGGAGCAGCCATTCGCAGCCTCCGGCAATATCGGCGGAAATCAACGTTAACAGTGCCGGCATTGCCTTTTGCAATGTACTGGCCCCATCTTCACAAACACACTCGGCGGACACGTCGTTGAAGGTAACGCGCCCCTGGTCTCTTGTTAGATCGACGATTCGGTCGAATTGTAAATCAACCCCGCTAACCTTTAGATCAACACAGTAAAGCTTTACCGCGCCTTCATCTTTTGCTGCGACCAGTAGTGAATCAATTTTTTGTAAATCTTGCACATACCACGAAGTGCCATTCAGTTTTCCGTTACTGACAGTGATATCTGTAGAATCTGCTTCTAACGAGCCATCTTCACCGTAAATGGCGAGTGCCATGCTGGTGCCTTCCGCTATTTTTGATAACCATGACATTGCTGAATTAGTTCCAGACTCGCGTAGGACGAAGGTGCTCTGTAGTGTTGAGGTGAGTGGCGTCGGCATACCGGCGCGGCCCACTTCTTCAGCGACAGCGATAGCGGTAACCAGGTTCATGCCGACGCCGCCGGCGGCCTCTGGCACGGCAAGCGCTGTCCAGCCCAGGCCTATCATTTCATTCCAGACTGCTTTGTCGTAACTGCCGGTTCTGCTTTCGCCGAAGTACGGGTCCTCTGTCCCCTTAATTGACGCACGAAGTGCCAGCAAAGGCTGTTTGTCCTCCATGAAACGGCGCGCTGAATCTTTGAGCATTTCCTGCTCTTCTCCGTAACCAAAATCCTTGGGTTGAGCCATGTTTATTCTCCCTATTTGGTTTTTGGCAGGCCAAGC
>ENA-OQVM01005709-OQVM01005709.1-marine-metagenome-genome-assembly--contig:-NODE-5709-length-11763-cov-2.775287_pt1 | contig 11763 bp, 2 predicted proteins | sample MGYA00237776_ERZ505498 | MGnify/ENA primary metagenome ERZ505498 (study PRJEB26159, sample SAMN06265151) | marine metagenome | isolation source: Helgoland LTER site | place: Germany:Helgoland, sampling... | reverse complement strand
AGCATCGATTCAAACGGTACGCTTTACACCAATACAATCTTTGATTTTGAAAATAATGCATCTTCATATAGCCTCTTAATTCGGGTAACCGATCAGCACAGTGCATTCCTCGAAGTCTCTAAAAATATTGTCCTCAAAAATAGTAATGAATCTCCGGAGTCCATTACCCCATCCAATACCTCCTTCTACGAAAATCAGCCGATCGGTACCCTTATTGGAGATTTTAATGCCACCGACCCCGACGCCAATTCCACCTTTACCTATTCGATCTCCGGTTCCAATGCCCAGCTTTTCAACATCGATCCAAACGGTTCACTATACACCAATGCAATCTTTGACTTTGAAAACAACGCCTCCCTGTACACCCTTTTGATTCGGGTCACTGACGAGCACAACGCATCGCTCGAAATCTCTCAAGATATCCTATTAAAAAATAGTAACGAACCACCATCCACTCTCGCCCTGACCAACTCTACCTTTTTTGAAAACCAACTAATCGGTTCGCTTGTGGGTAGTATCAATGCCACCGATCCGGATGCCAATACTACCCTCTCCTACTCCATTTTGGAAAGCAATGGAACCTTGGATCACCACCTCTTCTTCATCGACTCCAATGGTAGCCTAAGAACCGCCCAGTCTTTTGACTTCGAAACCAATAATACCAATTATTCGATTAATATTCGTGTAAGCGATGAACAGAATGCATCCATCAACCAAACCTTTACCCTGACCCTGCAAAATATAATTGAAGATTTAGACAACGACGGAACAGAAGATTATTACGACTTGGACGACGACGGCGACGGATTTTCGGACGCAGATGAAATCGCAAATAATTCGGATCCCAGAGACGCCCTTTCTACCCTAAATCAACCCCCCTCCTCCATTGATCTCAATGGTTCAAGTATCGCCGAAAATATGCCAACCGGTTCTATTGTTGGCCAGTTCAGTGCCATTGACCCCGATGCCAATTCCTCCCTTTCCTTTTACCTTGTTCATACGAACGCACAGCAACCTATCGTATCCACAAACTCGAATTCATCATCTGCAAAATTTTCCGATAGCACAACCGCGGATAGTAATCAAACCACGGTTCTTCAATCTGAAGTGGAATCAAATATGTCCGCCCCCTTTATAGTTGATCCAAACGGCACGCTCCGAACCACCCAACCCATCGACTTTGAAAATAGCCCCAATCTATTTACCATCAAAGTTCGTGTATCGGATGAATGGAATGCCTCCATCGAAAAAGAATTTACCATTCAAATCCTCGATCTCGATGAAAATGCTCCAACAATCTCCCTTCTTGGCGAATCTGTCATTACCCTTCTTTCCACTGATACATGGATCGACCCCGGGGCCACTTGGACAGATTTAGAAGATGGAAACGGAACCATATTTGCACAAAACGATCTGAATCAAACCCATCCAACCTTTGAGGATTGGGTCCAAAATGGAAAACAATTACCCGAGGGAATGATGTTTCTGGGAGGCACACCTTGGTTTGATGAGTTCACAGGAAAGAACCGCGAAGATAGGGAAGTATACGATATGATTTTTGCTACCCAAACCGGGGAGTATAAATTAAACTATGTTTACAAAGATCAGGCAGGCAACCTATCCAATCTGGCAACCCGTACCCTTTTGATCATCCACCCAACCAAACCCATCGTGCAAACTCTAAATGCCATCATCGATGAAAACGGCAGTGTTCAATTTGGTGCTGAAATTCGATCGGGTGCGAAGATGGAATTGATCGAAACTGGTATTCACTACGGGACCGACCAGATATTTTCTGAATTCAACCAAATTCCCCTATCCCTTTCCACCATAACGGACCAGTATTTCTCCACCCCCCTCAAACCACTAGGAAACAATCAAATATTTTACCGAGCTTATGCACGGAATAAAGCAGGCACCTCCTACGGTTCGGTTAAAACCCTTACCCTACCCTCCGAATCAAACGCCACAGTCTGGTGGTCGGGTTCGATCGAGGAGCAAGGTGGTTGGCAAACCTCTCCCTGGTTTGGCTCATTCCGCCGGTATCCACAGGGATGGATTTTCCATGCCGATCTAAATTGGCTCTACGCCTATGCCGGTGAATCCGGCGATGTCTGGCTCTGGTCGCAGGATCATGGATGGCTATGGACAGGTCCTGATGTCTATCCACACTTGTTTAACCACGGCACTGCCAACTGGTTCTACTTCCTTAAAAAGCAGGACGGAAAAGCCCATTTTTACGACTATTCCACCGAGTCGGTTAAGTAGTCCTACTCCTCCACTCAACCAACTACAATACTCCCCCCTTGTCACTGCGAGGAGTGGACCCAAGTAAGGGTCACCCCTTATCCAATATATTCTTCAACTCTCGATGGGCGGAGGAACAACTAATTGTTCCTCCGCAGTTGTTCTAATCTTTGTCTTGGCAGAGAAATTGGATATGTAATTGACAGAATAAACTTAAATGGTTTAATCTGCTCAATAAATTCCACTATTTCTTTATCTACAGAAAGATATGTCATCTAATAGATACAGTAACGAAGTCACTTATTTGAACTCTCTGGTGTTCAAATCTGCCTATTTGCTTTCTATTGTTCTCTTTAATTAACTTTTTTTGACCGATCATAAAAATGAAAATACCTAAATTCATACTCTCTCTCAGTTTTTTCCTTGTCCCCTTTTTAGGGCATGCCTATGAGCAGGACAACTGGTACTTGCACGGCCCGATCGATGGTAACCTGTCGGGGGTGTTTCACCAGGAGTACAACGCAACAAGTAAGCGAGACATGCTTTACAAGACCGCAACCGGTGTTGGCCTTGAAGTACGGGACATCAACGGCAGCCTCCTGCAAACCATCAATACGGGGGGCATAACTTTTACCGATATTGAATTTGATCAGAACGCAAGTCGATTGTTCGGAATCAATGCGAGTAAGCTCACCTGCTTCGAGCAGAATGCATCCGGTGGTTGGTCCGAGCAATGGCGCTCCACTCAATCCGTTAGCACTATGACACAAGGACCAAGTGGTAACTTATTCTGTGCCAATAATGGGAACAAAATCTATGTTTTCGAACAAAACGGTACCATGAGTAACGAGTTCGGATGGGTGGATGGGATTAACTCGTTAAGTAATAATGCTAATGTAGTCGGTTTTCTACCCAATGCTCAACTGGTTGTTTTAGCTAAATATAAAGTGATAGGAGGTGTCACTGACATTAGGCATTTTATATTTAAGGAAGATTGCTCACTCACCTTAAATCCTCTTCGTGTTGGAGGAAATTGGAGAGATGAAAATTACAGTCGGGCCGTACCAAACGGACAACCTTCGAAAGACGGCATTATAAGCTATCGATTTAAAAGACAATACTATGATAGCAGTTGGTCTAATCTAATATACTCACCTTTTTCAGCTACTATTACTAATCCTGGGATACTGGTGAGCCTCTGGCTACAAAATGGAGATTTTATTTCTGGGAGCAATTTGTACAGGCGTACTTTCCGGACGAAGATGGAGACCAATCACAATTCCGTTCCCCAACCCGTGATCCACCGGATTGCTCAGCGCACGGGCACGAACGTTCTGGAGTTGGACTTCGAGGTGATTGATACCGATGACGACAATGTCACCGTGGGTATCCTCGCCTATTGCGGATCCGACAAATTGGTCCCACAAGCTTGGCTCAACGGCACGGGTAGCAAGATCGGTACCCCCATTGCCACCAATACGGTTCATAGCATGGAGTGGGACGCAAAGCAGGACTGGTCGGACAGTACGGGTGCCATCAAGTTCGAAATTCTTTGCCAGGACGGCAGCCGAACCAAGCCCGTCGACTTACACTTCCTCACCCTGCCTTTTTCCGATGGGAATATGACGATCAGCCGTTCCCCGTTGAAGGATTCTGACTTTCTAAACTATGCCAAATTCTTGCTTGCGACTGGACAGGCACAGTTTGAGAGCAATACTTCCAATGCGGTAGTTTTGCCTGGGGATTCAAACACCACAATTCCTTTCACTTTTACGAACTGCGGAGCATCTGGCAGATCCGGACCATCAGTCTCTCAGATTAATTCGACATACGCAGGTACGAGTTTGGATGGTAATGTTACAGCAGGCTGGAAAGCTGGTTATCAGAAATGGATTGTTCCAGTAACAGGTCATTATTGGATCGAAGCCTACGGTGCAAGGGGAGGGAACTCCAACCAAAGTGGCGGAGGCGGTACTTATTTAAAAGGTAAGTTTTTACTTAGCTCAGGCGATGAGCTCAACATAGCTATCGGGCAAGCTGGCGGGGATTATAGTAAAGGTGGATCCGGGGGCGGAGGAACTTTTGTGGTAAAGGACAATAATAATACCCCTCTCATTATCGCAGGTGGTGGTGGTGGTGCTGGTGAGAGTTCATCGGCATCGCTTTTAGTCTCAAACCTGACTAATGGATTTAATGGAACTAAACAAGGAGGCAGTAACGGGGCTGGCGGTAGCGGTGCAGGGAGTGGCGGTGGAGGGGGCTTCTCAGGAAATGGATCATCTTGGTACACAAACCAAGGCGGCTTTTCTTATCAAGAAGGATTGAATGGGGGAGATTCAAAGTATACAGGCCAAGACGGCGGATTTGGAGGGGGCGGTGCCACTCATGTTAATTTTTGGCGGGATGGCGGAGGTGGTGGGGGCTATTCCGGCGGAGGAGGTTCGGAAAATGGAGACGCGGGCGGTGGAGGTGGATCCTTTAACAGTGGAGCCTTGCAATCAATTACTCCAGGATTAAATGATGGTCATGGGAAAGTTGAAATACGGCCAATTCAGACTGTAAGAATAATTGATGGTAATTGGAATGTGCTTAGTGAATGTAAAGAAAAATTACTGAAATCACTTGGCTCTAACTATCGCTTCGCTACTTCTGCAGATGTAACTAAGGCACGCGAAGCGGCCACTCCGGGAGCAGTCAATAATTGGACGGCAAGTAACCAGGTGAAGCCAAGAAATTTGCCGGGCAAGGTAAATGAGTATGGATTCGATGTATCCACCACCTCGGGGTTCTGGGTAATTAAGGAATAATTTGTTAACCGGAGGAATTAACAACCAAAAATAATAACAAGGAAAACGAGTGAAACTTAAGGGAAATACCCAAATAAAACTTAGCCAGGCAGGCTGGTTTGTTTTTGGTTGCGTCCTCTTGCCACTTTCCTCTTTTGGTGCCCTCTTTCCGGTTACTCAATCCTCATTGCCTGCCGGATTGGTCTCGCAAAACGCAATTATTGAGGAGGGAGAAAGTTATACCAGCATCAATCCACAGCTCAATAAAAACGGATACACTTTTGGATACTGGAAAATTAATGGCGTCAGACAGGCAGGGGCGGATGGTCGCTCCCTCACCCAGGTATCCACCATCGTTCAGGGAGATTCCAATTTTACCGCCCATTACTATGGTGATAATGAAGATACCGATGGGGACGGGGTAATGGACTGGTTTGAATATCGGATGTTTGGGGACTTGAGCAGAAATCCATCCGATGATTCCGATGGGGATGGATTTTCCAACAAGCGTGAGAGCGAGCTCGGACAGGATGCATTAATCGTCGACTTTATGGAACCGGGCGGAATCGCGGGCAGAATGTCCAACACATTTACCTATGCGGATACATCAATGTCAGTGGTGACCATCAAGAGTAACCCATCCGGTTTCATCACTACTTCGATCACTAACAAGGAATTGAATGCATCGGTCAGTACCCAATCCCTCAACGGAGCGACCAATGGTTCAGACTTTGCTTATTGGACGGTGAATGGGGTGCGTCAGGCATCTCCCAATGGACTGGCGAGTAGCAAGGTAACCCTGAACATTTCGGGAGCTACCCTGATTATTGCCCACTATATCCCCAGTACGGAGGATACAGATGGGGATGGAGTGCTCGATTGGTTTGAAATGTACCAGTTTGGAAACTTGGCATCCGGTCCATCCGATGATTCCGATGGGGATGGATTTTCCAATAAGCGGGAGGGCGAACTCGGGCAGGAAGCCACCATTGCCGAGTTTGTGGAAGCGGGAGGTATTGCAGGCAGAATGTCGAACACTTTCAGTTATGCCGACACCTCAATGGTCCTTGCCACCATCACCAGTAATCCGAAGGGATTTATTACAGAATCGGTCACTTACAAGGAATCAAACTCCACCGTGACCACACAAAATTTAAACGGGGCGACCAATGGTTCCCAATTTGCGTACTGGACGATTAATGGGGTCCGCCAGTTCGGACCGACAGGGGTTTCCCAGAGTCAAGTCTCGGCAACCATTACCGCAGACACAATCTTTACCGCAAACTACATCCCAAGCACAGAAGACACCGATACGGACGGGGTGATGGACTGGTTTGAAATGTACCAGTTTGGAAATCTGACCCAGGGTCCCAATGATGACCCCGATGGAGACGGTTATTCCAATAAACGCGAGGGTGAACTTGGACAGGAGGCCACTATTGCCGAGTTTGTGGAAAACGGGGGAATTGCGGGCAGGATGTCGAACAGTGTGACCTACTATCTTCAGGTAAACAATCCACCGAACGCATTAAATTTATCCAGTACAAATGTTCATGCTAACAAACCTACCGGTGAATTGGTTGGAATATTTCAACCAAGCGACCCGGATGACTCCGATAATAATCAAAGCTATGTAATTTCATTCCTCGATGGAAATGGATCCACTGACCGTAACAAATTCTCCATCTCTGGAAGGAATCTGCTTACCACCTCCTCATTGAGTGTGGGAAATTATTCAATTAATGTCCGGGTGAGTGACGATGAGAATGCATCCCTCGATAAAAACTTCACCATTCAGGCCATTCTCGATCCGAACAAGGACGACGACAACGACGGGCTGACCTACTCACAGGAACAAGCCCTCGGCACGAGCGACTCCAACCCCGACACCGACGGGGACGGGGCCACGGACAAACAGGAAATGGAAAAAAGCACAAGTCCGCTTGATGCAAACTCATACCCGCCCCGTGATTTCGTTCTAGAAGACAAATCAAGCGATTGGAATTCGACTGATTGGCAAGTTTACAATGGATTGTTCACTTTCCCGCAAAGCAATAACACAAAACCCTCCGTCCTTGCTTCCCAATTGGACTTACAATTCATAGGAAATTATCCCCCCGGCCCGAGTGATTATGCGCAAATCGCTGGCAATACTTCCGTTACCGTCACCGAAAACATAACCGTTCGCAAAATCCACTTCTGGAGTGATGCAAATGAAATCATTGTTAAGGGAAGTTTGAAAGTTCTCGAGGGATTCAGCACTAACAACAACTCTGACAGAAGGATCATCGTGGATGGAGGATACTTTGAAACCCCCAATATAAACGGTTCGATTTCTCCCATTTTCCTCACCGTGCAAAACGGAGGAACTGCGATTTTCAATAGCGATTTGTCGTGCAGAGGAGGCCTCATCAAGAACTTAGGAGGAACCATCGAAGTGAAGCAAAACGTTTCCGGCCATGGAGCGACCCGTTGGGAAACCGAGGCCGGTCACGTGAAGATCGGGGGATACCTAAGACAGTTCAGGGAAAACTCGGTTTACGGAGGAAACAGCAGGGTCGACGTTAACGGATCGTATCAGGGAGATGGAAATTACGGGTTGTATTTTTATGCATCGGACGGCAACAGTGGTGTGATCGTGGAAGATAATGCCTCCATGTTCATTCGTCATGGTACGGGCATCACCAGCCACGACGAGGATCGCGACCTCACCATTCGCGACAATGCCTTGTTCGTAACTCAATTCATTGACTTTACGGCCAAGGATCTCAACGGCAACACGGGCTCGGACAACGGGAAAAAATGCCGGGTGAACCTGAATGGAGGAACCTTGAAGACCGGTGAGGTCCGGTTGGCTTCCCAGAGCGAATTCAACTGGAGGGCGGGCACCCTGCAACCCGGTACCTTGGACGGCCCACAAAAACTACTTTTCCATGGAGACCTCAATGCTTCGGACTCCAACTCCTCACTCCTCATCGAGGTGACGGACGCGTCGAATTACGGAAGCCTCGAAGTGAACGGTACTCTGCAACTCGGCAAAGGCGTTCTCGACCTAAACCTCACGGCCCTGAAGGAATTCGATTCGGTAAGCGGAACCTTGAACGCGGTTGTATCCGCCGGACAAATTAACGGTGAGTTCAATAGCCATTGGGCTGGTCCGGAAATGTCCGAGGTCAGTAGCATGCAAATGCTGGCGCTCAACTGCTTTTTCGTTGAATACAATGGCTCCGCCATCAACTTGCATTACCGGATCGCCGGAAGCTTTATAAATTCTTCCCCCACCGACTTGAACTCCACCGCTCCGCTCAGCGTCGCCGAGAACCAACCGGTTGGCACGGGAGTGGGAGTATTCCATGCCACCGACCCGGATGCGAACGCCACCCTGACCTACACGCTCGTCAACGGTGCCGAACAGAATAACAACTCTCTCTTCAACCTCGACTCCAATGGCACACTCAAAACCGCCACCACCTTTGATTACGAAACCAACGCCTCTACCTACCTCCTAACCGTTCAGGCAAAGGATGAGCTAAACGCCACCATCGAAGGAAACTTTAGCATATCTCTGCTCAATATAATTGAAGACTTCGATCAGGATGGAATCGAGGATCATTACGATTCCGATGATGACAATGACGGTTTTACTGATGTCAAAGAAATCGCCTATGGGTCTGATCCTAGAGACGGAAATTCAACTGCCAATGCTCCTCCGCAAATTACTCTCGGAAGTACATTCCCCGATCAGCTTGATGCAAATGGAGTATTTCACATCGGGCATGTGGAGAATCAAACAGATATCATTCGAGTAACTGCAACCGATCCAGATGGCGATGATTTGAATTATTCCATTTATGGATGGGAGGATCTGCACCATTTTGAAATCAATGCAAGTAGTGGAGATCTTCGCTTTAAACTGGCACCCAACTTTGAAGAGCTAACAGATCATAATAAGGATGGAGTTTATGGAATCGTCTTGCGGGTAAGCGATGGCCATGTGCATACAGATCAACCTGCCTGGATTTGGTTACAGAACGAAAATGAAGCACCCACTGATCTTAATGCGAGCCAACCCTTACAATTCCTTGAAGAACAACCAGCAGGCACTTTAGTCGGAAACTTCTCAGCTCACGACCCCGATGCCAATACGACCCTCACTTATTCAATGCTGGATGGAAATGGATCTTCAGGAAATCAATATTTCATCCTCGATCCTAATGGCACTCTTACAACAGCTCAGGTTTTTGATTACGAAAATAATGAATCCAATTATTCCATTCGCATAAAAGTATTAGACGAGCAAAACGCATCTATGGAAGGTACTTTTGTGATTCAGTTGATCAATGATCCATCAGATGACTTCAACTCTCCAGATTCTAACTATACCAGCCCGAGTGGAGACTATCAGACTCCGCCAGGCGACTACCAATCTCCGGACGGTAATTATTCATCACCCAGTTCAGATTACCAGACTCCTGGAACGGACTACCAATCTCCGAACGATTCCTATGAACCATCTCCCGAGAATAACCAAAGCATACCCAATCCAACCAGCCAGATTTATGTTCCAATCGTGGAAACATTCCCTCCAGACCATGATGGAAATGGAACCTATCATTTAGGCGGTCGGATCCTCACGGATGGTGGCTCATCCCCGTTCGAGGTTGGGATTGTATTAAGCACAAAGATTTCCCTTTCCGACCCTATTCGTATCGCCACCCAGCCCGATCAAAACTCAAGCGTTTTCCATGTTTCATATGCTGATCTGCTTCCCGGCAAAACTTATTACTTACGAGCGTATGCCATCAATCAGGCAGGAGAAAACCAAGGTCCTCTGAAAAAATTTAAGACCGCTCAAAAAACCGATCCGGATAGTTGGTACAGTGTGGCGGAAGCATTACCCGGCGGATGGAAAATGTCTGATTGGCTGGGTGCATTTCGTCCTACCGAACATCAATGGATCTACCATGCAGAAATGGGATGGCTCTACCCCTCCCCGATGGAAGATGGCAGCCTTTGGCTATGGAACCAAGCCGATGGATGGCGATGGTCCCAATCAGGAGTCTACCCCTACCTGTTCCGTTGGCGAGATTCGGCCTGGGTTTATCTACAGGGACGAATCAATGGCCGGATTCTTTACTACAATTATTCAACCCAGTCCTACGAATAATTCTCCATCCTTTCAACCACTCTGCTGGTAACAGGCTCTAATTCTTCAAAAGCAGGACGGTATTCCCAAGTTTTACGACTACACCACCGAAGCGGTAAAATGAACAAATTTTCTTTTTTGGGCTTGTTCGAATCTTTCCAGGGGGAACGAGTCAATAAATAAAATTACATAAAATATACTCATCCATCCTCTCAAAATATTAATAGTGTGTAAGATTGACTTGACTGATTAAGTGAAGATTATAAATTATACTTCTTTTACCTATCCTTACTCAGAATTTTTTACTACGATATTTTATAAATCATCTTTGTCATGAAATTAAAAAGTTATCTCTTTTCTATTTTTTCTTTATTCCTGCTTTGCGGGATTACCCATGCCGGCGAGCAGGATAATTGGTACATCGCAGATGAATGGACTGTCCCCGACGCAGTCGGTATCTTTTACGACCGTAATGAAACTACGGGAGCGGAACGCCTCTATGTAGGCAGTTCACAAGGGGTTCAAGCATTTGAAATGAACGGGACTTTAATCCCAACCCTATTGCCAGCGGAGAGCTCAGATTGGTCAAGAATACCACGCTCTATAACAGTGGATGCTAATGGTACTGTTTACTACACCACTTACTATAATTTAGAATCAATTGGATATGGACCAGGGCGGGTCGCTAGTGTGACGGTTGATCATAACGGTAGTAATTATTATGGCCAAGGCAGTCAATCGGATGATATAAATCATTTCCGACTCAATTTTTCTGGTGGCAATGGAACCGGAGCCAGTGCATATGCAGTGATGGATACCAATACATCCGACACAGACAGTTATAATAAATTTGTTACCTCAGTGGTGGTCACAGATGGGGGAAACAATTACACATCCGAAACCAATGCCACATTAACAAACAGTCATTCTGGTTCCGATTATGCTAGTTTCACCGTCAATTTGGGGAGTGCATTGGGTACAAATTGGAAAAAAAGTAACTATATTAATTCTGAAAGCAGCCTAGCGATCGATCCTACATCCGGTGATTTATTTTTAGCGAAATCCGACCAACATAAGATTCAAGTATTTGATAAGAATGGAACCATGAAAAGGGAATTTGGATCAAGCGGAAGTGCCCCCGGGCAATTCTCTTCTCCACGGGATCTTGACTTCATGCCCGATGGCACATTAGTCATCGCAGACAACTCATATCTCCATTTTTATGATGCCAACGGAACATTTTTAAGGCGGACCGGCAATGGTCGGAATAATGTTTCAGTCGCCCGAGACGGAACAATATTCAGCTATGGATATCTAAGAAATAGTGAGGGTGATCCCATTTCTAGAGTAGGAAATAATAATAATACAAATTCTATCAATTCCGATTCCAAAACCTGTTTTACCCCTGAGGGTGACCTCATTGAGAGTTACAATGGAAAAATAAGAATCTGGAAACGGGCGTATCGAACCAAGGGGTTACCCACTCCCAACAAGATTCCATTACCCGCCATTCGAAATGTTTCCCAACGACCAGGAACTAATGTGGTGGATATTGACTTTGAAATCATTGACCCCGATGATACC
>ENA-OQVM01005699-OQVM01005699.1-marine-metagenome-genome-assembly--contig:-NODE-5699-length-11790-cov-7.682575_pt1 | contig 11790 bp, 9 predicted proteins | sample MGYA00237776_ERZ505498 | MGnify/ENA primary metagenome ERZ505498 (study PRJEB26159, sample SAMN06265151) | marine metagenome | isolation source: Helgoland LTER site | place: Germany:Helgoland, sampling... | reverse complement strand
AACTTAATGGTAAGTTTTATATGTTTACCTACGATTCAGACTCAGACGGTAATGCAGAGTGGACTCTTTACCCCTGTAAATAATAGAAATATGGGCTTGGAGCTTAGGTTCTGAGCCTGTTTTCCTATCTGATATAAACGGGTTATGTCGTGGATCGATGCAGAAAGTGCCAGTTTAGATTGAGACTGTCCCACCTGATTAACTCGGGTAATAGCGTATTTCGGAATGAAGTATCTAGCGATGAATAAAAAGAAACTATCTCCTTTTGCCTTACTAAGCCTAGCTGCATGTGGTGGTGGAGCCACTAGCGGTTCCCATGGTTCCAGTAAAACTTCGCCACTGAAGATCCTGGCACTCCATGGAGGAGGAGAAACATCGGCGAGTTTTAGTAGTCAGGCTGGTATGGTAAGCCTGATGAATAACTTACCTGAGTTTGAATTTGTATTTGCTAATGCACCCTCTAACAACGTTTGGATCCAAGATCCTCCTGGTGGAAAAGGTGTCTCCAACACTGACACAGATTGGGCTGATGACTCAATCGCTTATCTTGACGATTTGGTATCCCAAGAAGGACCGTTTTTTGGGATACTTGGGTATTCGCAAGGGGCTGCTTTTATTCCAGTGTATCTGGCCAATACTTCAAATACATTCAATATAGCGGTGATGAACAATGGATATTTGCCAACAACTCATCAGGGTTTGATGAATACGATAAATTCCGTTGCCCCATTCGAGATTACATCACTGATATTTTCGGGTGAAAATGATTATGGCTTTAAAGATTTGGCACAGGGCCTTGCTGATACGTTCAACAACTCACTTTATATTAGAAGTTCAGTTGCAGGACATCATTTGCCATTTGAAAGTGATCCAGCATTTGATCTAGTTCTAGATTTTATATCAACAAATTTGGATACATTTGCCGCTGATTATGGTATTGGAACCGACGGTGATGACGTTTTGATAGGTACTACTGGTGATAACGTTTTAGATGGTGGCACGGGGGCAGACACTATCTATTCTCGTTCTGGGTCAGATACGATTGTGCTTCGTCTTGGCGATGGCGGAAGTACATTAGTAACAGCAGATACTATTGTGGATTTTACAGATGGAACTGATAAACTGGGTTTGGATGATAACCTTCAATATGGTGATTTAACTATTTCCCAAGGTGCTGGTACCAACTCTAGTGACACAATCATCTCTAAAGGATCAGAATACTTAGCTATACTAACTGGGATAGATTCTAATGTGTTATCTGAGGCTGATTTCATATCTGTTGATATAGCGTAGATCTTACCCATTTCGTAAGGATGGAATAAGCTTCTACCTCACAGGTCAATCTTGGTGGACACATTTAGTACACATCCTGTCACACATCGAGGTATCGTCGTGTGTTGACAGGCAGTAATCATCCATACTGGCCCTTGGTCATTGAGATCTGACTAACTTACTGTTTATGAGCTTTAGTCCAGGAAAATTGACTATATTTTTCTTCCATAGGTGTCTCGGCAAGATGGTTTGTGTAATTGCTTATTATTTTTTGAGACAATCCCAATACGACTTCCAAAATATTTTGGTGCGTATAACCCGATTTAAGAAAATCAGAGATTACAGCTTTTGAGGCATTCCCCCTCGTGCGGACGACTTCCAATGTAAAGCTGCGTAAGGCTTCAAGCTTTTCCGTGGGCAACGGCGTTTCATCCCGCAGGGCGTTGGATACTTTGTCATCAATTTTCATATGCTTTGCCATTGCGGTATGTGCAGGAACACAAAAGGTACATTCTTGTTCGACATTGATCGTTTGCCAAATCACAGTCCGCTCTTCATCAGTAAAGCTTGTACTCATAAATAAACTGTGTAGCTGGGTATAAGCCTTCAGCGTTTCTGGCGACTCTGCCAAGACCGCATAGAACCCATTGCGACCAGTTTCAGCGAAGAGTCTACTTAAAAGCTCTTTACTTGCCTCTGGCGCAGACTCAAGGTCATGAAACTTAAACGTATTTGCCATGATAATCTCCAATGATTTGCCTCAGTGTAACGCACCAAATTTTTTTAAGTCTTAAAATAGAATCTTAGTAGAAATTGCCTACTTTACAAAGTTAAAATCTGTTGAATTTGTACGTTAAAGCCAGAGATCTAAATAACAGAAGCGTCCAATGAATCCACCCAGCCCCTGTTGTGCCTTTAGCAGACTACAGTGGCCGAGCGGAGGAATTAAGCTGGGCAATTCAAGCCTCCGACATAATAGACAGAACTGGCCCCATAGTTTCTTCAACCATTTCATGGCCCGTTTCTTCGATGGTTTTCTTGCGTTGGCTTTGTCGAATGGCAAGCTCATCTTTTGCGTCTTGCTCTGAGGAATATATAATCACAGATTGATGCGTATTATCATCAATTTTCCACCAAATAATGTCTTCCGCTTTACTATTTGACCTATGCTCCCGATGCCACCCCTGCATTGTTTCCGCACTAGGCACACCATTAGGCCATTGCCACTTTGTATGAACTACGTACTTTGCCATATTACTCTCCTTTCGCTAAGTAGTGGTTAATAAAGAAGGCACAAAATTTAATTTTTCAATGGTATATTTAAGAGTGGGAGAGTTTTTCAACAAGCTCCAAACTCAACCATTGGCTGAATACATATACCCACGGCATCCCCACTGGCCCATGTAGGGTATCTCCCTGGGGGTGTTTATGTTGTGTGCTAGTTTAGATTTCGAGCTGTTGTAGTGGTTGGGTAATGGCGAGATACGGACTTAGGGCGCTGAGCGACCAGACATGTGCCGAATGATTTACAACGACATTCTAAGGAAGATGAATTGAAATTCTAACTGCTAGTGAATTACTAAAAACCCAACCAAGCTCTATTATTTAATCTCTTCGTCATGGCACAAATTTTGCTTTTCTTGATTTGTATTTTTCCAAGTTTTGGACTGTCAGTCATGGAAGTAAACTCAAGAGAAGCTGATATTACAGCTATCTTCGATAAAGGCCTGCAGGCACATAATGCAGGTGATTTAAGTGCGGCAGAGCAGCTCTACCAAGAAACCTTGACCATAAAGCCTGAGCATCCTGAGGCCAATCATAACATCGGGGTCGTTCTCGTTGCTAAAAATGAATTAGATAAAGCACTCCAGTTCTTCAAATTCGCCTTAGACAACAGTCCTAACGTCAGCTTATTTTGGGCCAGTTATATTGATACATTGATTAAGCTGGAGAGAATTGGGGAAGCAAAGGCACTCATTAAAGAACTAAGAAGTTCTGGACTATGTTGCGAAAAAATAGAGGCCAATTCAAGGCGACTTGATATTGAAACTCAGGAACCCTTGCCAAAAGACACTAGTGAAATTGATGAATTTATAACCCAAAAAAAGTTTGATGATGCCATTGGAGCATGTCTGGATTTACTGGAGACTTATCCAAGCTCTGCAATTTTGAATATTACTTTAGGGAGATGTTATTTTGAACTGGGTCGAATAGGTTTGGCGATATCTAGTTATGCAAAGGCAACAGAATATTGGCCGCAGTCGGAGTTGAGCTACGCCATGTTGGGCCAGATATATTCCTCTCAGGGGGATACTGAGCAAGCGATTAAGAACTTAAACAAAGTGGTTGAGTTAAGGCCAGATTATCATAGGCCCCATTCACTCCTCGGGATAGAGTTAACTCAAAATGGCGATTTTGGCGCTGCGATAGAAAGCTTTGGGCGTGCACTCAAGCTCAAGCCTGATTGTGCTGAGGCCTATTACAACATGGGAATTGCTCTGCAAGGGCATGGTAAACTGGGAGAGGCAATAGAGGCCTACAACCAAGTACTCGTCATCAAGCCTGATTGTGCTGAGGCCTATCATAACCTGGGCGCAGCTCTTCAAAGGCAAAACAAACTGGGAGAGGCAATAGAGGCTTACAGCCAAGCACTCACCATCAGGCCTCAGTTTGATGCAGCATATTACAACATGGGTACAGCTCTTCAAAGGCAAGGCAAACTGGGAGAGGCAATAGAGGCTTACAACCAAGCACTCACCATCAGGCCTCAGTTTGATGCAGCATATTACAGCATAGGTAATGTTCTAACGGAGGTAGTTTTTAAAAAGTCAAACCCAAGTCTACAAAAAACCATCACTGTGTTACTTGATAAAAAATCATATGTCAGACCCAGCGACATTTCTGAAGCCGCCATTAGTCTTTTGAAGTTTGAGCCGAAGTTAAAAAAATATCTCCAAATTCTTTCTGCTGATGAAGTAAAGCCATCACCTCAGGAGCTTGCTGCAGATTTATCTGAGCTAAACTTGTTGCTAAAGCTAATGAGTGTCTGTCCGCTTCCTGATCTAGAGCTTGAAAAGTTATTCACAGATCTTAGAGCTAGCCTACTATTGTCTATCTCAGATCTTACAGGCTCGCCTGAAGAATTAAAGTTTCAATCCGCTTTGGCGTTGCAGTGCTTTACCAATGAATACATATACATTCAAAGCAAAAACGAAGAAAAAGCTATTGCCCTCTTAGAAGGATCGGTAAAACAAGCCCTGAGAAATGAGGACCAGCCAAGCCCACAGTCCATATTATGCCTGGCGTCTTATACACCTCTTAATCAGTATGAATGGTCTAGTTCGTTGCTTGTTACCAATGAAATTCAAGAGGTTTTGACAAGGCAAATTACAGAGCCTAATCAGGAAGCCAACTTTAAAACTATTTTACCTGTGCTGGAAGAAATCACGAACAAAGTGTCCTCAAAAGTTAGGAAGCAATACGAAGCTAGTCCATATCCGAGATGGGTTGATCTAGGATTGCGTTTAAAGCCTACTGCAATTTCTAAGGTGGTCCATAAGAGAAAAATAAAACTTTTTGATGATAAGATCAATGATGTTGAAGCGCCAAATATCTTAATTGCGGGCTGTGGGACAGGCCAACATTCCATAGGAACTGGAGCGAGGTTTAAAGGCTCTAAGGTTCTAGCTATTGATCTCAGCTTATCAAGCCTGAGCTATGCAAAACGTAAAACTGAGGAGCTAGGTATCCAAAATATAGATTATATGCAGGCAGATATTCTGGACTTAGGTAAACTCGGCAGACAATTTGATATAGTGGAAAGCGTTGGTGTTCTGCATCACATGGATGATCCTTTTGCAGGCTGGAGGGTGCTGACTGATTGCCTTAAATCAGGTGGTCTCATGCGGATTGGATTATATAGTAAATTAGCCAGACAACTGATTGTACAAATCAGGAAAGAAATCAGTAATGCAGGCATTGGATTAAGCAATGAAGCGATTAGGTCATTTAGAACGATGTTGATTAACTCAAACCAAAAGCATCATAAGGCAATACTGAACTCTCCTGACTTTTACAGCTTGAGTGAATTAAAAGACCTTTTATTTCACGTTCAGGAGCATAGGTTCACAATACATAGAATAAAAGAATACCTTTCTGAGTCAGGGTTGAAGTTCTGTGGCTTTGAATCAGAAAAAATAGTTTCGCACTTCAAGCTAATTAATGCTGGCGCAGACGATCCATTCGACTTGGATAAATGGCAAGCATATGAAGAGGTCAATCCAAGTACATTTTCAGAAATGTATCAATTCTGGTGTCAAAAAATAGACTAAACCCACCAACACCTCTTCGTACCCAAGGATTGCTCTGGCGGTTTCACCAACAGTATCGAATCCCATGGACACCTCCAGAATTACAGGCCCATCGCCCTGGGGTTTTTATGTTGGTTGTTGTTCAGTAATTAAGCTGTCGTAGCACTTTTGCGTCGTGGACACATTTGGTACACATTCTGTCACACAATGGCACACATCGAGGGATCGTCGTGTGTTGACAGGCAGTAATCATCATGTGACTCTACACGCAGGAATTGACCTTTTATAAGTTTTGGATATTTACACTGAGCTGAAAGTTCCCGGGGCAAAACAAAATGACCTGACGTTTATAATTTACAAAACAGGGAAATCAGTTTGACTTCTAAAGACCAAGAGCCACCACAAAATCAAATACTCCCGTTGATAAACCTTTTCACTCGAGGTTTTTTTCATGACGTTTTGAGTAAAACTGATGAGATGAGAAAAATATTTCCTAATTCTGTACTGTTATATAATATTTCTGGAAGTGCTCATACTGCATTGAGGCAATTTGATTTGGCTATAGATAATTACAAAAAAGCTCTTGTAATTAAGCCTGATTATTCTGACGCTTTTTGTAATATTGGTATAGTTCAGAAAAAAATAGGTGACTTAGACGAGTCAATCATAAGTTATAAAAAAGCTATTAATTTTAATCCTCTTCATGCAGTTGCTTACTATAACCTTGGCGATGCTCTCAAAGAGCAAGGCAAGCTGGAGGAGGCAATAGAGGTTTACAATAAGGTACTGTCGATCAAGCCTGACTACGTAGATGCCTACTACAACTTGGGCAATGCTCTCAAAGACCAGGGTAAGCTGGAGGAGGCTGTTGGGGTTTATAAAAAGGCGCTTGCCATCAAGTCTGACTATGCAGAGGTCTACAACAATTTGGGCGTTGTTCTCATAGATCAGGGTAAGCTGAAAGAGGCTATCGAGGTTTACAATAAGGTATTGTCACACCAGCCCAATGACGAACAAGCCATAGAAAATTCTCAAGGCTTAGCTGTCCAGTTGTTGCCAAGTATTTCGAAATATGGATATGATTTTTACAAGATCGATACAAAGATCAGTTCCGAAATCGTACTTCGGCCCAAATACCAAATAATAAATGCAATCAAAGCTTTTCTTGAAACGGATTTCAGCAAAGCCCTTGCACACAACAATAAATTCAAGGCGTGTGATGAAAAGCTAATAATTAAATTAAAACCAGATGATAAGGTTTTTTGCGATGGATACAGCAATTTTCTTGGAAAATTATTAGAAAATACTGGGGAGATTGTGCCTGTCACTCAAACAGAAAATAAAGTTTACCACTTAGGCGAGAGCCATTGCTTAAGTTATGCTCATCAGTACATAAAAATAGAAGGATCTAACTTTAGAGTAGTCCCAAGAATAATATTTGGCGCTAAGGCATTCCATTTTTCTCGAATACAAGAAGATCGTTATAAGGCAATTACGAAGGCTAATTTCGTATCCCTCCCAAAAAGTTCTAAGGTTTTAATATCTTTTGGTGAAATTGACTGCCGTCCAAACGAAGGGTTCATAACCTCAGCTAGAAAACTTGATAAGCCATTAGAAGACCTTATCGCTAATACTGTTAAGGGATATGTTCAATGGTTTCTTGAGCAGAACGCAGGTCAAAGCCACCGCCTATATTTTATAAATGTACCTGCACCATTTTATGATAAAGAGCACAGTGCTGATCTAAACTCGGAAGTGGTAAAAATAGTGGGACTGTTCAACGCTGCAATCAAAAAATACTTGCTGCATCATAGTATTGATTTGATTGATGTGTTCCAATTTACTGTTGGAAAAGATGGGTTTTCAAATGGTCTTTTCCACGTAGACAGCAGCCACCTTGGAGCAAAGGCAATCCCTGAAATAGAACAACAGCTGACGTAAAGCTATCTACAACGATTCCTACCTTAGGATTACTCTGACTGTCCTACCACCTGCATCTATACTCCGTGGACTTAAGCTGAAGCACAGTCCTATCTTCGTGAAATTTCTTTTTGGTTGTCGTTCAGAAATTAAGCTGTCGTAGCACTTCTGCGTCGTGGACACATTTGGTACACATTCTGTCACACATTGAGTTATCGTCGTGTGTTGACAGGCAGTAATCATCATGTGACTCTACCCGCAGGAATTGATTAAGTATCTGATAATAAGGTGTTTGACTGTAGAACGTTGAGGTCGCTGTGAGGTAACACTCGTGCGGGTTCGAGTCCCGCCGACCGCACCAATTGTCTTTTTATAAACTAAAAAAACTCCTAGAGAGATTAATGATATCTGGGATGCAGGTATTTAATAAAATTCGTTGCCCTTTGATTTATTTGTGAAAATCTCTACGGGTTGGCACGACAGCTCAGCACTACGTTTACTTAAGCAATATAGAAGAGCTCCAATAGCCAACAAAACTAAGGGCACAAGTAAAAAGTTAAAGACTGCTATCAAAGCAAACATGGCTATTATGAATATAATGCCACCCTTCATCCAGGCATTAGCTTTTTTTTGTTGAGTTGCCCTAAACGTGTCAAAATCTAATCCACAATTATGGCACTTTGTTACAACTAGACCGATAGGAGTCTTACACTGCGAACAAGAAGACATGGATAATCCTACTCCAAATTTTCAAATTGGTTAGACCTCTTTAGCACACTTGGCAATCTCTGATTGCTGCTAAAGTTTCTGGTGAACAGAGCCTAATCAAGTCCACCTACTATCTAGATAAACCTAATTCACACCCTGTCACAAAATCGGTTAATGAACTGTGAATTTTTCACATTTTTAATTTTTGCTGCGAACTCTTTTATTAATACAGATTAAACCAATTATGACTAAGATTGCTGCAATTATAAATACAAAATTTACTGACTCATTCAAAAGTAGCCAACCAAAAAATATCGTAAAAATAGGGCTTAAAAAAGAAAAACTAGCAACTCCAGAGGCTGGATAAATTGAAACTAACCACAGCCAAAATAAAAAGCCACCCGCGACTACTACTATGCTTTGAAATAACAAACCCCACAGGTGAATTATTTGAAAATCTCGAACTAAATCACCAAAAAATAAAGATGCTATAAGTAAAATTGGTGCAGATACCATTACCATCCAAACAAGCTGCATTTCTGGCGCAACATTTTTAAAATTTGTCCCCTTGGCCAGATAGATAATCATGGCCCAAAGAATTGCTGAAGTTATGGCAAAAAGGTCTCCTATTAGTTGCCAATTGTGAATGGAAAATGTGTCTTTATTGTTTGAGATAGCAAGTGACACGCCTGCAAAAGCGGCAATTAGACCGACTGATTTAAAAAAATCCAACTTTTCGTTTGGAAGAAAAAAGTGACCAAAAACTGTAACCCAAATAGGCATGGAATAATAAAGTATCGAGTTGCGCGTGACACTTGTAAAATCAAGGGCAAGAAACAACAAGAGAAACTCAAATGCAAAAACAACTCCTGCTAGAATTGAAAGGCCCATGGTATCTTTGGAGAACTCGATTTTCTTATTAGTCAATTTAAAAAAAATGATTAAGAAAAAGAATGCTAGTAAGGACCTCAACCCTGCAAAGAAAACTGGGTTTAATCCGGTATTGACAACCTTTATAACAACATGATTAAGGCCCAATAGAGCGGAGAGGCCAACCAAAGCTACTGCTCCAAAAGTATCAATTTTTTCTTTTTTTTCCAATTAATATCCTTTTATTTATATAGCGGACTTAGTATCAGCAAACTTCTGAAAGTGTTAAATTTCAGAATAATCCAAAATATTCATTTTGCTCCCATTCTGATACTGCTTGGTGGTAACGATCCCACTCGGCACGCTTGAGCGTGGTTAAATAGTCAACAAAGCTGTCGCCTAAAACATCTCGATAGAACGAGGAGCGATCAAACAGATTTATTGCGTCCAGGAGATTACGTGGAAGTTTCTGTGCTTCTGTTTTGTAGGGTGTTTCAACTGGATCAGGTGCGAACATTTTCGAATTCAAGCCATCTAACCCCGACAGGATTTGGCTAGCAAAAAAGAAATAGGGATTAGCAGTTGTTTCAGCAACTCGATTTTCTATTCTAGACGCGGGGTCTTTTGGATGCATTAGGCCTCTTATCATTGCACCACGATTATCCTGACCCCATAAAATTCGATCTGGTGCCAACTGGTTTGGTCTATATCTTTTGTATCCGTTTACTGTGGGTGTTGTCAGTAGGCAGCTTTCGGCTGCGTGGGCTAATAGCCCTGCGATCCAGCCACTTGCTGTAGGACTTAATTCTCCATTTTCTTTTGGCATCATTAAATTTTGGCCAGTATCCTTATTTAAGAGTGATTGATGAAGGTGCCAGCCACTTGACGAAGAATTAGGAATATTTGGCCTACACATGAAGGTCGCATGAAGATTACGGCGCGAGCAAATCTCTTTCACCATTGTACGAAACGTGACCATGTTATCAGCATGGGTTAAAGGATCTGCAGGCTCAAAGGTAAATTCAAACTGGCTTGGCCCCATTTCAATTTCCATGGAACGGATTGGTAGGCCCATAGCAATGCAATTGCGGCGTAATTCGTCTATGATTGGTTCGAGTTCATCATAGCGAGTTTCGGTAAGGAATTGATAACCCTGCGCGAGGTTTTGCGTTTTAACCGACTGACCGGGCATCGTGGCGTGACTGTGACTGAGCATTGGATCAATACGGTCAAAGATATGAAATTCAACTTCTAATCCGACTACTAAAGACAGTTTATGTTGTGACAATTTATTTATTGCAGATTTAAGAATATCGCGAGGCGAAAAGGGTATGACCTCCCCAGATTTAAAACGAGGATCACAAAAAACCCATGCAGAATGTGGGGACCAGGGCAGAGTCCGAAAAGTTTTTGGATCTGGAAGCATCAAAATGTCACCTGCGCCTGGTGGAATCCCATCAACGCCAGGTGTCTCTGTCCAGACTGGGAAAACAGTACGGTGCGATGTATCCTTTAGAAGAAGTGTTACTGGAGCCGTCAGCCCATTTGTAAAAATTGAAAGTAAAGCGTCAGCGATAATAGTTTTGCCCCGCAGGATACCGTTTTGGTCTGCAAAAAGTATCCGAACTGTCTCAATGTCACTCTCAGTTGCTCGCTTTACCAGTGCAGCTGCCAGTTCCACTGATTTAACGTCTAAAATCCCTGACCGGGCAAGTGGGCCGTTGGCAATTTGTCGTTTAACTTCTGTCATATCATCAGTAACCATTCAATAATTTTCCTTCCTTTAAATTTATATCTAGATACAACCCAAGCAGATGAAGTCGCTTCGCAGCTAAGAAGTGCCATACTTAACCGAGCACGGATAACCACTAAAAAACCGAGGGTATACACGTCAAAGCAGCAAATTTATCAAGCACGTTCAAAAACAACAGATTTAAATGATGAACTAATTGCGCTGTTAATGGACAGAAACATAAAACAAATGCACAGTGGGTTTGAGTTAACGACTGACCCTAAGCTTAAAAATCACTCAGGTTTTCGATTTGATGAAGCGCAATGTATTGGTGCAATAAAAGAATTAATTGCACCATGTCAATTAATATTAGGTGATAAAGGTTATCCATTTGTAAAACAAAATCTAGACAAGTATAGTAAATATTACAATAACTTGAGTGTAATAGTTGTGCCTGGTGGGCATCATTGCCATATGCAAAGTAGTGGACTATGTTTTGAACACATTCACGCATTTATGGTGCAAAGTAGTGCATGTTAATTGTATATTACCGATAAATGTGGGATTATCTCTAGATTAGAGTATTTGCTCAATTGTGAAAGTGCCTTACTTAGATTAAGGTTAATAAAAATATAATTATAAACAGGGGCTAAGAGTGGAAAAAATCTGGCTTAAGCGCTACCCAGAAGGTATGCCTGAAACAATCGATCCTGAGCATTATAACTCGTTACTCGAAGTGTTCGAAAAAAGTTTTTCTGATTACAAAGATTTACCTGCATTTACTAACATGGGTAAAACTTTAACTTATGATGAAATTGACTCGGCTACAAAAAAAGTTGCGTCATATATCCAAAATGATTTAGGTCTTAAAAAAGGCGATAAAGTCGCTGTAATGATGCCTAACTTGTTACAGACTCCTATTACTATTTTAGGTGTGCTACGCGCAGGATGTGTTGTGGTTAATGTTAACCCTTTATA
>ENA-OQVM01005697-OQVM01005697.1-marine-metagenome-genome-assembly--contig:-NODE-5697-length-11792-cov-23.807682_pt1 | contig 11792 bp, 10 predicted proteins | sample MGYA00237776_ERZ505498 | MGnify/ENA primary metagenome ERZ505498 (study PRJEB26159, sample SAMN06265151) | marine metagenome | isolation source: Helgoland LTER site | place: Germany:Helgoland, sampling... | reverse complement strand
GTACGGAAACCTTTATGTCGATAGATGTCGCTTTCAGAGAAAATCGCCGCGGCATGAATGGACATAGCAGCCTTTCGAATTTTCTATTTGAAAAAAGAGGGAAAAGAAATAACAAAAATTTACCCGATTTAACTTTAAAAATGATAGTTAATTGGATGATTGATTGGCACAATGAAACAGGAGCTTGGCCAACCGTTAGTGATGGAGAAATACCAAATTCAGGTGGTGAAAAGTGGTCTAACCTAAATGCTACTTTACACCGTGGCGGCAGAAATTTACCCAAAACCTCCCTTGCAAAATTGAGAAAAAAACTCGAAAAATTTAATCTCAACTACCTTAAGCGAAAGTGTCTGGGTGTGTCTAAATAAAGCCATTTATCTTCCGTCGAATAAAAATGACTTTGAAGGTGACCTTCTATATGAAAATAAGGGGCAAATACTGGAAGCAGAGTTTTTAAAACACCATTGGGAGCGTTGGGCCGACGACGCAAACGGGACCAGGTGAAATGAAAAAACCTAATCCAAAAACTGGCAAACTGTTTGAGAAGGGTGACGTCCGCGATGATGGTTATATCTTTGTCAGATACGCCATATCAAAGCCAATCAGAAAAGATGGTTATTTTATAGAATTGTGGACCAACCCTGAGGGACAAAAACGAGGAGAGCGGCGTTTTATTGCGAGACCCCTTTGGGCGTCCTGCGTTCCCATCTGAAAACTTACTATCCGTATTTCTGCCGTTCTTCATATTTATAAATAACATAAATTAAACTTATTTTAAAGTTCGCATATCTAAAATCGTATTGACGTAATACCACTTCTGCGGCTGTATTGAGTCTCAACTGTGGAGCATTTCATGGCTATCTTCGACCAGATCATTTCCTTAAATCGACAAATGCTTGGAGGGGCAAAACTAGGGATGAAGTTTTTGGAACGCTTTGTTTTCCTGCTTCTAAAGAGAATTCATATTAGGATGAAACTCATAACAGTTCTATTGGTTGCATTAACTATGTCTGTCGCAAGTGTGTCAGCGCAAGGTATGGCTGGCTACAAACTTAATAAAATTTCATCAACTGAGTTTTTACGCGCATACTCTTATTTAATGGGTCAGGTTAAATCGATTGAACTAATAGACGAACTATTTCCTAATCGATTGATTTCTGAGAAGCTAAAATTTGATGCTGCTTTCCCTAATATAGTTGAAAAGATGGAGCAGGTTGCACAAAATAATTTTGGATCAGATTATGTTGAGCAACATAGGAAGAAGGCATTCAAAGCTATAAATGACCATTACTCCCAAATTAAGATCGACACTTCACTTGTAAACCAATTCAAAAATGACCTTTCACGGCGAGCTGAGGGGAACATTGCGTCCCCAGTATTAGAAATACTGCTCGCGGTACAATTTTACGATAACCCAGTGGCTGAACTATTATATGGGCATGGCAACCGTTTTTCATCAACGGGTCATCAAAAGTCGAAAGGTGTGAATATACTTTTTGATGTACCAAAATCATTCTCTGAGAAAGAAGGTAAAAGGCCCAACACACTCAAGCAATGGACAAGCCAAAATGGTTGGGGCCTTGAGATAATAAATATTGTTATCAACGACTTTGGGGTTACGCCTACTGAGGATGACGTTAAAGCATATGCCAATGACGAAAACGAGCTGGCTCAAAGTTTAATGCCGGGCATGACCCTAATAAATACGCAATTTTCATATATTGAAAATCAGCCGTTTATAACTCTGGTAAGTCAAGGCGAAATTACCCGCGCCAACGCAACGCTAGAAGTAGTCATGGCCCAATCACAAATTTTTTATAAAGACAAACTAATCACATTAACATGCATGAGCGAGCCTAACAGACGCTCTAAAATTGAAGCCTTATGTAATCAGATCATTAACAGCGTTGTTTTCCCGGATCTATACATCGCCGTATCTACACCCGAAAAAGATTTAGACCAAGGCCTAGCTGCTTACAATAATGGAGATTATGCGACAGCACTTGCGAAATGGAAGCCATTAGCTGAGGCTGGGGGCCCCAGCGCTCAATACTATCTTGGACTGGTTTATTTTAATGGCCAGGGTGTCCCTAAAAACCTTTCAAAAGCTATGGAGTGGTTTCGGCTAGCTGCGGAACAAGGTATTTTAGATGCCCAAACTCAAATTGGCTTTGCATACCGCAATGGTCTAGGCGTTACCCAAGATAATCAAGAGGCCGCCAAATGGTACTTTATGGCCGCAGAGCAAGGTTTTGCTCCCGCACAATTCAATCTTGGAATTATGTATCGAAATGGCTGGGGCGTTACCCAAGATTATAAAAAAGCAGTTAAGTGGTATCTACTAGCAGCGGAGCAAGGACATGCTAATGCTCAGTATAATCTTGGCTTTGCGTACCGTCATGGTCGGGGCATAGCCCAAGATCTAGAAGAGGCTGTTAGATGGTATCAAATGGCGGGCGAACAAGGATTTGCAAATGCGCAATCTAATCTTGGGTTCATGTATCAAAATGGTTTGGGTGTCCCTCAGAGTTATAACTCGGCGGTCAAGTGGTTTCGCCTGGCTGCGGATCAAGGCATGGCCCAAGCACAGCTGAATCTTGGTTCTGCATATGAACTTGGGCAGGGCGTGCCGCAAGACGATATTCAAGCTGCAACTTGGTTTCAGCGCGCGGCTGAACAAGGTTTGGCAAGCGCGCAATTTAATCTTGGAAATATGTACCAAAATGGCCGAGGGGTCGATCGAGACTACAAAAAAGCTAGGAATTGGTTTCTATCTGCTGCCAATCAAGGTTACGCTATTGCTCAATATAATCTTGGGATGATGTATGAAAAAGGTCTAGGCATAACTAAGGATTACTCTGAAGCTACAAAATGGTATCTACGAGCTGCTGAACAGGGTCTTGTTACTGCTCAATACAATCTTGGAGTGATGTATGATTTTGGCAATGGCATTCCGCCTGACACTGCAGAAGCTATTAAATGGTACAAACTAGCTGCTGAGCAGGGAAAGTTTGAAGCTCAATACAACCTCGCGTTGACGTATGCTAATGGTAGAGGCGTTCGCCGAGATAATTTGACAGCGTATATGTGGTTATACATCGCAGGTTATTCTGAAAACAAATTGGCGGCTCGGGTTGGAGAAACCCGAGATGAACTAGCCAAGAGAATGACCAACGCAGAAATCGCCCAAGGAACACTTTGGGCAAAAGAGTGCTTGAATAGCGGCTACACCATGTGCGGCTATTGAGGTTGGGACGTTCTCATGGATGGCATGGTTTCACAGTAGGTTTTGACTCTAGATGGCACCAGCTGCTCTTGCTGAGTGGCGCCAACTATTGAGCGCATAGGTTCAGGCTGCGCCAGCAATCTGATGCGAGTTCTCATTCGTCTGACAGCACCCTGCCAACCTTTCCCCGCACCAGAATCTCTCATACCGGTCAATTCCCTCGATTTGCGCGACCGAACATTTTCTGCTGGCGGCGGCGGGTTGGGCCACATTCCGTGCTGAAACCAGCTTGAGAAAAGCAGAAAGCGTCGGGCGGATCGGGCTTCAATAAAGAAACAGTCAGTCCTGATTGTAAGTTGAGGAAGACCATGCCCGAACACAAAAATCGCTTTGCTGCACTCGAAAAGAAAATCAAAAAGGCAGGTCTGGACGCCTTTCTGATCTCGACCAAAGACAGCATTTTTTACTTCACCGGCTTTCGTTACGAACCCTTTGAACGCCCCTTTTTCATCATTGTCCGCCCGGGCGCCAAGCCTGTTTTCCTGACACCTCGGATCGAGGCGGAGAACATGGCGACCATCGCAGTGCCGCATGAAATCGTTGAATATATCGACTATCCTGCACCGGCGGGCGGCAGCTATCTTGAAGCACTGCAGAGCGTTCTTCCCAGCGATGCCGCGATCGGGGTCGAGATGTCGATCACCGGCGAACTTCTGGTTGCGCTGGCAGAATGGTCGCCGCAGGTTCTGCCCTTTGTTGAACAGCTGCGGATGATCAAAAGCCCGACTGAAATCGCCGCAGTTCGCAAGGCGGCGAAGTATTCCGACAAGGGTCTGAAGCTGGCGATGAAGTTCGCGCACCTTGGAGGAACCATCTCTGAAACTGATCGCGCCAATGCTTTGTTGCGGGACGAAATCACCCGCGAAGAGGGCTATCTTGATCCTTACATTTCCAGCGTTTGGCAGGGCATTTGGGCCGCGCCTTATTCTGCCCAGCCGCACCGCTTTCCAGAGCCCGAGGACACGCTGATCGAAGGACCCAATGTTGGCCTCTCCTTCCTGCGTGTGAACGGGTACTCCGCCGAAACCGAACGCACTTTCTTTGTCGCTCCTCCCCAACCCGAAGATGCCGAGGTTTTCAATACCATGGTCGAAGCCGGCCGCATCGGGTTTTCTCAATTGCGCCCGGGTGTCAGCTGTCACGACGTCGACCACAAGGTGATGGAATTCCTGCGTTCCGAGGGCTTTGGAAACAACCTTTTGCATCGCGTCGGCCATGGCATCGGTATGGGTGGCCATGAAGGCCCCTGGGTTGCCGAAGGCAGCGACGACATCCTGCAAGAGAGCATGGTGATCAGCATCGAACCAGGAATTTATTGGCGAGGCCAAGGTGGGTTCCGTCACTCGGACACCGTTTTGATTACAGCTGATGGTTACGAACTACTCACCGACATGCCGCATGACGTTGTCTCGATGACGCTAGGCCGTTGATCCAGCCCAATTACTAAACCAACTAGGAGACTAAACAATGAAACACTTTCTACTATCAGGCGTTGCAGCGCTGTCGCTGACCGTAACTGGCGCAGTAGCAAATGCGGCAGATATTACGTTGAACCTGTCGAATGAATATTCGGCTACCTCGATCCATGGAGTCGGCGATGCGCGCTTTGCTGACCTGGTTGCTGAAAAGACCGACGGTTCGGTTGAAGTGGTCGTTCATTACGGTGGCGCACTTGGCTACAAATCGGCCGACCACTTCGATGCAGTTGGCGAAGGCGCGCTGGAAATCGCAGACACCTATGGTGGAGCGCTTGGCGGCATCGACCCAATGTTCCTGATTTCTTCGCTGCCGTTCTTTGTAACGACTGTCGAAGAAGCCGAGCTTCTTTACAAAGTTGCTGAGCCCGAGTTGAAGAAAGTTTTCGAAGAAAACAACCAGGTCCTGCTCTACGCATCGCCATGGCCACCATCGGGCATCTGGGCGCGTGATCCGATCAATTCGTCTGAAGCAATCGACGGCCTGAAGATCCGTACCTATGACAAGAACGGCACGACCGCGCTGAACGCAATGGATGCAGCAGCAGTTCGCCTGTCATGGGCAGACGTTGTTCCTTCGATCTCAACCGGAGCTATCGATGCTGTTCTGACTTCCGCTGAAGGCGGCGTATCGGGTAGCTTCTGGGAGCATTTCGAATACTTCACCGAGATCTACAACTACGCGATCCCGCTGAACTTCGTTCACATTTCGAAAGACGTTTTCGACACCATGGACGAAAACCAGCAGGCAGCCGTACTGGAAGCTGCAGCAGAGACACGTGACCTGAACTGGGCAGCAATCCCAGATCGCTTGGCCACCACTTACGCTCAGCTGGCAGAAAACAACGTGAATGTTGTGACTTCTGATGACGACGACTATCGCGCGGCTCTTCAGGTTGCTGGTGACGCGGCGCTTCAAGAGTGGCTGGAAAGCACCGGCGAGCGCGGTCAAGCATTGATCGACGCATTTAACGCAGCAAACGCCAACTAAAAAATTATGAACCGCGGAGCGATGCGCTCCGCGGTTTTTTCAACTCGGAGTACCTCCAGTGCGAATTTTTTTTCGAATATCAGACATCCTGTCAGTCATCGCGCTAATCGCGGCGGCAGTCATCCTTGTTTATGCAGTCTCGCATATACTGTTGGAGACAATCCTAAGATCTATTTTTGATAAATCCACGCATGTTCTGGACGAGTTCATCGGGTTCGCCGTCCTGTCGATAACTTTCCTATCGCTTGCTTGGACTTTGCGCGCAGAGGGTATGATCCGGGTGAACATGCTGACCGAACGATTGCCCGAGCAAGCTCGCAATTGGTTGGAAGCGATTGTCGCGCTCTACGCGACTGCGTTTGTCGGTTATTTCTGCACCTTTCTTCTCCGCAATTTCAATAAAAACTGGAAGCGCGGGGCAGTAAGTGAAAGTGTTGCCGAGGTACCATTGTGGATTCCAGATCTCATAGTGTTAATCGGCGCAGTGCTTCTGGTTTTTCAATTAGCAACTGCCATTTTCCGTCCATTTTTCAAAAATTCAGCTGAGGGCTAATCATGGATCCCGTCACGATGGCAATTGCCGTTTTCGCCCTAATGCTAGCCATTCTGGCCTCTGGCATGTGGGTGTTTCTTGCCTTGGCAACCGCAGCGGCGCTTTCCCTTTTTGCGTATATGGGCTTTTCGCCAGATCGCATTGGCGCAATTGCGAGCCGGATCATCGTCCGCAGCGCTTCGTCTTGGGAGCTTGCCGCCGTGCCAATGTTTATCTGGATGGGCGAAATCATGTTCCGCACTGATATTTCGGAGCGACTTTATCGAGGCCTCTCACCGCTTGTTGCACGTGTTCCGGGGGGCTTGTTGCACACGGTCGTACTGGGCTCGACCCTTTTCGCAGCAGTGTCCGGCTCAAGTGCGGCGACGACTGCCACCGTGGGCCGCATCACAACCTCCGAGCTTCAAAGCCGTGGCTATGCGCGCAGCCTGTCGCTTGGCTCACTTGCTGGTGCAGGTAGCCTAGGTTTGCTTATCCCGCCCTCGATCGTGCTGATTATCTACGGTGTATTGGCTGAAGTTTCGATTGCCAAACTGTTTATCGCAGGCGTCATGCCAGGCTTGATGATCGCGGGATTCTACGCATTTTATCTTGCGAGCCGCAGCATGATCTCACCTGAAATGGCCCCAAAGGGCGACATCGACCCCAAAGACGCCAAGGTCTCGTCGATTATCCGCAACCTTGCACCCGTTTTTGGCTTGATTGGCATTGTATTGGGGTCGATCTATACTGGCTGGGCAACGCCTTCTGAAGCCGCTGCCATTGGAGTGTTCGCCGCGTTGCTCTTCGCGGGATTCAGCCGGCAAATCACAATTCCCATGCTGAAGGAATCCATGGCAAATGCATTAAAAACATCTTGTATGGTTTGTTCAATTTTGATGTGTGCGGCTTTTTTATCCTCTGCAATCGGCTATATGCACATTCCTCGCAATATCGCACTGGCGATTGACAGCTTGAACCTCTCGCCATTTGTGTTGATCGCTTTCCTCGCTGTGTTTTACGTGGTGCTCGGTTTCTTCCTCGATGGGATATCAATTATCGTGATGAGTCTTCCAATTACTCTTCCAGTTGTCATCGCTGCTGGTTTCGATCCCATCTGGTTTGGCATCTTCCTGGTAATCATGATCGAGCTGGGTCTGATGACCCCACCAGTGGGCTTCAACTTGTTTGTTATCCAGAGCATTTCCGGAGAGCCCATCCACAAGGTTGCCGCTTATGCGTTGCCCTTCTTCGTTCTGATGTGTTTGGCTGCTTTACTAATGGTCGTTTTCCCTCAGATCGCCCTTTGGCTTCCGACTTATCTTTCAGGGTAAGTCGGAATGGACCAAAAAGGGAAGTCAAAACGAACCCAGGCCGAGCGTTCAGCAGCCACACAAGCGAAGATCCTTGAAGCAGCCCAAAATCTGATTGCCGAACGGGGGCTGGCCCACACATCTACGCAGGATATCGCGAGGCAGGCTCAAGTTTCACGAGGAGCAATGCTGCATCACTTTCCGTCGCGAGCGGTGCTCATACAGGCAACTTATGCCGAGATGTTGCGGCAAGAGTCGATCCGGTTGCGTGAATTTGCCCGTACTCTACAACCTGGTCAGAACAGATTGAAGGCTCTGACCGAGTACATCTGGGGAAGATACCAATGCGGAATCTTTCAAGTATCTATGGACTATATTTCCGAAGCACGTGTTGACGCCGAAGAGCTAGCTTACGTTTCCGGTGAATCGCGGAAATTCAATGAGGCGCTCAATGACGTGTGGCATGTCGAACTCGCCACTTTCGGCTGCGATACTGAAACTCGTCAGGCCATGATGAACGAATTCATGTGTCTTGTCCGGGGAATGGCCTTTCAAAGCCAGTGGCGAGATGATCCGGACTACTTTCAGAATATGCTGCGAAATTGGCTAATCAGAGCACGATCTGTCTTAATCCCCGCAAACACAGATGGATAGCCGCAGCATAAAATGCTGAGAAATTGAAAACCTCAGCTGAAAATGCTAAACTTCGCCGCAAAACGCACTTCCCTCTTGACGATATCTCTTACTCTTGATGGAAATCCAAGACGGAGAAAAAACGATGCTCTCAAACTCGCTCATAGAAAAAGACCGCGCTCATTACTTCCATCCCGTGGTGCCGATCCGCGCGCATGAAGAGCGCGGTGTAACGGTCATGCAGTCGGGCAAGGGGGTGTTTCTGACCGACGCCGATGGAAATGAACTTCTGGACGGATTTGCCGGCCTGTGGTGTGTCAACGCGGGCTATGGCCATGAGAACGTGGTCGCGGCGGCCACTGAACAGATGCGCCGTCTGCCCTATGCCACCGGCTATTTCCATTTCGGCAGCGAGCCGGCCATCGAGCTGGCCGCCAAACTGGCGGAACTGTCACCCGGCGATCTGGACCACGTGTTCTTCACCCTGGGCGGGTCGGACGCTGTCGATACCGTCATTCGCATGGTGCGGTATTACTTCAATGCCCGTGGCAAGAGCACCAAGAAGCACTTCATCGCGTTGGAGAAGGGCTATCACGGCTCCACCTCGAATGGTGCCGGGCTGACTGCACTGCCGGTCTTCCAGGACGGGTTCGATCTGCCGATGCAGTGGCAGCACCACATTGCTTCGCCCTTTCCCTATCGCAACGATGCAACCACGTATGAGGAAATCATCGCACAAGGCGTCGCCAACCTGAAAGCCAAGGTGGCCGAGCTTGGTGCGGACAATGTCGCCGCCTTCATCATGGAGTTGGTGCAAGGGTCTGGCGGGGTGATCGTTCCGCCTGAAGGTTATGCCAAGGCCATGCAGGACACCTGCCGCGAGTTGGGCATCCTGTTCATCGTGGACGAGGTGATCACCGGATTTGGCCGCACCGGGCCGATGTTTGGCTGCGAGCATGAAGGGCTGACGCCGGATTTCCTGACCACTGCCAAGGGGCTGACTTCAGGCTATTCACCAATGGGCGCTGTCTTTGTCTCGGACCGGATCTATCAGGTGATGGCAGATGCCGTGCCCGACGGTGTGCCCTTTGGCCATGGTTTCACCTACTCGGGCCACCCGGTCAGTGCAGCCGTCGCGCTTGAGGTCATCAAGCTCTACGAGGGAGGGTTGATCGAGAATTCGAAAAAGGTAGGTGCCTATTTCGAGGCGCAGCTGAAGACGCTTCTGGATCATCCCCTTGTTGGAGAAGTCCGGGCCAAGGGACTGCTGGCTGCGGTCGAAATCGTCACCGACAAGGCCAGCAAGGTGAAACCTGCCAAGGAGATGAACATCGCCGCGCGGCTGGCCAAAGCCGGATATGAAAACCGCATCATTTTCCGGGCCTTTGCCGACGACGTGATCGGCCTCGCCCCACCCATCTGTATTACTGAAGCCGAGGTCGACCTGCTGATCGCACGCCTGCGCGCAACCCTGGACACCATTCTAGACGTAAAAGGATAATCCTATGAAACTGTCTGACTTCAAAGCCCTCACATTCGATGTCTATGGCACCCTGCTTGACTGGGAAACCGGAATGGTCACGGGGCTGAAACCCCTGACGGACCGCGTGAGCCGCCACCTGACGCGTGATGATATCCTTGAGGCGCACGCCTATTACGAAAGCACCACGCAACGGTATACGCCGGCAAAGAAGTATCACGAGCTTCTGCCGGTTGTGTATCGCCGCATCGCCGAAGAGTGGGGTGTGGAAGTGACCTGGGAGGAATGCGAGGCCTACGGCAAATCCGCGCGCCACTGGCCTGCATTCGATGACACGATCGAAGCTCTGACCTACCTGAAGAAGCACTTCAAACTGGTTGTGCTGACCAATACCGACAACCTCACCTTCTCAGGCGCAAACACCCGTCTGGGCGTGCATTTCGACGGCGTCTACACAGCCGAAGATGTGGGCAGCTACAAGCCCTTCGACCGCAATTTCGACTACATGCTCGAAATGCTGGCGCGTCAGGGCATCGAAAAGAGTGACATCCTGCACACCGCCGAGAGCATGTTCCACGACCATGCGCCCGCCAACAAATACGGGCTAGCCAATTGCTGGATCTACCGTCGCCATGACAAGGAAGGCTTTGGCGCGACCATGAACCCCGGTGATATGCCGACATACAACTTCCGGTTCAACAGCATGATGGACATGGCAAAGGCCCATCAGGCAGAGTTGACTGGCTAACAAGCGCAATCCGAAAAGTGGGAACCGGTGTTTGGGTCAAGTTGCGCGCCAAATAAGGTGCAAAAGGAGGGAAGAATATGGTGGGGACCCCAAAACTCGACCGGATCGACATCAGTATTCTTTCCACCCTGCAACAGCAGGGGAACATCACCAATGTGAACTTGGCAGAGGCTGTGGGCCTGTCCCCCAGCCCCTGTCTGCAGCGGGTCAAGCGCCTGGAAAAGGCGGGGTACATCCAGAACTACCGTGCCGTGATAAACCTCAAGAAACTGGCTGAGCACGTGACCGTGTTCACCGAGGTGACGCTGGCAGACCATCGCCGCAAGGATTTCGTGAAATTCGAAAACGAGATCAAGAACCACGAGAACGTGGTCGAATGTCACCTGTTGAGCGGCGGGTATGACTACCTGTTGAAATTCGTTGCGCGCGGCGTCACCCAATATCAGGAGATCATGGAGGAATTGCTGGAACGCAACCTCGGGATCGACAAGTACTTCTCGTATATCGTGATCAAGCCGGTGGCCGAGAAACACGCTGTTCCGATCCACGACCTGGTCAATCGGGACTGACGGCAGTCCAGAAGCTTTTGGCCTGTGCTTTCACAGTGCAAGGCTCTTGGTAGTACTTGGCAAAGAACAACGATGCATATGACTTTGGATTACCGGATTGTCGGGCCCGGTATGTTTATGACTGCGACGTCATATGGCCTCGGGCGATACGCCTATGGCCTGTTTATCCCGACGTTCCGGGACGCGTTTTCTCTGACCGACACTCGGTTGGCTTTGATTGCCAGCTTCTCCTACGGGAGCTACTTCCTGGTCACCCTGATAGGGATTTACATCTCGTCACGGCTGGACCCACGCAAATCCCTGATCGCGGGTGGATTGGCGGCAGCATTTGGTATGCTGCTCATGGCTTTCGCAACAGATTATCGTATTCTGGCGCTCGGGGTGGCCATCGCCGGTGTCAGCCCGGGTTTGGCCTATACCCCGATTTCCGGGTTGATCGCTGCCCTGGTCAGCCAGTCCCGTCAAAGGACAATTTATGCGATTGTCAATTCGGGGACCAGCCTCGGCGTTGTTCTGTCCGCGCCCCTGGCCATCCTTTTGGCAGACCAATGGCGTTGGTGCTGGATCGTGTTTGCGGGTTTTTCCATCATATCTACCTGGTGGTGTGCAAAGGTCATTCCCCCAGTTCCTCAAGCGGCACTGTCAGACAAAACGAGGTTGAGACGGGCAGGGTGGTCTCGTAGCCTCTCCGTATGACAAAACACTCCCCATTCAGGTACTTTAAAACGAGCCCTGAGATCATCCGCTTGGCTGTGATGCTGTACG
>ENA-OQVM01005691-OQVM01005691.1-marine-metagenome-genome-assembly--contig:-NODE-5691-length-11803-cov-6.963926_pt1 | contig 11803 bp, 10 predicted proteins | sample MGYA00237776_ERZ505498 | MGnify/ENA primary metagenome ERZ505498 (study PRJEB26159, sample SAMN06265151) | marine metagenome | isolation source: Helgoland LTER site | place: Germany:Helgoland, sampling... | reverse complement strand
TTATTGGTCAGGTTGAGCTTGAGGGCACCTTGCGGGGTACGGGCCGCCTGCCAGCTTAACATTGGTTTAGTTTCGACCTTAGGCAAAATAAACACTGGCAAGCTAACGCGCATCAGCATTTGTGCCCCCTGGAATTCAGCAGTGAGAGGAGGTGGCAATTCCTGTAAGAACAGACGATAGCTCAACTCGAGCTGTGCATCAGGCGCACGCCGCAGTCCAACACGAATTAATTGCGATTCACCAGGCTGTATAGTAAAAATGGGAGGGTTGACCAACACTTCACGGCTAGGTGTAAAAACGTACTCACCCTCTTGATGTGACCAACTCATCAACTCCAACTGTATCGCCATCGGCTGGGTGCTAGGATTATTCACGGTAACTGCGGCCACCTGCTGGCTGGTGGATAAAGTCACACGCACTGGGCTCAGCCCCATAGAACCGGCGCTCAAGACAGTAACTCCAGTCAATAAAAAATACAGGCCGCAAGCGGCCTGTATAAATACTCGCATGAACATCAGTAAAATACTGAGACGGAAACAGTATCAACATAATTACCGGCAGGCACTACTTGTCCTGCAGCCATTCTTCCATAAACGTTTACAGTCATAGAAGATCCATCTGTTGCTAAGTCAAGACCACCTTGATCAGTTGCACCACCAGTTCCACCTTTACCAAATTTATAATTGCGAAGAGTATCTTTATATAAGTTATAACTCAGCCCAGGAGCATCAGCCGGAGATGAATCAATTCTCATTTCGCGTGCTGGATTTAATAGATTAGCATCACCGTTTGCACCAGTGTCCAAATCAATTCTGGCCGATGATCCGCTATTACATTGTGCAGTTATGGTTGTGGCGGCGTCTTTTACAGCTGTTGCGTTTGCGTTAACGCCATCATAGGTTCCAAATGCCATTGGGGTTGTGTCTATTGAGCAGGCATGTCTAACTGTTGCGCTAACGCTCATGTTTGAAGTGCCTGTGTCAGCGTGGGATTGGGTGCCAAGAATAGTGAAGCCGAGTGCTATAGCTGATACGATCGCTCGTTTCAGAGGGCTTAGTTTGAATTTTAATTTCATAATTGGTTCATTTTGTAAAACAAATTTATCTCCACACTACCACTGGAAGTGGTCTATTTGACTGTTTGCTCTTGTTAGATGCAATAAAATGTTCCCCTTGATTTGATAGGTAAGGTTCGTTCAAAAGCATCCTGTTATGCCATTGAGTGACCTATTTTTAGTTATAGGTCTTTGCGGCTATTAACTCTTATTACACTCTACTTAAGTATAGTAGTATATACTAAAGTAGATTTATGTATCTACTTTTTTTTTTATAACTATCCCACTACCTCAAGTTTGAGACTAACGGTACTGATAGGGATAACATCATATGGATGGTTGCTCCTATCCATTGCAGAAAACTGCATTTTAAAAAAAGGAAAAATTATGAATATAAAATTTAACCAACGTAATCTAAAACTAGGGATTGCAGCAGGCATACTACTAGGCTCCGCTGGTTTTAGCACTGCTATTTTTGCTGGCACGGCAACGGACAACATGGCCGTTACTACGGATGTCGGAATATCCTGCACTATTACTGTTGCAGATTTAACATTCACTAGTTACGACCCGACTTATGGAGTTGATAATGATTCTACTGGCTCGGTAACATCGACCTGTACTACTGGCGGAGCTGTAGTTTTGACACTGGGCCAAGGTTCTTCTGCAGACTCAGGCTCGACTGATGCTTCTCCAATCCGTCGTATGGTAGGTACGACTGGTGCCGCTGCCGGTACATATTTGAATTACGGCTTGTACCAAGAAGGCGGACGCACTACAGTATTTGGAAATACCAGCGATACAGGTGGTTCGTTTACCGCAACTGGTGGTGCAGATGTGACTACAGTCTATGGTAGGATACCTAAAGAACAAGCAGCAGCCGTAGGTAGTTTCGTTGATAGTGTCTCCGTGACACTCACTTACTAATGCTAACACGAGTGCTTAAACAGGCCGCATGCGGCCTGTTCTTTGTTCTGGCTGGGGCAAGTATTGCAAGCGGTGCTTCTTTTGGCGTTAGCCCAGTGCGTGTGACACTATCGGATGATCAGAAGATATCTACAATCATCGTTCGCAACGACGGCACTGAGACGGTGTCGATGCAAATGGATGTGCTGAACTGGTCACAAGAGGGGGGCGATGATGTTTTGACGCCCACCCGTGAGCTGATTGCCAATCCGCCCATTTTTACTGTGCCACCTGGTGGCAAGCAGTTGATCCGAGTTGGGCTGCGCCGCGCACCCGATGTACAACGCGAGCTAACCTATCGCATTGCTATACAGGAGTTGGCTCCACCCCCAGATCCTGATTTTGTGGGTACAAAAATGTTGATGCGCATCAGCCTGCCAGTCTTCGTGTTACCCGATGTTGATGTTAAACCCGTGCTGATGTGGCAGGCAGCCCGTACCCCGCAAGGCGCCCTCAAGATTAGCCTGACCAACAATGGTAATACCCATATCCAAATATTAAATTTTAAGTTGTCGCTGCTTGATAGTGCGCAACCTTGGGTAACAAAACAGTCTTCTGAGTATGTGTTAGCTGGTCAGAGCCGCGACTGGATCCTGCCGGTCAATGCAGATTATCCTACTCCGCCATCAGGCGACACCTTACAGCTTTTTGCACAGACGGATGCTGGTGACATTGAGGCTGACGTATTAATTGCACCTTGATATTGGCTCGGCGATGGCCGTCTTCCATAGAATTTATACCTGCATATTCATAAATGTAAGCCTACTTCTGCTAAGCATGCTGATGCTATATCCGTCTACGATGTTTGCGGAAGACGCGCTCCTTGCTACAGAAGAATTTTTTTTGGATGTGTTTATTAATGATCAGCGCAAGGACACAATCCTGTTGCTGCGCAACGAGGATCGTTTGTTTGCGGGGGCTCAAGATCTTCAACGTTGGCGCTTGCGCTTGCCTAATACTAATCCTCTCACGTTCTACGGTGAAGATTTCTACGCACTTGATGCCCTACATGGCCTGACATTCAAATTTGATGAATCTTCACAAATACTGGCTATGCAAGTACCCCCACGCTTATTTGAAGCCACGTTTCTAAACGGGCAAGAGATCAATTTTAGTGCTCCTTCTCCTGCATCTTCTGGCGGATTTATAAATTATAGTTTGTCTGCAAATCATGCAGAGGGGCTAACCAATAGTACTGGGTCGCTTGACTTAAGTGGATTTGGTAAATGGGGCTCAGCCCAGACTCGTATTTTGGGGTTAGACCTCAATAAACAAGCTCGGGCCATCCGACTTGAAAGTACATGGACACGCGATAAACCCATGCAACTCACTAGGATGCGTTTTGGTGATGCAATCAGCGGTGGGAGCAGCTGGGGCGGTGCGGTGCGTTTCGGAGGCGTCCAATGGGCGACTGATTTTTCTCTCCAGCCAGGTTTTGTGACTTCACCGCGACCGGAAATTTCTGGTGAGTCTGCGCTACCCTCCACGGTGGAACTTTATGTTGATAATCTCTTGCGTATGAGACGTGAAGTGCCCAGTGGGCCGTTCACTATCCAGGATCTACCAGTAATTAACGGCCAAGGAGATGCACAATTGGTGGTACGTGACATTTTGGGGCGTGAGCAGGTTATTACACAGCCTTTCTTTACAAGCTCAAGACTTCTCAAACAGGGACTGCAAAGTTATTCTTACGAGTTAGGCTTTGTGCGTAGGAATTTTGGAATTGATAGCAATAACTACGGCCGACTTATGGCGGTCGGCACGCACCGTTTGGGTTTCACCCAAAAGATTACCGGCGAGGTTCATGGTGAGCTAATTGGTAACCAGCAGTCTATTGGACTGGGTGGAGTATTTTTATCGCCGCTTGTGGGTGTCTTGTCAGGCTCCCTCGCCATGAGCAACAGTAAAAAGGGAGTTGGTGGATTACTGGGGCTCGGACTCCAGCACCAGAGTGGTAATTTTAGTGTCGGGGTTAACACGCAGTTAACGAGCCGGAATTTTGCGAAATTAGGGATGCAATCTGAGAAACTTGCGCCACAACACATAAGCCAGATGGTTGTTAAGATGGCAACAAACGACTTTGGTTCCTTTGCAGTTAATTACACGCAGCAGGCCTTACATGACTTGGAGGAGTACAAGTCAGTAAGTGCCAGCTATGTCAAAGAAGTGGCTGGAATAGGCAATCTGAACGCGTCGCTGACTAGGTATCTGAGTGGTGAGGCAAAGACGGTATTTGGTCTCAACTTTTCAATGAACCTGGACTTTGGTAAACGCAGGAGCGCGAACATAAATATATCAGCAAAGCCAGGACGCGATAATACAAATTTACAGATAAACCGTAGATTGCCTGCCGGAAGTGGGGTTGGTTACCGCCTTGTTTCTGGACTGGGCGACTCAGATCGCCGTGAGGCAGAGGTAAGCCTACAAAATGGGTTTGGTAACTTTAGTTTGGCGGCAGGCCAGTCCCAAGATCAAACAGCCTTTCGAGGTAGCGCAAGTGGAGGTCTGGCCTTCCTCGGGGGGAGTTCTTTTTTCAGTAGACGCATCACTGACAGCTTTGCAGTAGTGCAGGTGCCTGGCTATGCGGACGTGGGCATCTATGCGGACAACCAACTGTCAACACGCACTGATAGCAAGGGTAATGCATTGCTAACAGGCCTACGCTCATATCAAAAAAACTCGGTGCGCATTGAGCAGTCTGATATACCACTTGATGCTCAAATCGATACATTACAGCTCGAGGCCGTGCCATATTTTCGCAGTGGTTTGCTGTTGAAGTTTCCGGTTAAGCGTTCACGCGGGGCGCTACTCAGTGTGGTTCTCGAAAACGGTGAACCTTTGCCAGCAGGCGCACAAGTGGAAATTATTGACGAGAATATTTTAGAGAATGAATTATTTCCCACTGGTATGGGGGGTGAAGTTTATTTGACTGGACTGGAGGCGGAAAATCAGTTGAGAGTCATCTGGAAAGAGCAAAGTTGTGAGTTTACGTTGGCTTTCCCGGAAACGACTGATCCGCTGCCGCACCTTGGGACTTATATATGTATCGGTGTAGAGCCATGAAAACATGTATCAGCTCAAAATTCTGCTTACACCAAACTTTTAAAAGAGTTTGTGCCAGTGGGATAATTAGCTTTGTGCACATAAGTAAATGCAATTGGCTAGTACCTTGGGTCATCACAATAGTTTTTTTGTTCATAGGTCAGCAGGGGCATGCATGCATGATAAACATTACAGGTGTGAACTTTGGCAGTTATGATGTGTTCAGCAATGCCGCATCTGATAGCACAGGCAATATTGATGTGAACTGCCCTAGCGGTGTTGGCTACACTATTGGCCTAAGTGCAGGGAATGGAACTTATAAGCAGCGTGGTATGATTAATGGCACTCACACGCTCAACTATAATCTCTACACAGCCGCTAACCGCGAATTTGTGTGGGAAGATGCAACTACTAGTGGAACTACAGTAAGTGGCAGTGGTACAGGTATGAGCGTAAATCATGTGGTTTACGGACGCATACCACCGCGCCAGAACGTTCGCGCAGGAAGTTACAGCGATACTGTCAATTTAATCATAACTTTTTGAAGAACTATCTATGTGAAAATATGAGATTAGCGAGAGAGTATTTCATTTTGGTATGGATACATTACATATAGATTTTTTTGATTTATTCAGAAAATTTTGCGTGTGTTTTCAGTTGATGCCTGATCTACTTAGTCAGCAGACACCGCCACTAAGTCTTCATACTTAGTTGATTTTATTGCTTAACTTTAAGTTGAGGAATTAATTATGTCACACATTTTGGATACATCCATACCGGCTCATACAATCCTAAGAGGTAAGAGCTATTACTTAAATATAAGAGTTCCCAAACCCTTCCAGCAGTATTACGGGCGGATTATAAGATCGAAGCTATCTAATGACAGGGATGAGGCTCATATGTATGCCAACCATATAGTTGGGATACTGAAGAAGACTTGGGACACAAAAAGCACCAACCATATTGATGTTGAAAGGTTAATAGCATCTGCTCAACCTAAGACATACCTGATGTCTGATTTAGCTGCTGAGTATATATCAGTCAGGCAGATTGATTCTAAACCAATTCAGGTAGCCCTGCGTTCATTGTTTGCAGTTGTTGGTGACAGAGATGTGAGGAGCTATACTCGTGAAGATGCAAGAGCTTTTCTTCATGAGCTTAACTTGTCAGGTAATAAAACGTCTACTCTTCGCAAGAGGCTAATATGTGTTGGGGCAATTATTAATTACGCCTATCAGGAACTTGAAGTTGAGAAACGTAATCCATTTTCTAAAATGATTATTGCAGGTGAGGGTAGAGATGCAGTTAAACGAGGGACCTTTACAACAGAGCAATTGATTGATGGGTATCAACAGGCTTTTACTTCGAGCTCAAACGTACAGCTTCTGTTTCCCATCCTTGGAGAAACTGGGTGTCGATTGGCTGAGATTGTTGGACTGAGGTTGGAGGATATCGATTTGGATAAACGTATCTTAGATATCCGCCCCAATGATAAACGAAGATTAAAGACGACTGGTTCAGAACGATCACTGCCTCTGACTGAGACTGCCTATTTAGCCCTGACAAATGCGTTAGAGTATTCAAATAAAGAGTGGTTGTTTCCAAGGTACATCAAAGAGGATGGGTGTTATGCGACCCATGCAAGTAATGCATTAGCTAAGTGGACAAAGAGGCGTTGGGGAATGACAGCCCACAGTCTCAGGCACACGTTTAGAGATCGCTTGAGAGCTGCAGAGGTGCCATTGGAAGCCATTGATCAGTTAGGTGGTTGGTCATCTGTGTCCACCATAGGTTCGGGGTATGGACAGGGATATCCCTTGGAGCATTTGAGAAAGTACATGGATGCTATTGAATTAGACATAATGCACTGACCATGTGACCTCTGCAATAAAAAGCCCCCTCACAACAAACACTGTTGCAGGGAGCTATCTATTCTTTTGTCGAAGTCATCTTAATTTAAGATTACCATACATTAAAGATTGAGGCAAAATCAGGGCGGCGGAATTTTGCACCCTGCCCAAAATCTTTGCTCAAAGTTATGGCAGATATATTTCCTTCGTCCTTTGGGTCTATAACCTTAATTTTTAGTTTTATGCCGTTCTCAAATTTATAAGCAGCTGAAATTTCTTGTGTGTTCTCATCTTCACCTTCATAATGACCTACGCCAACACCTATCGTGAAATTATTTGATAAACTATAATTTGCAAATATTGCTTGATAATCATGAGCATTACCGTCTTCAACATATTTATCTACTGCTATTATGGCTTCTAACTTTAAGCTTTTTGCTTGAAACGAAGCTTCAAAGCCATAATCATGATATTCATTACTTTCCCAACTTAAATTGTTATAAAATGCACCAATAGAAGTAGTTTTATTCAAATCATATGTAATATGAGCTGCAGCTCCATAAATATCATCAGATGATGAATAATTTTTATATTTTAGATAATGTGCATCAAATTGAAATCCAAATTGTGAAGATAAATTATTAGAAACTGAAATACTAACTTCTGAGTTTTCATAATCTTGATCGACCTGATCGGCTAATTGTAATGAAACAGTACTCCCGAACTTTGACTGATTAGATTCATTTGCAGATACACTTGATGCTGTTAGTATTGCTAGTGTAGCAACTGTTGTTAGTTTTTTTATGAGATAAGTTCATATAATCTAATTAGAGAAAAGTTATAGCAAATAGCATCATATGTGAAGGTATGCCCTCTGTTTTTCTGAATCAGCTTAATTATGATCGATATTCGTTAAAAATCAGTGAAATATGGCTGAAACTCTCTTGCCCATTGCCTTGGTCCTGCCGCAGGTTGTTTTCCAAATGGGATTATCAAACCAATTTCTAAATTGTTGGAATCATACTCTCTTGTGTACTCAAATCGATACTGGCTGCCGTTATTCATGTTATAATTTACAAATAATCCATAATCTTTTTGTCTATTAAGGTCTTCATCCAGTTCAATTGTCCCACCAATCATCATATTATCACTCACCCAACGATATAATCCAATTAAGTAATCCTCGTCTGGGTCATCATCATCTGATCTAAAAGGATCTTCCGAATGATATGCTACTTGTAATGCAAATTTATCAAATTCGGCTGTTACGGCAAAAGCACCTTCATCAGAACGCCAAGAATCACTACCTTCAAACATTAATGCACCTACTAAAATTAACTTTGGTATAGCCCCAATATTTTTTAATTCACCTTGATAGCCAAATTTTAAATCTTTGTCATCGTCGTCCAAATCGTAAGAAACCGCAAGATGATGATTTGATGTTAATTCCCAATCGAGACGAGCTACATCAGTTATTGTAGACAAGTCACTCATAGTTGAAAAATCGTCTGCAAACAAATTCCCTGCATCATATGTGCGACCGTAAGTTAAGGTTAGCTGACCATTACTAATTAAGAAATAGGCATCACGACTAAATGTTTCATTATACTCTAAATCTTCGTCCAATTCTTTACCTATTCCAATTGTCCAATCGTTTGTTTTATAAGATAGTAGCACGTTTCCAATAACAGAAGTAGATTCGTTATCACCACTTTCATTTTCAATACCAATGTAACCATCTACCGATATGCCTGCTTCATTCATTTGCTGATCTTCATCTGCGAAAGCTGTTGTTGCTGCAAAAGCAAGTGCTGCTGATGTAGTTAAAAATTGTTTGAAAGACATTTGAATAATCCTCAAGGTGAGATATTTGATAATTTAATTAAAAATAATAATTTATATGCAATTATATAACATTTAATATCAAATGTGAAGGCATACCTTGTGTTCTCCTGAGTGAGCTCAGCTATCCTGTTTGCGTTTGTACTCATCCTGGTTCTTTTTAATCATAGCCGCATGTCTTTCAGCTTGTTTCATGAGAGCTATACCCAACACCCAGCCAATCAAAGAGCTACATATCGCAAATATAATTTCATTTCTGACAATCCACCAAGGCTGGCCTAGGCTATGATCGGTTGAAGCCGCAAGTAAACAAAAGGCAGCAATAAGCTGCATCAGAATGATTAAGAAAAGACCATAACCAAATCTAAACTTTGGGAAGAAGTAGGCCAAGCCAACGATAACAGCCTTGAATACCCAGCTCATAATGAAATTCCTTTGATATTGCCTACAAAAAAGCTGATGAAGTTACAGACTATTTATAACTTACATAACAACACTAAGGCTAAATGAGGATTATTGCACACTCTAAAATTTTATGAGTAAATCTTGAGGCATAATGTACATACGATAAGACCCCCCCTTGGAGGGGCTGAATTCTGTGAAACAATTAATATTTGATGGTATGAAACCTTAAAGAAGATGCATTGTTATCCGTTAAAGTTCATATTTTGTTATTGTTTGATGAACGGTTCAGCCCTTACTGTCATACATTTTGGTATACATTATCTTATTATCTCAACTGGTCTTAGTGATGAGTAATGGAGATCTGTAAGGAACCATAACCATTAATAATTATATACCTAATGATTGGTGCTATCAGTGGACTTTCTAATTGCACATGGGACGACTATCACTTGCACATTAAATGATTAGATCTTGATAGTTTCTTGAGCCATCTTTTATTTTTACAAACTTTTGAAATGTATAACCTGGCATGTTACTAACAAATCCATTTTAATAACTAACTACATTTTTTATATACATTTAAAAACATATGAGTGCGTTCGACGCATGAAGCCAGCTGCAGGAACTTGTGACATATTTGGATCATCAATGAAACTATAATCAGATGGACATTCAGTGGCAGCAAATCTAAATGCAAGTTGAAAGCGAAAAATTAAAACACTTGAGCTGGGGCTATTCTTGGGTTTATGTCAGGGTTAAACACAAAATATTTTTAGCAAGATTATTGCCATTTTTTAAATCATTTCTTAAATTAATTTTGTCTAGTCTGTTATTTAAGAAACAAAAAAATATAAATACTTGTATAGATTTTTTGGTGTATGCTCAGGGATTTACAAATCAATAATTTTTAAAGACTCAAGATAAACAGACATAAAACTTCAGAGATTATAAGCTATTGTAAAAATATACTTGCGTGTAAAAGTAAATTAGATTTAGAACAGGAAGTCATGTTAAAACATAAGATAAAACTATAAAAGGCCTGAAAAATAAAATTAGTATTTATATTATACAGTGCCTCTAATCTTTAAAAATTAAAATATTATATACTTTCAATAGATATGGGTATAGGTTTTCCCCCTGTGAAATAGCGTTCATATGCTTGTTGGTAACCTTTTTCTAAATTCTTTGTGTACGCTTCACTATCAAACAATGCAGTTGTAGTTATATTTTTTAAAAGTTTATTTTTTATCTCATTGAGGTATTCTGAATTTGTAGCTAGTTTAAATATCAATGCTTCATATTCATTAGTATTTTTTGATATAAGTTCTGTTAACTCAATTGCTGAAAGTAGACTTCCAGCCACACGAGCAGCAAATTGACGCCCTTGCATTGTGACAACAGGCAAGCCAGCCCAGAGTGCTTCAGTGGTAGTAGTATGGCCATTATAAATAAAGGTGTCTAAAAACAAGTCAGCAAGTTTATACCTACTTAAATGTACATCCATTGACACCTTTTCAGCAAAAATTATTCGAACTGGATCAATGCCTTTTCTTTTGGCTTCTTTTTTCAGATTAATTTTTGATTGATTATTTGTACTCGCTAACCAGAGCACACTACCATCTATTTTCATAAGTAATCGCATCCATATATCAAATTCATTAGATGAAATTTTATAAGTATTATTAAAACAACAAAATACAAAAGCTTTTTCAGGTAATCCCATTGAAAGTTTATCTAATTTTTTGGATGAAAATTTTCGGGTATTGTCTGTTGGCATAAAAGTGTTTGGAAGATATATGGGTTTTTCAGTATAATATTTTTCTGTTTGTTCAGGAATTACGGCTTTATCAGCAATAATATAATCAATATTGCTCAATCCCATAGTACCTGGAAAACCTAGATAACTAATTTGAATGGGTGCAGCTTTATGACTGAAAATCATTGTTCGGCTTCCGCTGGTATAGCCAGATAAATCTATTGCAATATCAATCTTATCTTCTCTAGCAAGAGAAATAACTTCTTCATTATCCATATCTTTTACATCTCGAAAAACATCAAAAGATTGTATTATTCTGTTTCGTAATTTACTATCTTTATTATTTCCAAATGAATACCCAAATACTTCAAAATGTTTTCGGCTATGTATTCCAATTAATTTTGCAATTAAATAAGACACAGGATGCTCTTTGAAATCAGGAGAAAAATAACCAATTCTTATGCGCTTAGGTTTTTTTGATGGTATAGAAAAAATCTTTGATTTTTCCTCTATAAATAGCGTTTTAGCATAAATTTCTGAACGGGCCTTTTGTCGTTTGGGTTCGTCTTCAAGTGCCAATGCTAAAAACGGTGACACAGTTTGATTTGTGGTGCCTAATGAAGGGATCAAATAGGATGATTTTTGTACAACACTCCAATCACTGATTTGCTGCGCTAAATTTAATTTTCGTGATATTATCTCCTCATGATTAGGATTGAACTTCAAGGCTTGATCGTAAGCTTCAATTGCTTCATTTATTTTCTTCTGTTTTGCTAGTACTTTGCCCATAGAATTGTAGGGTTCCAAAATTTTTGGATTAATTTTTATATTATAATAGAAGTCAAAAATTAACTGAATTCATCTTTATGGGGTTTTGGGGTTTTGGGG
>ENA-OQVM01005690-OQVM01005690.1-marine-metagenome-genome-assembly--contig:-NODE-5690-length-11804-cov-8.999915_pt1 | contig 11804 bp, 10 predicted proteins | sample MGYA00237776_ERZ505498 | MGnify/ENA primary metagenome ERZ505498 (study PRJEB26159, sample SAMN06265151) | marine metagenome | isolation source: Helgoland LTER site | place: Germany:Helgoland, sampling... | reverse complement strand
GGAATATTAACCCAAATAATTATAGGCAAAGGCTTTATCATGGTGATAATCGATGATGAGTTTATCAAATCGTTTGCGCTCATCAATGATCAAATAGAATTCCACAACAATTACTTTCATCAAGTCTGCAAAGTATAACTTTTTTGTTTAATTTATACCTATTCACTTAATTATTCCAATCTAGAAATGAACATTGTTGAGACCTATCGTGATGATCATAAGTTTATATTTTAACAGCTACCGCACAAAGACCGCCTAAGTGGCACTTTGTTTTTTTCAATTGGGTTCGAACATAAATCTCAGTTCAAACAGATTAAAGCCATGGTAAACATTGATAGTAAATTACATGCCAATTAATAACTTCTTAAAATATAAAGCGATTGTGTAGCAGGCAAAAATTAAGAACTATACAATCTATCACAACGGATATGTATTGATACCTAAGGATATATACTCGTACTGTTAAACAGGCAAAACCACAGAATATGCCATTTAAACTCTAGGCAAGATTCTTAAAGATTTAAATACGAGTGATCAAATTTTTAGTGCTGCATCAACGAGTATAGTTATTAAATTAAGCGATTAATATTCCTTGATATCTCTTCCCCAAATAAATGAAACATATTTCATTTATCAGATATCTATAGTTATGGAACATAATTACTGGCAAACATACCTTCAATAAAATAGTGAATATATATTTTAAAAGTATTTTTAAAATGTCCAAAACAATTCAAGCTTGCCAACTATAATTGGTTCCTGGGTCAAGTAAATATCATAACTAAACTTAGATTGTTACACAAAAAGATTATTATCTAATGCTTGGAATATTTAAATTAGGAAGTCCAAGCGAAGGTATAATTTGACTGACTATACGGTTCCAGTTAGTGATTGGTTGTGTCCCAATGAAAACAACATCTTTGGGCCTTAACTCAAGGCTTGTTGCAAGAAGGAAGTTGGCAACATTTGTAGAATCTAAATGAAAAGCAATAATTTTTTCTAGTTTTTCTGATTGATAAGCCCCTCTGAGAACGTAGATTTGTTTAGGATTCCCTGATAAAGACGATACACCGCCAGCGCTTGTCAAAAGAGCATCTGCAAGGAAGGCCTGATTCTCAAAAGGAAGTGTAAAACGAGACTGTTGTTGCACTTCTCCAATGAGATAAACATAATCTCTTGCAATAGATCCATACTCAATTCTCGAAAGGATACTTGCAGCTTGATTTTGCTTTGCTTCTGTCTCCATTTCAATTTCATGCAAAATATGTGCTCTAGCTTGCTGTCGTAGCCCTAAAATATTTTCATAATCATTAGTCATATCCACAACGATTTTGTCACCATCTCTAAGCAGTATTCTATTAGTACCATTTTGGTTATATATTTCGGGACCTGGGATTTGGTAGATATTGCCGTCTCTGTAAAGCCGGATGATTACAAATGAGACATCACTGATACCTATACCACCTCTTTGAGATATTGCCTGATCAAGATAAAGTGGTTGAATTGAAATTGGCTCTATTCCGGGAGTTACTATGTTTCCGCTTACATAAATCTTCTGAGAATTAAATTCTGTAATTTCAATACTGAATGAGGGAGCCATGCCCTCATCAACGAACTTTCGATATACAGCGTCCTCAACTTCTTCAAGTGTGAGACCCCCGATAACGACACGTCCAATATCAGGGATGGAGACAGTTCCATTATCCTGAACTGTGTACCTATGCCTACTATTTTGCGAAGCAAGAATACTATCAAGAGCCTCAACTAAACTGTCTGCAATCGGCGCACTCAACGTTATGACGTCACCGACACCGATTAGATAAGGCGGTGGTTGGGAAAAATCTGGCAAACGCCATTCAATTACGCCAGAAAGTCTTTGAGGGTCTAGAATTGGGTCATTGAGAGGACTATTTCCGGAATCCAGCATATAGTTTTTGTCATAAGAAGAGAAAATGTCTGGCCATTTTTTAGGCTCATATGACGATTGATTAGCTTTCAAAACTGTCTCTGGTGTCAGAGGAATAATCTGAATATTCGCACTGGCGTTCTCGCGTACTGATAGGGCTTGATAGGCAAAATCACATCCTGTCAAAATAATCAAGATTAAGATTAATAAAGCGCGTCTCATAAAACTTCCTTCTAATTTTTTTATGAATAACTTACTAATTTTCAAGTGTCTCATGCTTTGGGTCAAGTAATGTACAAAACCGCCACAAAAATCCTGATGACTGCATTTAGCTTTCATAATACTCAGATCCGTATGCGGTATATCCGTATGGACTTATATAACCATAGCTTTTTATTTTATTTGGATCGATCTGGTTCAGAACGAGACCAGTTATTTTGACTCCAACGCTTGAAAGCATTTCAAGTCCTTGAATAACTTGCGAACGATTTGTCTTATTCCATTCAACAATATAAATATTGGCATCAGTATTGGCGCCTATCACACGAGCGTCCGGCACTGAAAGAACAGGAGGAGAATCTATTAATATATAATCATAATGTTCACGTAATTCAGAAAGTAATTTAGAAAAGCTTTGAGATGCTAAAATATCAGCTGCATTCAGATTACTCTTTGTTGCTGTTAAAATATCAAAACCCAGTTCCTCTATATAAGGGCTTACATCTTTGAATTCCTTGTTACCTATTAAAAGATCAAGTAGAGCAACTGAATTCTTCCTATTAATATTAATGGAAGAAATACTCCTTCGGATGTCAGCTTCGATTAAAAGAACACTTTTATCAAGGCCAACCATGTTCTGAGCGAGGGCAAAAGACAGTATTGTCTTGCCCTCTTTCGGAACCGAAGACGTTAACATGATGACTTGTTTAACTTGATTTAGGTTAGACATGAGAATGGATGTGCGGAGATTGCGAACGGCCTCCGAAACCATTGAGTCGGGCTTAGTCTTGAGGTAGGAAATGATATTCTTTCTATCCCGGACAGGAATGAGGGGCACGGCCGACAGAACGCTGTAGCCGCTTTGGTCACGCAACTCGTTTACCGATCGATAGCCTGAAAAGCGCAATTCCCAAAAGAGCACAAGACTGGCACCCATCATCAACCCAATAGCGCCACCAAGAGATAGAATTTTGCTTTTTATTGGACTGGACGGACCCCTTTGGATTGCGGTGGAAAGGAGACGCCCGTCGGCACTTTCAAGTCCCAGTTGAACATTCATCTCTAGTAGACGGGTGAAAAAACTTTCATAGAGAAGGCGAGCAGCCTCTGTCTCACGCTCAAGCTGCTGGAGAACAATCAGTTCTTGGGACTGCCGCTCGATCTGTTTCGCGAGGATAGACTCAGATACTTCAAGAGCTGACAACTGCTTCTGTTCTCGCTCTGCCTCCACCTCGTTGTCGAGCATAAAATGCTCTACTTGCAGATTGAGGCCGTCTAGCGATATCTTATTATTGCGATACTCAGAAATCGCTCGGTTTAGGCGAAAGTCATCTGCATGTTTGATGAGGGCTTGCAGATTACCGGCTTCTCTAAATGATAGGAGAACTGTCCGGGTGTCCGTTTTCTCTACAACAATCTCAGCTTTCTCCCACAGGCGCGTGCGCAGATCACGAAGTTGAATTTCGTGTGACTTAAGAACAGTGGGATTGACAAGTTCTGACTGACTGGAAAAATTAGCCAGTTCGGCCTTCAACTCCTCGAAGTCGTGCTTCAATTCAGATGTACGCCTGGAGAGAAACTCTGTGGCGCTTGCGAGTGCTTCCAATTTAATCTGGATCTGGTTTTCAATGTACAGCGTCGCCATTTTGTTAGCCATGAGAGCAGACAGAGCGGCTTCAGTCGTCGTGACTGAAATATTGATTACCCGCGTGTTCTTAGTATTTGAGAATGCCATAGTATTGAGCACAGAATTGATCACAATTGAACGGACTTCCTCAGGAGATCGAGGTGTTTTTGGTTTTTCTGACGCCACACCAAAGAGAGTGAAGAGTTGCGCTCTAATTTGACTGGACAGTCGAGGCTCTCGCAAGAGTGGATTGAGGGCTGGTTGGTTGGTGAGGTCAAGCGAATCCACGAGTTTTCCGACAAGATCGCGCGACCGTAAAACCTCGAGCTCAGTGTTGATACCCGAGTCTGTTATTGGTCCATTCGACATGAGGCTTTCGATGTCAGTGAGTATTTTTTCAGGCTGGTGCTCTTTTAGTGCAATCTTTGCGGTCGCAGGATATAAGGGAACGGCAACGTGCCTGACATAAAAGTCTGCAACGCCTACAAAAAAAAGAACAAATGCCAGTACTGTCCATTTACCCCGCCACAGTGAGGCGGCCAGTTTCACTAGGTCAATTTCACCATCAGAAATTCTTTGGTTTGGAGTGTGGTTGGGGTTGTAGAAATTCAACTAGAATCAGCCTTGTGCATTTCTTCCATGACACCTGCAACGCCACCAGATTTGCGGCGTAGCGCCGTTATCTTTCGAGGGCTGAGAATCAAGCCAGTCTGGTCTTTCTCTTTGGCCAAACAATTTGATATTAAATTGCTTGGCGTTAAGCCGCCAAGATTCATCTCTGCGGAGCTGTTGGATATGTTTTCAGCATTGGTTATATTGTCACTAGGCACTGAGAGATGTAATGTCGTTGGACGTTCAACAAGATTTTTTTTCTGGGCGCAGTTCTTTTGTTTGGCTTCACCGATCCAGCCCATATCGAGGGCCACCCGGTCTGGAGATCCCACCGGAATGCCCTGCCGTTCTGTGAGTGTGCGTACAAAATTTCCAGCGTCCAACAAGCTGTCATGGGTGCCAGCGTCCATCCAGGCAAAGCAACTGCCCATTGTCTGTACGCTGAGCGCGTCATCGCACAGATAGCTTTTCAATAGGCTGGTGATCTCCAGCTCACCACGGGCTGAAGGCCGCACATTCTTGGCACGTTCGGGTGCTGTCTCATCCACGAAATAAAGCCCGGTTACCGCAAGGTTTGAAGGCGGCACAGACGGTTTTTCTATGATGCTTTTCACCGAGCCGTCTTTGTCAAAATCCACTACGCCATAGCGCTCAGGATCGGCCACCTGGTAGGTGAAGATAGTGGCACCACTGGTGGTTTTATCCGCTTCTTGCAGGAGGTCCGGCAGGCCGTGTCCACAGAAGATATTATCGCCCAGCACCATTACCGATGGGGCGCCAGCCAGAAACTGCTCTGCCAGAATAAAGGCCTGCGCCAGACCGTCAGGGCTGGGTTGCACTTTATACTGCAGCGAGATGCCCCACTGGCTACCATCGCCCAAAACGCGTTTAAACTGATCTGCATCATTGGGAGTGGTGATAACCATGACCTCACGGATACCAGCCATCATCAGCACGGTCAGGGGGTAATAGACCATCGGCTTGTCGTAGATCGGCAGCAGCTGTTTCGACACGCCCATAGTAATGGGATAAAGCCGTGTACCGGAGCCGCCAGCAAGAATAATACCCTTTCGTTGTGTCATTCACAACGATCCAGAATAATTTCCGTTAAGTTTGCCATATTGCTTTGCTTGTCCTGGGCACCCTCACGTGGTGCTACATACACAAACAATGTCACTCCCAACCTTTGCAAGCCACGGTGCGGTCAGGTAGCAGATAACTAAAAAGAAGACGTCACAGTATCAGAAAGGATAGGTCGCGCTACCAAAGCGTACTTATTTTAAGATCATGGGGTAAAATCGAAGAACGCAGCTTTTGATTGCTGGGCAATATTCCGAAGGCTTTGAATGCTATTAGTCAAATCTGTCACGTCGCCTTCAAGGGTATGGCATTCAAGTTGATCGAGTGGCGTTTCTAGCACGTTTTGTCCCAACAACACTGCGGCACCTTTCATTTTGTGAGTAGCCTCCACTAATGCGACATGATCCTCGGCGAACACACCGTCGATGGACTGTTGGATAAATACGTCCAATTCTTCGAAGAATTTTTCACCAATGCGCAAGACTTTCTCGCGACCAAGGGTTTCAAATAACTCCGTTAGCACCGGTGAAAACTCATCAATAACCGCAAATTGATCATTAGAAACAATATCAGAAATAATTTTTCGCAAAGCCTCAAGGCGAATTGGTTTGGTAAAAAAATTATCCATACCAGCTTGTTGCGCTTCCTCACCAAACTCGTCGCTGCCGTGCGCTGTTAGCCCAACAATACATGCCTTTGAATTTAATTTACTATCAGCACGAATTCTGTGGGTTGTTTCAATGCCGTCCATTACTGGCATATTAATATCCATGAAGATGATATCAAATGATTGAATGTTAGCACAGTCTAGGGCTTCCACCCCGTTAGTGGCTCTACTCACAGAATGCCCCAAGCCTTTAAGCATATCGCCAAGAACTTCTCTGTTAACATTGTTATCTTCAACTACCAAAATACTAAGATTTTGATTTTCTTTGTGAGGAAAAGATGCTGGTTCAGCAACCTTACCATCAATTTTTCTTACTCTTTCCAGCGGCAAACTCAGTGTAAACTCTGCCCCTTTTCCAATATCGCTTTTTACCATAATATCACCGCCCATAAGACGCGCAATTTTACGAGAAATATGAAGACCCAATCCATCGCCCCTAACTTGGCTTTGGTCGCCTTGAGTAATGGCTACAAATTCTTCAAAAATCTTTTGATGATTTTCCGGAGCTATACCCAAGCCCGTGTCACTGATTATAAAGTGCACAAATGAAGTTTCAGGGCCATCACTTCCAGTAATTGAAAAGTTGATATTACCTTGATCCGTAAACTTGATGGCATTGCCTAACAAGTTGATCAATATTTGTCTAATTCTATGGCTGTCGCCCATAAAGTTTGACTCTATATTGTTAGCTAATTGTAGTCTTAGATCTAAATTTTTCTTTTTAGACAGTGGTTCGAGAACCTCAACCAAAGTTTCGGCCAAGTCAGGCAAATTAAATTCTTGAGAAGATAATTCTAATTTACCAACATCGATACGTGTGATGTTTAGCGCTTCATTAATGTGGTCGAGCAAAACTGTACTGGAGGATGTTGCAATCTGAATATAACGATCCTGTTTTTGCGAAAGCTTGGTTGTCTTCAGCAAATCCATGATACCAATTATGCCAGCAAGAGGGGTACGCATTTCGTGGCTCATTACCGCCAAAAACTGAGACTTAGCTTTGTCTGCACTCTCAGCACGATCACGCGCTTCGATTAAGGCTTTCTCAGTAATTTTACGATCACTGACATCACGAATATAGGCCATAAATATTGCATCATCATTTCGTTTAACAAAGGTCATGTTCAATTCGACTGGAAATTCTTCACCATTTTTTCGCCGTCCAGACAATTCAAAACGGGTGGGGTAGATAGCCTCTGAACTATCTTGCAACAAGGGCTGGTTCATTGCATTTTTATACGTGTCTCTTAGACCTTCCGGGAGGAAAATGTCTTCCATAGTTCTCCCAATAATTTCCTTGCGGGTCCACCCAAATACACCTTCTGCGGAAGCATTATATTCGATAATTTTACTGAAGCTATCCGCTATCACGATTGCATCCAATGAGCCGGCTACGGTTGCCGCTAATTGCCTGGAGGAAGCAGTAAGCGCAGCCGCACGGCGTATAGCAGATAGCAGCATACGGTCCATTAAAAGCAACAAGCTCGCCAACATAATTAAAAAACCAATAGCAAAACCACCAGTCCATGTAAGTTGTCTTGCAAATTTCATCCTGCGTTTCGTCGATTGCGCCGCCGCCAATTCTACGCTACGAAGTGAAATTTTACGTACTACCGGCCGAGCCTTTCGAAGTATATCTCGCAAGTCCAATAGATCAGACGGAGTTATTTGAGCAGGCTTGTCTGCAATTGCAATTGCACGCGTCTCAAATTGAAATAATGGTATCAAACCAGAAGCCGCTTGGTCTGGGTTTTGCCAAAAATTCAATAGGTAAGGATCATTTTTTAGAACAAACAACTTGCTAAGTACAATATTGATTTTCTGTCGGATCGCATCTCTCTGCAAATCCACATTAGCTATATTTTCGGTCAAAATTGAATCTAAATCCGCGATTTGAGTTTCAAATTGAGAGCTATGCCACCGAGTTTGGGTATTACCTTTAGAAACTGATAAATCTTGCAAGTCCGAAAATAATTTGGATACCATTAGCGCGAGCAAGATGGTTAGCAGACCAAGACCTACTAAAACTACGAAACGATACCCTTTTAATTCAGCATTCATCTGGAAACTTTAAGTCATATCACAACGTGAGACAAACCCATATCAATCCACCACTCTAATATGCGTCAATTGCCAAATGCTGCGGGCGAAGTTAACTTCAGTTTGGTATTTAGGATCACTGTCATAGGGGAAAACTACCCAATAGGGCCCATTTCTGCGGATCGGCATTATTTCACCATTTAAACGAGTAGAAATTATTGGTGCATTATCTTCAAGATCGGCAATCGTCATAGAGACCGTATAACCATCAAGTGCTATCATCTCAATGTTAATTCCCCTAAATTGCAAATGCTTCAGTAAAGCTTTGAGTGAAACTCCTGAGAAATGTATCTCACCACTCGACCAAATAGTGCTTGTCGCAAATTCTGTTTGAGCTAAGGCATCAAGTTCTTCTAAATTTAAGTGAATAGTCTCCGATTGCAAACCAGTCACTTGCAACGCATGTCCGTCCTGACCAAACGCTGGACCAATCAAAGTCATAAGAAATACAAAAAATGTTAGGACCAAACGAATTTTTATCATCAATACTTTTCCAAAATCACTCCCCAGTTAAAATGTCCCAAAAAGAAATGTGATGGATCAGGCATAAGAATATAATTATATACCAAAGTATAGATTTTCGATTAATTTGGCAAAATTTATGTATTAATCAGGATACAAATCAATCAATATATCCACTATGAAAAACATATTAATCGCTGATGATCATTTTTTAGTTCGCGACACCATCGCAGCTTATTTAGACGCAGCAGGTGACTTTAAAGTATTCACAGCGCACGATTTGGGCACTGCACTTGAAATTATGGACGGATTGGAATCTATCGATCTTTTGATACTAGATTATAACATGCCAGGTATGAATGGGCTTCAAGGGCTCGAACGCGCATGCAAATCGTATCCGGCCTGCAAGGTTGCGCTAATGTCTGGGGTAGCTAACCGCGACGTGGCAAATAACGCAATGAAACAAAATGCTAGAGGATTTATCCCAAAATCTTTGTCTGCTTCCTCCTTCATTAACGCAATTAGGTTCATTTTAGCAGGAGAGACGTACTTTCCTTTTGACTATGGAACAACTTCCTCGGAGGAGAAAAATTATGGTGACTTTGCCAAGATCTCTACACGTGAGATGCAAACACTTGAACAACTATGCATCGGACTGTCAAACAAAGAAATAGCACGGAACCTTGACATACAAGAAGTCACGGTGAAACTTCATGTTAAGAATTTGTTTTCTAAATTGGGGGTGTCAAACAGAACTCAAGCAGCTTTATTGGCGAAAGAACGACACATATTTTGATCTAGTTCTTCCAAGAGTGCGTTCAGGTGTGGACGTATCCCTTTTTGTAAGGATTAAATTGAGTAACGTTGGTGGTTCCAGTGAAGTGGTCCTACTTTTCCGAACAGGTTTACGGCTAAGTTAAGGTGTATCGGGTTTGGTTATCATGAACCGCCCCCAGTTTGCCGGAGGCTCCAAAGTAAGTATGAATGGAGCCGTGTGGGGGCGGTCGGTGTTGTAGAATTTGATCCACTCGCGAATGACGCGTTCTGCCACAAAACCATCGGTTAACTCGTGCAAATACACAGCCTCCTGCTTCAAGGACCGCCAGAGGCGTTCGATGAAGATGTTGTCCAAATAACGCCCGCGCCCGTCCATGGATATTTTCACACCTGCCTCGGTCAGCGTTGTAATCCATGCCGATCCGGTGAACTGGGAACCTTAGTCCGTGTGGGGGCACCACTATCCTAAGTCAGCTGCAGTCATACCCCTGATATCAAGCGATATTCATTGTCGTCTGATGCAGGAGGCCACCATATGGTCCACAATGTACGTCAGAAGTGTGAGGACATCGTCTGCTATCTCTATGATTTCTGCTTGGTGTGCTTCCCAGCTATTGGTCTGGGGAATGGTTATGGTCTGTCCTACTACAAAGTTAGACATCAGGTTTGCTCCTTTGGGTTTCATAACGGAGTTATGCCCAGCGCACTTGGTGTTAGTTTTCCTGTTTCTGACTTGTGGTGGTAAGTTTCTGACCTTTCAGCGTTTCTCCAAAAGTATAGGCCGTGTGTTTTTGGTATGGTACCTGTTGTTTTCTTTCAGTTATCGAACACTATCACCTTGATACGGCTTTATCAGAGTGAGAAACGGAAGATGACAAACAGTAAGAACACTGCACTAGACAGACTTCCTGCACAAACCGACCACAAGTTCATCGTGGTGAATGCTACAACAAACGACCCAACTATTGTAAAGAAATACTCAACGCCGGGTTTGCCGTTTGATGGGATGATGAAGGACGGTGATGAGCACGAGCTACGCTTTCTTGTCAGCACAGACCATTACAGAGGTGGTTTCCGAGGAGAACTTAACAAAGATTTTGACTGTGTGAATGCGCTGGGCGAAGACACAGGCACTCCCGAAGGGGTTATCAATGTAGAAATGATGGCACACGCTCTTAGTCTCAAGGATTTTAAACAGGATACTCCACAGGATGACACTGAGATGGCTTTTGGAACTATGTCTGATGACAAGAAACCTACGATGGCTGAATTGCTTAAACAAAAGCAAGAGAAGCAACAAGAGGGCTACTACCAGAAGCATAAAGCCTCTCAAACCACTACGATGCCATTGTAGCCACCTACGAACATACTGCCGTCGCCTTGTGATACTGGCTGTACGCTCAAGAAGCTGGCGCCACAATGACTGAGCAGCCCCACTTGAGTGGTCCAATTTGAATGTTAGTGCATGATTGGCCTTTGGTCCATCGGAACGATGGCCTATGGCGCAGGTGGGCGATAGCCCAATGCACTATGGGGTCGTTTGGTGTTGTAATGGTTCCTCCATCTTTCGATAATAATTTGGGTGTTGTCAGGCAAAGTCTAACAGGTCTCAAAGTACAACGATCACACAAATCTATGAAGCGTAGATTTGAAACCACTCCGTGAGAGCGGCACTGCGTTTTTGCTTATAAGTCTGTCTGCTTTCTAGATGTCTTTCATGATTGAAGTGGTTCTGGATTGGAGCCTTGATTGAAACGAATTTCTGCAAGGTTTGGGTCATCTTTAAAATATCAACGCAGGTGCCTAGCTGAATTAATTCAATTTCAGATCAAACAATCTTGCCTAATTCCATCTAAACTATGCCTGTCGACATAAAGTTCAACGAGCAAATCAAACACCTTCGTTAAACCGCATACCGTGCAGTTGCACGCCAAAACCCTGTGTAATCCACCAACCCGCGTTAGCTGCCACACACAGAGCGGCACGATTAAGGTCGAGCCCGTAAGCCGCAGCACAGACGGCAACAGACACCACTGCGATCAACTTGCCCCAACGGGTGGTTGCGACCGCTGAGGTTTGAGACGCTCAAAGTCGGCCTGTGACGTTGCAACACTGGTCGCCGTTGGCATACCGGATATATTTGTAGAAGACGGATCGGGCGGCGAACTTGGTGACTTTGGTATATTAGGCTTGGGCACTGACGCTATTGCTTTTCCCAAGCGCGATTTGGGTTTACTCTTAGCGCTGACTTTTCCACTTTTAAGCTTCGTGTCCAGTTTGTTGGCTAGAAAGCTTGCGGTGTTGGCAAAGGTTTTGATGTCATCAACTGCCTGCTCAAGGCTGCCGCTACCCGA
>ENA-OQVM01005688-OQVM01005688.1-marine-metagenome-genome-assembly--contig:-NODE-5688-length-11806-cov-6.935289_pt1 | contig 11806 bp, 7 predicted proteins | sample MGYA00237776_ERZ505498 | MGnify/ENA primary metagenome ERZ505498 (study PRJEB26159, sample SAMN06265151) | marine metagenome | isolation source: Helgoland LTER site | place: Germany:Helgoland, sampling... | reverse complement strand
CGCGAAATTTTGGAACCCTCGAGTTCGGGCGAGCACGAGCCTGCTGCTCAGCTTGTCACCCGCGAAGTCGAAGTGTCACTGTTTCGATACCTTGCTTCGCTGGTGATGAGCGTGGAAACGATTGTGTTGGGCAGTGTCATTACCGGCGTGAGCATCTTCGCGGTCTGGGTCGGCGAGCTCGCACCGTGGATTGCGGTGGTCTTGGCCCTTTTTGTTTATGTTCTCTATCTAGCGGATCGATTTTTGCGGGTGGGAAATTTCACGATTGATTCTCTCGAGGGCGACATTCGAGTGTCCCTGGGGTTGTTATCGACCAGCGTGGAAACAATCCCACCCCCTCGAATTCATGCCCTGGGAATCTCGCAACCCTGGCCGTGGCGGGTGTTCGGGTGGTGGCGCATCCACGCCAATCTCGCATCGACACCTGGTGCGCAGACCAACAAGGCCCCCGCACATGAACTCATCCTCCCGGTGGCTACCGCCGCGGAAATGCACCGCGTGGTGCAGTTGTGTCTGCCTTCGCTGGCAGATCCCTCGTCGGGGGAACTAATCGACACCGTATTATCCCAACCGCATCGCGTGTGGCCAGCTGATTCGAAGGCTCAGAGTATTACCTCGCCCTCGAGAGCTCGCTTTCGCATTCCCTTGAGTTGGGGAGTCAACGCAGCTTTGTATTCCCACGGGGTCGTCTTTGTGCGAACGGGTGTGTGGGTCAAGCGCCTGGCGTTAGTTCCCCTGGAGCGGATTCAAAGTGCGGGTGTGGGCAGAGGGCCCTGGCAGAGGGCTCTTGGCCTCAGGAGCTTTTCCCTGCACAGTGTGTCCGGCCCAGTTCCCACCCGAGTTCTCGCTGTGGACGAGAATGAAGTGATGACGTGGTGGGAGCAGACCAATGCTCGGATGGTGGGCGCTATCGGTCAGGGTGCCCGCACGCGATCGAAACGCTCGAGTGCTTCCGCATGAATCCCACACGACTCGGTGTTGGCGTCATTGGCGCTGGCAACATTGGAACAATCGTTATCGACCGTGCGCATGGTTTGCGCATGAAGGTTGTCGCCTATGATCCGTTCCTGTCAGAGGAACGCGCAACCGAGATTGGCGTTGAGAAGGTCGAGTTGGATGAACTGCTCGCGCGCGCCGATTTCATCACGATGCACGTACCATTGACCGATCAGACACGGAATATCCTGTCAGCCGAGAACATCGCCAAACTGAAAAAGGGCGTTCGTATCGTGAACTGCGCGCGTGGCGGTTTGGTGGATGAGGCCGCTTTGGCGGAGGCGCTCAAATCAGGTCACGTTGCAGGCGCTGCCTTTGATGTCTTCGCGGTTGAACCTGCGACAGAAAGCCCATTGTTCAACCTGCCTAACGTTGTCGTCACCCCGCACCTTGGGGCTGCTACAACCGAGGCGCAGGAAAACGTAGCTTTGCAGGTGGCCGAACAGATGTCGGATTACTTGTTAACAGGTGCAGTCCAGAACGCGTTGAACATGCCTTCTGTTACGGCCGAAGAAGCCAAGATCATGGGGCCCTGGATCAAGTTAACGGGCCACTTGGGTAACTTCATCGGTCAGATGACGGATGAGCCGATCAAGGCCATCAACATCCTGTTTGACGGTGAAGCTTCTGAGATGAACCTCAAGGCGCTGACGGCTGCGTCCATCGCTGGCATCATGACCAAAGCGAACCCTGACACAAACATGGTCAGCGCGCCTGTGATCGCCAAAGAACGCGGGATCAAAGTATCAACCACCAAGCAAGACCAATCAGGCGCTTTCGAAGGTTATGTCAAAGTGACTGTCGTCACCGACAAACGCGAACGTTCGGTTGCGGGCACGGTCTTTAGCGATGGCAAACCACGTTTCATCCAGATCAAAGGCATCAACATTGACGCCGAAATCGGTGAACATATGGTTTATACGACCAACGAAGACAGGCCCGGTATCATCGGCACTTTGGGGACCACGATGGGCGCCAACAACGTCAATATCGCGAACTTTACCCTAGGCCGGTCCGAAGCAAAGGGTGAAGCGATTGCACTTTTGTACGTGGACGAACCTGTACCATCCACTGCGATCAAAGCGTTGGAAGACACTGGGCTTTTCCAGCAGGTCAAACCGCTGACTTTCAACGTCTGATCAGCGCAACATGGACCCGATTTATGCGATAGGTGATATTCACGGCCAAAAAGAAATGCTGGATCAGGCGCTAAGCCTGATCGCAGCGGATGGCGGTGAGGATGCCGAAATCGTTTTCTTGGGTGACTACACAGATCGCGGGCCGGATAGCCGGGCCGTGATCGAAACCTTGATCGCCGGCCGCGATGCCAAGCGCAACTGGCACTTCATCAAAGGTAACCATGACAGATTGTTCACGCGATTTGTGCGTGAGGGCCGCGAGCATGACCCCCGCGTGAAATCGGGGATCAGCTGGCTAAATCGGCGTTTGGGTGGTTCGACGACATTGGCCTCATATGGCTTTGAAGGCGAGATGCATTTCACGGAGCAACGGCGTGATGGTCCGGAAACCTTGGACCGTTATGAGGACGAACAGGGTTCGATCAGCAAAGACGACCTTCAACAGCGCGCTTTAGCTGCCGTACCCGCCGGCCATATTTCCTTCCTAGATGGTTTGCCTCTATGGCACCAAACAGAGGAGCTTTTGTTTGTGCATGCTGGATTGCGCCCCGGTGTCCCACTTGCACAGCAAGACCCAGAAGACCTCATCTGGATCAGAGAAGGCTTTTTGGAAAGCGACCATCACTTCGGCAAACTGGTTGTTCACGGACATACGGCGCTGGACCATCCACAGCATTTCGGCAATCGCGTTGATCTGGACGGTGGTGCAGGCTACGGCAACCCGCTGATCCCCGCCGTTTTCGAAGGGCGCAATTGTTGGTTGTTGACGGATCAAGGAAGGGTCGCGCTCCGGCCTTAATCGCGTCGAATAACACCTGTCACGGCCGCCGCACCGATTGCGGTGACGATCCAGCCTAGCGCGATCAACCACCAACGGACCCACCATAGCCACCAGCCCCATGGACCGCGTGTCGTTGATGGGGCCCAAGCGGCCTCTTGCCCCAGCGCCACAATCGGGACGACCAGATCAACGGCATATGACACTGCATGAAAGGTTTCGTAATCGCGCCCAGCGGTAAGAACCGGCGTTCCGTCCGGAGCGAGCATATACTTGTCAGACCACACTTTTGCTGGGTTTTGGATATTCGGGTCAGTGGCCAAATTCTGCCAGCTTTCCGACATTAGCACAGGCCCGGCAGTGGGCGCGAAATCGCCCTTTTTCCAAGACTGGTCTGCCAAAAACCAACCGATAAAGACCAGCGCCAAAAGCATATAGAAGCTGCGCTCTGGCTTGTGTCCATATCCGACGACCAGCCCAAAAACACGGTCAGCGATCAAGCTGCCAGTGTTGCGCCAACCCACGCGAATGCCAAACCAGCGTTGTTCATCGCGGAACTGCTTTTGTGCAAGCTGAAGTGTCACTTCACCGACTTGCACCGCGCTTTCATCCTCGGGATGCAACAGAGCAAGCCGCGCTAGATTGGGGTCACTTGGACGTTGTTCTTGCAGCGCTTCAATGGCTGCACCACGCTTCTCTGCGCTCAGCAGAGAAGCGTTCAACAAAGACTTGCGCCACTCACGTTCTCGTCGCCACCGCTCGCGCGAGGCTTTACGTTGTTCTTTTTCCTTGGCCACCATGATCGCGCGTGCGTCAGACCGATGCCCGGTATCGCGTAGCAATTTGGCAAGCTGCTCATAAGGTTGCGGATAAAATTCGCGCCGCGATATCGCGCCTTTCTTCAACCATGCAAGCCTGTCGGGCACGTTAATCCCACCATGCAACACGTCATAGATAAATCCACTAAGATAGAGCCTGTTGCACATCGCCCAGCTTTCAGGGTCGTCCCACAGATCACCGACATGGGCCGATGTCAGATCAACGTCGCCTGCCACATCTTTCATACGTCGCCAGATAAACCCTTCACGCACGATCAAGCGCTGTGCCTTCAATGCGTATCCTTCGGGATTACGCATGGCAGCATGGCTGCAATCCAAAACGCCGTTAATCTCGGCCCCCATGAAACTGACTTCGCCATCCGTGGTCGCATACCGCAGAAACGCGTCACCGCGCACCTGAATGCTTTGCCCATTGAACGCGTGCCCTTCGGGATTATGGAAGGCCACACCGATCGCCACCAGCTGTCCACCAATCTGCGCGCCCAGCAAGCTGACTTGACCGGTGGCGGTTGTACCCTCCAACAGAACGCTGCTGGCAACCTTCATCCCTTGCGCCTTGAGAGCGGAACCATTGGGGTGGCGTAAGACCGCTTGCGTGCATGACAGATGGCCTTTGATGTCACTGCCAGAAAGTGAGACTTTGCCGTCAATGCGGCTTCCGTTGAGTGTCAGGTTTCCGCTAATTTGGATACGGTCTGCGTTGATGCCATCCGTCATCCTGCATCCAACAAGGGCCAAACCATCCGCTTGCAACTGCACCATTTGCGGCCGGTCCGCGAAATGGCAGTTGAAAAAGTCGACGGGGCCACGTGCCGTTGTAAAGCTAAGGTCAAGCTTTCCGCCGATCCATGCACCGTTTACGGTGATACCCGAGGGCTGCGTCCGGAAATCCTTGCACCCGCCCAAGATCAGGTAACGCAACAGCGCCGCCCTGATTAGTACATGCGGTGATTTGAGGTTGGGCACTACCTGACTGATTTGCGCGGTTGTTCCCGCTTGCGCATTGTCCAACAGAACCAGTTCTGCCGGGGTCAACAAATCATTGTCGCGCAGCTGCACAACTTGGGCCCAGCGGGTAATCAAATGCAGGTCTTCAAAGCTCATGACGGTACGCTAGGGTGCGAGACAAAAGCCCGCAATGGGTATTCGCCCTTTTGCCGCGGGCTTAAGTGCCGTAGACCGTTGCAATGCCAATTGAATTCACCAGCCTTGATGCAATCTTCAATCACGGTTTTGACACCGTGATTGATGTGCGTTCGCCTGCTGAATTCGCGGAAGATCACATTCCAGGTGCGATTAACTTGCCTGCATTATCAAACGCGCAACGTCACGAGGTCGGCACCATCTATAAACAAATCAGCGCCTTTGACGGGCGCAAGATTGGGGCAGGCATGGTTATCCGCAATGTGGCTGATCACATTGACGGGCCATTGATGGAAAAAGACGGTGCATGGCGTCCGTTGGTCTATTGCTGGCGCGGCGGGCAACGTTCTGGCGTCTTTTCAACCTTACTGTCTGAAATAGGCTGGCGCGCCGATACCATCAAAGGCGGCTACACTTCGTTTCGCCATCTGGTGAAGACCAGCCTTTATGATGACCCTTTGGCGCACCGTTTTATTCTGCTAGATGGCTACACCGGCACCGCCAAAACAGAGATCTTGCCGCGCCTAACAGCACGCGGTGTGCAAGTAATTGATTTAGAAGGTCTGGCTGCGCATCGCGGGTCACTCTTGGGTGGGATGCCCGGTGGCCAACCATCGCAGAAAGCCTTTGAAACCTCTTTTGCTTTGGCACTGCGAGAATTAGACCCGTCGCGCCCTGTTGTCGTTGAGGCTGAAAGCAGCAAAGTTGGGCAAATCGCGATCCCTGCTTCCGTTTGGGCCGCAATGTTGGCGGCCCCGCGTGTGATGATCCAAGCACCAAAGGCGGCGCGCGCGGCCTATCTGGCAAAGGCTTATCGCGAGGTCATTGAGGACCCAAAGGTCGTCGCCGAGAAGCTTGAACCTTTGCGCCGGTTGCGCGGGCATGCCACCGTAGATCGGTGGGTTTCATTGTCTGAAGAGGGTGCTCTGGTCGACTTGTCGCACGCACTAATGGTTGACCATTATGACCCGTCATATGCAAAATCTCGCCGCGTTGATGAACGTGAAATCTTGGCCGAGGTTTTCGCTGAGACGCTTGATGAGGCTGGACAAGAACGCGCGGCTGACGGGATCGCTGCTGCCGTTAACGCGTTTTAATCTCTGACCCCTCAGTGATATCGCCAATCACGGCTGCAACATAACCAGCCTCGTTTAGTTTCTTGAGTGCTGCATCGGTCGATCTTGCTGGCATTGCGGCAAGCAAACCGCCAGCTGTCTGAGGATCAAAGAGCAAATCAAGGACCGCCCCGTTGATCGGCCCGGCTCCGATCCGATTATCTTCAAATAGCGACGAGCGGATGCCTGACGCTGAGAGTTCGAGCGCGCCTTGCATCAAAGGGATCGGGTCCAATGCAAGTGTGGCACCCACACCAGAGGCATCGCAAATTCCGCGCAAGTGACCGGCCAACCCGAACCCAGTAATATCTGTCATCGCATGCGCTTTGCCCAAAATCTCTGACGCTTTCGCCTGATCTTGGACCATCAAATCAAGGCAAGCGATGACGTCTGCCCCCTTGGCCTTGCCTGCCATCTCTGCTGCCATGATCGTTCCGCTGCCGATGGGTTTGGTAATGATCAATTTGTCGCCTGATTTTGCCCCTGCTAGCGTGATGGGCGATTTGGTCAAACCAGTGACAGTAAATCCGATGGTCAGCTCATCCCCAAGCGAGGAATGTCCGCCAATGATTTTCGCACCTGCAGCCGCAAAGACCTCTGACGCAGTGGTCATGATTTCGGCCATCGTGCGTTCTTGGAGTTCTGATGACATGCGCGGCAAGATCAAACTGGCCGTTGCTGCCTGCGGTCTTGCCCCCATCGCCCAGATGTCCCCCAAGGCATGCACAGCTGCAATGCGGGTCATTAGCACCGGATCATGGGTTAAGGCGCGCAAATGATCCGTGCTCATCACCTGCCCTGGTTGCACCTCTGCCGCGTCATCGCCAAAGTGATCCGTCAGTACAGTTTTCAGCGCTGCACGACCGACCTTGGCACCACAACCGCCGCACATAGGCTTGTCGCCTAGCGCCTCTGCAACCCCCAACGCTGTGGTACGCGGCAGCTTTGGCGCAGCCATCGGTTGCAGCGTGTCGAACTGGTCCATGAATTTGCGGTCAATATAGTCTTTGAGTTTCCACAAAAGTGGGCCCTCGCGCGCAGTGCCAAATTTCTCTGCGAGCGCCGACTTCTCTCCCATGGAAATGAGCTTCAGATAGTCGCGTTGCGGTTTGTAAGGCCGCATCGTGCCTCCCGACAGCGCAGCACGCAGATTGTCGAACAGAACCGGTGCTTCGCGAACCGCATAAACGCCCGCTTTGGGGCGCGGATCATGGCTGAGGTGGGCGCAATCGCCGACGGCGAAAACCTCGGGCACGCTGGTTTGCAGGTTTGCGTCAACCGTGATGAAGCCTTCATGCAAATCAAGACCCGTTTGCGCGATCCAATCATGCGGCTTGGCCCCCGCCGCCCCTGTCGTGAAATCGCTGCGGATCGTGCGCCCGTCACGCAGTACGATGCCTTCTGCGAAAATTTCGGTCACTTCGGCATCTTCGATGATCTCGATATTGCTGGCGGTGAGTGCTGTAAGCATTTTTTGCCGTGCTTTGTAGCCAAGCGCCGTCAATACACGGCTGCGGTCGATCAAGCGGACCGTTGGGGTCTTGTCCCGCAAAGCATGGGCCATCGCCATCGCGAGCTCGGCTCCAGCAACACCGCCACCGATGATCGCAATTTGTGGTTCATTTGCTTGCAAACGAAACGCATCCCAACGACTGGCGAAAATGCCCAGCGGCTTGGCCGGGATCGCGTGCGCCTTGAACCCCGGCAGATCAGGCATGGTCGACGTGATGCCGACATCAACCGCTGCCACATCATAGGCAATGGGTGGGCGACCCGCGACCTGGATGGTCCGTGCGTCTTTATCAATGCCGGTGGCATACCCGTTGATCATGCGCGCGCCGGCAAAACGGGCCAGCTTTACCAAATCAATATCCAATTCTTCGCGTGTGTAATGCCCCGCCACGAACCCCGGCAACATCCCCGAATAGGGTGCCGTCGGCCCCGGATTGATCACCGTGACACGCACGCCCGGCAAAGGGTTCATCCCCCAACTGCGCAGCACAAGCGCGTGTGTATGGCCACCGCCAATCAGCACAAGGTCTCGGGTGAAGGGTAAATTATTCATGGTTTCGTTGTAGCGGGTGCCGGATCAAGGGGAAAGCCACTGTCCTTGCCAATGACTGGTACTTGAAAAACTGACACGGCGGTGATCGTCCCCAAGATGCACCACATCGATTGCTGCTATCGCGCATTGCAATACGGCAAAAGTTTCTGGGCCCGGATCTTTGTCGTAAGCGAGCGCGTTTTCAATCGCTGTCCCCGGTGGTGGGGTGACGCCATAGGACTGTTGTGCATGATCGGGGATTTTGTTCCACAGGGCGCGTGTCTGGGCGCCAGAAATGATCGAAATTTCCGCCTGCACTCTGATTTGCAGATTTTTCTCGGCATCCCAGATATGAAGCGCGGCGCGAGGTGTTGCACGGAGACTCTTGATCTTATCGGAATAAAGATCGGTATGCACCGTCAGGCCCCCCGCATCGCGGTCGGCGGAGCGCAAAACAACAGTGCGCGCTTCGGGCCATCCATCTGGCGACACCGTCGCAAGCGTCGGCCTACGCGCAGGATGTTTGGCATCGGCAACACCGCGTTCCAATGTGCTCCAGACCGTTGTCAAAATTCCCGTCGTCGTCTCGAACCAGTTACTCATACCCCGTCATCTCCAAATAGCCGACACCATCGTGGCTGCCAGTCACTGTGACGGGTCCTTCCCAGTAGGGCACGCTAGTCGTCATCCAAGCATTTTCGTTTAGCGCTTCAACAACTACGCTCAAATCCCTCGCGGGCAATTCAACCTTCCAAAGTATCGGGACATCGTCGTCGTTCACCGCAAGCGGCGTCGCGATCAAAGCGCCATCCGTATATGGCGTCGTCGCACCTTCCGGCGTGACCCAAGTTGCCGATGTAAAGTTGTTGCCATCAGTCTGTTGCAAGCGAAAACCCATCAGCTTGTTCCCGTCATCAAAGGACAACGAGAACCAGTCCCATCCTGTTTGATTGTCGGCAAGCGGCTGTGAGGACCATTCACGGTCCAACCAAGCATCTCCCGAAACTGCAATATCACCCTCGGGGAGCTGCAACGTCCCTTCAATCGCAAAAAACGGCTGCGAGTAATAGTAAGATGCCTGCCCAGCCGCTGACTTCACCGAATAGCCCGCGTCACCATGAAAGATAAGCGGCCCTTGCGCCGTTAACGCCATGTCATAGGCAAAGTCAGGCGCGCTGGCCGTCATGCGCAGGGTATCCCAATCGCCCGCCAGCACCCAATCATCAATCCATGCCTCAAACGGATCCGCGATCACGCCTGCCTGCCCGATCCCGCCACGTGCGAGCCGTTCGCCAACATAGTGATCCTCCGGCGTCGTCACCGCCGCATGCCCCATCCACAATTGCGGGGCAGTCCAGCCTGTACCGTCCTGAGGCGCAAGAGCGGACCGAAAGAGCGTCCATTGCAAGCCATAGGGCGTGCCGTCGGCTGCTGTCAGGTTTGCTGTCAGATACCACCATTCAATCCTGTAATCCGCATGCGCGCCGTGATCGGCTGGAAAGTCGAACTGAGGGTTAGGTTCAGGCACGGTGAAACCTTCGGCATCTGTGCCAAGACCAGCGAAACCTTGGGCGAATGCCGCGACCGGCAAGCACAAGGCAAAGAGGCAGGCTTTAACGTTCATTGGAAAACACCTTAAGCAAATCCGCAGGCGGTGTCCGCGCCAAGCGGCGGGCCGGCCACAAAGCAGCAAGTGCTGCGGCCGACAATGCAAAGAGCCCCAAACGCGCATAATCCAGCGGGAACAGATACATCGGCAATTGCCATCCAAAGGCCGCCACATTGACCACAGCCAAAAGCGCCCATGCAAGAGCCAGCCCAAGCGGCAAAGCCACAACCGCCGTCAGTAAAGCCAACATGACCGCCCGCAGCAACTCCAGCTTGCCGATTTGGCCGCGCGTCATGCCCATCGCCCATGCTGGCGCCAGTTGCGGGACGCGCATAGTGGCCAAAGTCAGAAGACTCATCAAAATCGCAAATCCGGCCACAGCAAGTGTGAGGATATTTAACGCCGTCGTCACAGTGAACGTCCGCTCAAAAATCGCCAAAGAAATTGCTTTGATCCCCGCTTGATTGACCGATTGCGTAGCAGGTATGCCTGTCGCCGCCTCTAAATCTGAGACGAAGCTGGAAACCATGTCCGGGTTCATCCGTAAACCAAAGTTGCGCGGGATAATCGCAGGATAAAGCGTGCCGAAAACGTCTTCGCCGATGACCGCCTGACCGATGGGGTTGCCATAGTCGCCATAAACCCCCGCAATCGCAAAGGCCCTACCCTGCACGACAATCTCGTCTCCCACATTCAACCCTGCACGGCGTGATAACTGTTCGTTTATCAGCACTGTCTCGCCGCCAAAGGTGCTGTCCCAAGGGCGTTCGTTTTGTTGTAAGAACACCCAATTATCGCGGTATGTCGCATGATCGCGCGCGCCGAAAACCTCGGTGGGTTGCCCTGCGATTTGCGTATCTGCGCTCTGAATTGGCAGGATGATGTCAGTGCGATCTTGGGCGAACTGAACCAAGGCAGCAGACTGGGCTTCGCCATCGGTCCGTACATAAAGCTCGGACGCAAGGCGCTGGTCCAGAAAATCGGTAAAGGTCAAACGGAAACTTGACACCATTGTCGACACGCCCACATTCGCCGACATCGCCAAAAGCAGCGCCATCAGTGCAAGCGACAGTCCCGGCAACTGTTGGCGGGTATCAGCCCAGAACCACTGGGCCGTGACTGATTTCGCGACATTGCTAGCCGCGGCCAGAAGGCGGTCCAGTATAAGAGGCAAGGCAAGTGCGGCCCCAATCAACAATGATGCAAGCAAAGTAAATCCGCCAATCAACCCGTCAGCGGTGAACATCATCACGACAGCCAGCATGAGCAATAGTCCAGCGACAAGTCCCTGCGCCATGACCCGCTGTCCTGCCGCCATTGCCAGCGCACGCGGTTGTGCCGCGGCAAGTAGGGGTATTCTCGCCATTTGATAAAGCGCACCACCCGCTGCAATCGCCGTTCCACCGAGTGCGATGGACAGTCCAGACAACCACCATGACGGACGCAACTGCAAAGTGCCCGACACATCCGCCCCGTAAAGTCCACGCAAAGTGGCCGCCACATCTGGAAGCAGGATCGCAGCGATAACATAACCCAATGCAACACCGATCGCGCCAGCGACAAGAGCAAAGAGCATCAGCTCCGCCCCCATTAAGATGACCAACCGGCGCAACGGTAGCCCCAGCGCACGCAAGGTCCGCACCACCGGGCGGCGTTGTTCAAACGCCAGACCAATGGCACCGTTCACGATGAAAATGCCCACCGCAAATGACAAAAGGCCAAAGGCGGTCAGATTGAGGTGAAAACTATCGGTCAACCGCCCGATGTCGCTGCCACCCTGGGCTGGCTGCAGGGTTAATTGTGATGCAATCGTCGCAAGCTCAGCGCGCCCTCTTGGCTGACTTGGTAACACAATCAAGCTGTCGATTTGGGCCCCTTTGCCTAGCAAGCCTTGTGCGACCCCGATATCTGTGACCGCTGTGTTTGGCGCAGCCTCTGGCGTGACGGTCACGTTTGTATCGGGCAACTTCTGCGCCGTTTCAGCGTTTGCGAATAGCTGCCCTTCGCCTGACAGAAATGCAGTGATATCGGCCCCCTGCTGCGGGGCAACGGGCCCAAGACCGCTGGGTGCTGTCAACGGCTCGATCCCGACAATCCGCACCCCGTTCACACGTCCCTGCACAACGGGGCTAACCAACCAACC
>ENA-OQVM01005685-OQVM01005685.1-marine-metagenome-genome-assembly--contig:-NODE-5685-length-11811-cov-13.848560_pt1 | contig 11811 bp, 9 predicted proteins | sample MGYA00237776_ERZ505498 | MGnify/ENA primary metagenome ERZ505498 (study PRJEB26159, sample SAMN06265151) | marine metagenome | isolation source: Helgoland LTER site | place: Germany:Helgoland, sampling... | reverse complement strand
GATGACAGCCACTCGATTCAGTAAACCGCGCGCGGCGTCAGCGTCGCCCATATCGACATAGGCGCGCGCCAAATCCAACATGCTTGCGGGGTCTTCATCAGGATCAATTCCCAGCTCTGACGCAACCTCAGCTTCGCTAAGATCACCCACGGCACTCAAATCAAGCGTTTCAAGCTCACTGAGGTCTTCTAATGTTTCGAGGGTTTCTAACTCTTCTAGCGCGTCTATCTCTTCTAGTGTTTCTATATCTGCCAGCGTTTCTAGCTCGCTCAAGTCATCGAGTCCTTCTAATGCGCTCAAGTCTAATTCAGCACCATCGGTCTCGACTGGCGCCCCAACATCCGTCGGCATCAATTGCGTCGTGCTTGTGGCGCTCAGATCCGCGGTTTCCGCTGGGTTAGGGTTAACAACCGGCTCTGCTTCGTCTTCAGCGTCAGGCACCAAAGTCGTCGCTACGGCTGTCGCTTGAGTTGAAGGATCCGTCCCCGCTAATGCGGCATCAGTATCGAACGCCGCCGGCGCCGGACTCGAGCCTTGAGGCTCTGCAGCAACCGCACTCGCCGAAGCCGCGCGAAGGCTTCTTGTGAGCCTTTGGTATCGGGCCGACATTAATAACAGCACGACAACGAGAATGACCAAAGCAACCATAAAAGCGACCGACATTGGCGTTAAGAACCGCTGCTCTGGCATGGCTTCTGGCGAGGCCTTCGGCAAGGCTTCGAGGGTTTTAACTTGTTTTTGCAAGGCTGCAATCTGTTGATCTTTGAGCGAAATCGTGTCGACTAAAGACTCAAGTTTGCCTTCTAAAGACGCCAGTCGACCGGCTAACCTATCCCGCTCGATTGCCGCAAAGCGGATCCGTTCATCCTCTTCTTGCGCGCTATCGGTTGCCGCAAGCACTTCAAAGGGCTCTGCATTTTGATCTTCCGAGCTCGCCTCATCAACGGCAACTAAGACTAATTCGCTGTCAACAGAAGCCTCGATAGTTGGATTTTTTTTTTGACTTACTGGCTGCATTTGTTTCGTGTTTTGACTTGCCACCTCAGCCACAGCCGATTCAAACGAAATGCGGTTCAAATCGTCCTGATCCGGCATCACCAAAACATAGCCCGCTTTTAGCCGGTTAATATTTTGGTTCATAAACGCATCAGGATTACGGCTTTGAATTGCCAGCATCATGGCTTGAACAGAGGTTGAGCGGTCCGGTCTCGCCGCGAGCGCGATCTCCCAGAGGGTATCGCCAGACTGCGTCATACGATCCACATCGAGGCTTTGAGCGCGCGCTTCAGCGATACGATTTGCCGAGCGAACACGCCCTGCTTGTACTGGCGTGATGTCGAGCGGCCGAACCGGGGCCATTAAAACAGGCGGATCCAATAGCACCGTATATTCCCGAACCAAACGACCATTCGGCCACACCAATTCAAGTACAAAATTCAGATAGGGTTCAACAATTGAAGCCTCGGTACTCAATTCAATCCGCAAACCGGACTCAGATGACACCGCTCGAAAATCAAGATCTGATAAGTTGCTGGACCAATCGACCCCCATCGCCTGAAACGCCGTTCTCGGCGCCAGCCCAACACGAACATCTTGGGGCGTTAAACGCTGGACATTGCCAAGCAGGATACTCGCTCGTAAGGGCTGGTTCAGTGACGACTCAAGGGTAATGTGCCCAAGGCTGACGGCCCTGGCGTTAAGGGATGTTGTCGCTGCCAGCGTTAACACAAACCACTGAATCAACCGCGTTAGCTTCTTACCGATCTGATGCATCACAGTTTCTACTCCAACTAAATTCGGGCAAAATCATCGCTCACCCCTGAATTCCCATGCTAACCCACTTAGGCGCTAGAAACGACGCCTGCTGCGCTAACCGAGCCGCTCGAGCAGCGCCTCGGCGATTTGTAGGCTGTTCAATGCCGCGCCCTTGCGAATATTGTCCGAAACTACCCAAAGATGCAGGCCTAGGGGGTTCATGACATCGTTTCTGATCCGCCCAACAAAGACCGGATCCATTCCAGCCGATTCCGTCACCGCGGTTGGATAACCACCGGGTCGATGCTCATCCATGACCGAGACCCCTGCCGCCGATGATAGGAGCGCTTTCACATCCGCCGCACTTATGGCGTGTCTCGTTTCAATATAGATTGCTTCCGAATGCCCATAAAAGACCGGAATACGGACACAGGTTGGACTGACCTGGATGGTATCGTCTTCAAAAATTTTGTGCGTCTCCCAAATCATCTTCATTTCTTCTTTGGTGAAGCCGTTGTCTTGAAAGTCGTCGATCTGGGGGACCGCATTAAAGGCGATTTGCTTACCAAACACTTTAGGCTCGATGTCTTGCGCATTCAGAAGCCTTGCTGACTGACTGGCGAGCTCTTCGATCCCTGATTTACCCGCACCGGATACCGCCTGGTAGGTCGCGACATTAATCCGCGTAATACCGACCGCATCATGAATCGGCTTTAAGGGCACCAACATTGAAATGGTCGAACAATTCGGATTCGCGATGATGTTACGTTTTTTATATCCATCTAACGCATGAAGATTCACTTCCGGGACAATCAAAGGGATGTCGGTATCTCGACGAAAGTACGAGGTGTTATCAATCACAATGCAACCCGCGGCGGCTGCCTTCGGCGCGAATTCGGCGGAAACCGAACCACCAGCGGAAAATAAAGCAATATCGACTTTCTGAAAATCAAACTGGGCGAGATCCTCAACTTTCAGATTTTTGTCCTTAAACGGCAGACGGGTACCCGCCGAGCGCGCACTGGCTAAAAGATGTAGCTCACCCACTGGGAAGTTTCGCTCTGACAAGAGTTCAAGCATGACCTCACCAACGGCGCCCGTTGCGCCAACAATCGCAATGTTTTTTAAACGCATACTTTTTCTCAATGTCTATTGTTTATGAAACGCTCGAGGGTAGAACCCCTAGAACGCCTTTTACCGGTTACCGCTCTTCGCGGCCCGCGCTATGACGCATCAACTAATCCCAAAATACTGGATCAAAACGGTCCTTACAGCGCCAAAACAGCACTGTTGGCGCCGCGTTACAGCCCACACCCTCTGATGAACTATCTAGCGCCCAGTTGCCCCGTTTGGCCACGTTGTCTAAGGGCATGATCCATCAAAACAATGGCCAGCATGGCTTCAGCAATGGGCGTTGCTCGGACACCAACACATGGGTCATGACGACCCTTGGTAACAACTTCGGTGGCCTCACCGCTGGTGGTAATCGTCTTTGCTGCCTGGGTTATGCTTGACGTCGGCTTCAGAGCAATACTCACTAAAATATCTTGGCCAGAACTAATACCCCCTAAAACGCCTCCGGCATGGTTCGAGCCAAAGCCTTCAGGAAAAATCTCGTCCCGATGCTCCGACCCGCGCTGCTCAATCACCTCGAAACCATCCCCAATCTCAACGCCCTTTACCGCATTAATACTCATCATGGCGCCCGCAATATCCGCATCCAACCGACTAAAAACCGGCTCGCCTAGACCCGGCATCACGCCCTCGGCAACGATATTGATTCTTGCCCCCACGGAGTCCCCATCTCTGCGCAATTGATCAATGAGCGCCGCCATCTCGTCAACGCAAGCTGCATCCGGGCAGAAAAACGGGTTTTGATCCACAAAGTCCCAGTCAAAGTCCCTGACGTGGATCGTACCCATCTGCGCCAGATAACCGCGAATTTTAATGCTGTGGTTTACCATAAGATATTTCTTTGCAATCGCGCCAGCCGCGACCCGCATCGCCGTCTCCCGAGCCGATGACCGGCCGCCGCCCCGATAGTCGCGGACGCCGTACTTCTGTTGGTAGGTGTAATCTGCATGCGCGGGCCGAAAAAGGTCCTTGATGGCGCTATAGTCCTTCGACTTTTGATCTTCATTCTCGATCAAGAGACCGATACTGGTTCCCGTCGTGACCCCTTCGAACACACCGGATAGAATTTTAACCTGATCCGACTCTTGCCGCTGCGTTGCATATTTTGACGTGCCAGGCCTGCGACGATCCAAATCCCCCTGCAGGTCCGCCTCACAAAGCGGCATTCCAGGCGGACAGCCGTCGATAATGCAGCCCAAGGCGGGCCCATGGCTTTCGCCGAATGTCGTCACTCGAAACATTTCTCCAATGCTGCTACCCGGCATGCGGACTCATCCTGAAAATGCGCTATTATAGACCAATGCGAGCCATGGATCCTTGCAATTTTGCAGCAAAGGCTGGGCGTTACTACAGGAGGCGGTATGGAACAGGCATTTCGAACGATTCTCGAGCAGGTTGGGGAAGACCCAGAACGCGAGGGTTTACTCGACACACCCAGTCGAGCCGCGAAGGCGATGGAATTCCTAACCAAAGGCTATGGCGAGACACTGGAAAGTCTCGTCAATGAAGCGCTGTTTGCCTCAGACACCAGCGAAATGATCTTGGTTCAAGATATTGAACTGTACTCAATGTGCGAGCATCACATGCTGCCATTTATCGGGAAATGCCATGTTGCTTACCTGCCAACCGGCCGCGTCTTGGGGCTCAGCAAAGTCGCCCGAATTGTCGACATGTATGCCAGGCGCCTGCAAATTCAAGAGAACCTGACCAAGCAAATTGCCGAGGCCATTCATTCCGTGACCGGCGCGGCAGGCGTTGGGGTCATTATCGAAGCGCAACACATGTGCATGATGATGCGTGGGGTCGAAAAGCAAAATTCTATGATGAAAACCTCAATGATGCTGGGCCAATTTCAAGCAGATCAAAGTACCCGTATGGAGTTTTTATCTATTTTGGGACTACCGCGCTAGCGCCTCACCCAATCACGGTAACAGTATCAAATCAAGACGCTCGTTTGGTAAGCCCTCAATCGGCGACAGGCGACCCAACCCAAATGCAGACATTTGACAGCCTAATCCGGGCTTTGCAGCCAAGGTTGTAAGCAATTCGCTGGCAAGTCGCTCTGTCGCATCAACGCCAGCGCTCGGCGTCAAATTCACATTGCCACCCGTGACCGCCAGAGCGATCTGTTGCGCTTTACCTTGAGCGCCCCCACCAGTGCGCTGCTGCCCGCACCAAAGATCAAGCGCTTCCGCCAATTCCACCTCAGAACCTACCACGTCAGACCAGGCTAATCGCAGATACCCCAATTCGGAAAACGCAGCAAACAGGCGGCTTTTCAGACTCGGCGCCGCCGAGACGACTGACTCGACCCGATAGTGAACCGCCTTATTGGACCGCTTTGAACCATAGACCAACCAATAAGTCTGTGATTGAACCGCCTTACCGACCCAATAGAATTGAGTGCTTTCGGGGCCGTACAATTTGGGCTGACCAAAAACCGCATTCGCCCACTCATTACTGCTACCGCAACCCCGGCCAACGCATTCAAACAAACGCTCATAACCCTCGTCCACTGCTCGATCAAGAGATGCCATCACTTCTTCTAGGGTCGCATCATCGTCTGCTTTATAGGTTTGTCCTTGCAACACGCCCTGAACCATCTGATATTCATCTCGGCTTAGGCTATTGCTAATTTTCTTGAGCCGGCTCAGAAAAATCTTGTGGCGCTCAACTGGGCCAGCCTGGCTGACCTCAACCACCTCTGAGGCGATATCGAGTTCGAGTGCAATCACCGCATTCGACCAACCCAGCCCACTAACTATTGTTAAAATGAGGCTAAAATACCCCGATTTTTGCTTTAGAACATTAAAACTCATAGTTGCCACTCTAATTGATGTTGATGACGGCTTGGTGCGCCTGGAAACAGTTTCAAGCCAAAGACACTGGCGGTCTTTGGAAACACGTCACAACCCGTTAAGTCGTGAATCAAACGGCCAATTAACGGCATATGAAAAACCCATATCACGGGCTGCGCCTCAGCTAAAAGCCAGGCAACTAATTGATCCGAATCACCCGAGGGTACCAGTTCAGCCGACTCGGGCAGAAGCGGTAAATTGAGTACTTCTGAGACAATCTCCGCCGTCTGACGCGCCCTCAAATAAGGGCTCGAACGCACACCTTGCGCTGATGGGGATTTTTTCGCAAGTTTGTGTGCCGCAGCCTGGACCGCCGCGCTCCCCCACTGCGTTAAGGGCCGCGCGGCGTCTTTTCCTGCAAGCGCCCGCGCCTCGCCATGGCGCATCAACACGACATCAATCGTCTCAGCATCCGGGCTTACAGCATTAACCATTCACGTCTCGATCATCCGTTTTGGGTTGCGGTTAATTCCAGCAAGATCTTATTCAACCGCTGGACATAACTTGCAGGGTCTTTCAATTGGCTGCCTTCCGCGAGTAGCGCTTGATCGAACAAAACTTGGGTTAGGCTCTTAAAGCGATCCACATCAACCTCTTCATCCAAGCGCTGGACCAAGGGGTGGCCGACGTTGATCTCAAAAATGCGTTTGGCCTCGGGCACATCTTGGCCTGCTTGCGCCAGAATACGCCGCATTTGCATCCCCATTTCATCCTCTGCAACCACCAAACACGCGGGGGAATCGGTCAAACGATGGCTGACTTTGACTTCAGAAACGGCATCGCCCAATTCAGTCTTAACGCGCTCAAGTAGACCCTTCATGGCCTCCTCAGTTTCTGCTTGAGCCGCTTTGCTTTCAGGATCGGCTTCACCGAGATCCAATGACCCCTTTGCGACATCCTGCAGGGGCTTACCATCAAAGTCCATCAGGTGACCAACCAGCCATTCATCGATTCGGTCCGACAACAGCAAGACTTCTACGCCTTTTGCTCGGAACACCTCCAGATGCGGGCTGTTCGCTGCTGTGGCATGGTTGTCTGCAGCAACATAATAGATCTTTTCTTGATCCGGTTTCATTCGAGCAACATAGTCCGCCAAAGACTGATTTTGAGTTGCCTGGCCCGTCTCCGTCGTCGCAAATCGCAGTAACGCCGCAATCTTTTCTTTGTTTGCAAAATCTTCTGCTGGGCCTTCTTTTAAGACTTGCCCAAATTCCGCCCAAAAACTTTGGTAGGCTTCGGGATCTTTCTTAGCCAGCTTTTCAAGGGTATCTAGCGCTCTTTTAGTCAGGGCCGACTTCATCGACTCAATAGCCGGGTCCTTTTGCAGAATTTCCCGGGACACATTTAGGGACAGGTCGTTGGAATCAACCACCCCTTTTATAAACCGGAGATACAAGGGTAGAAACTGCTCGGCCTCATCCATGATGAAAACCCGTTGCACATACAGCTTCAAACCCTTGGGGGCTTCCCGATTCCAGAGATCAAAAGGCGCCTTGGCAGGAACAAAAATCAAACTGGTGTAATCCAGTTTGCCTTCAACCCGATTATGACTCCACGTCAGGGCGTCCTGAAAATCGTGCGCAATGTGCTTATAAAAATCTTGGTATTCCTCGTCCTTCACCTCAGATCGAGACCGAGTCCAAAGCGCCGTCGCACTATTAACGACTTCTTCTGTCGCAGCCTCGTCATCTTTTTCAGCTGGTTTTAAGATCGAAACCGGCACGGACACATGATCGGCATACTTTTTAATGACATTCTGCAGACGCCAATAATCTAAAAACTCTTCGTGTTCGCTTTGCAAGTGCAAGATAACGCAGGTACCACGCTCAGTTTTATCGATGGTTTCAATTTCATAATCGGCCTCACCGGTCGACGCCCATCGAACACCCTCGGATTCGGCATCGCCGGCCCGCCGGGTCTCTACAACAACTTTTTTTGCAACAATAAAAGCAGAATAAAAACCAACCCCAAACTGACCAATTAATTGTGAATCCTTTTTCTGATCACCCGTTAAACCCGACAAGAATTCCGCCGTGCCGGATTTTGCAATAGTCCCCAAATGACTCACAACATCTGCGCGGTTCATGCCGATCCCATTGTCGATAAACGACAACGTTTTCTGCTCTGCATCGGCAATGACTCGAATTTGGTAATCCGCACCCTCATCCACCAAGGCTTCGTTGGATAACGTTTGAAACCGAAGCTTATCGATCGCATCGGATGCATTGGAGATCAACTCCCTTAAAAAGATTTCTTTATTGGAGTACAGAGAATGAATCATCAGCTGAAGCAATTGCTTCGCCTCAGTCTGAAACCCGAGCGTTTCTTTTTCAGTTGCATCCGTCATGGCTTACCTCGCTATTGTTATCGATGTAAAAGTGGGGGTTCGTTGAGTGAATTCAACCCCCCTGCTGATATTTGAGATCAAAAAAAAGCGGCTATTAGCCGCTTTTTTTTATGAGCAAACGACTAAGACCAGCCCGTCGCCTCTTTCAACGCATCGCCAATCGAGGCAAGACTTTTAACCGTCACAACACCTGCCGCTGTCAGCGCTGCAAATTTATCATCGGCTGTGCCCTTACCACCGGCGATGATCGCGCCAGCATGGCCCATGCGCTTACCAGGCGGCGCCGTAACACCGGCAATGTAACCCACAACCGGCTTGGTAACATGTGCCTTGATGTACTCCGCTGCCTCTTCTTCTGCGTTTCCGCCAATCTCACCCACCATGACAATTGCCTCGGTGCCTGGATCGTTCTCGAACAGCTCGAGCACGTCAATGAAATTGGTTCCAGGAATTGGGTCTCCGCCAATCCCAACACACGTACTCTGACCAAACCCTAGATCCGTTGTCTGTTTGACCGCCTCATAGGTCAGGGTACCGGATCGAGAAACAATACCCACTCGACCTGGCAGGTGGATATCGCCTGGCATGATTCCAATCTTGCATTCCCCTGGCGTGATCACACCCGGACAGTTCGGCCCAATCAGTCGAATCCCTAATTCATCAACCCGGACCTTCACGGCAAGCATGTCCAGCGTCGGCAATCCCTCTGTAATGCAGACGATTAGCTTAATCCCCGCCTCAGCCGCTTCCAAAATACCATCTTTAGCAAACGCCGCCGGCACATAGATAACGGTTGCGTCGGCGCCGGTTTCGGCAACCGCCGCGGCAACGGTGTCAAAAACCGGCAGCCCCAAATGGGTCTGCCCGCCCTTGCCAGGCGTTATGCCACCCACCATTTGAGTCCCATAGGCGATCGACTGTTGCGAATGCAGCGTGCCTTGAGCACCGGTGAATCCTTGACAAATAACCTTCGTTTGCTTGCTGACTAAAACGCTCATTGTGCTCCTCCTGCTGCCTTTACAACTTGTTCAACCGCATCCGTGAGGCTGGTTGCCGCAATCACTTTAACGTCGCTTTCAGCCAACGTTTTGACACCGAGCTCTGCGTTATTGCCTTCAAATCTAACAACAACCGGCACACTCACACCGACCTCTTTAACCGCTCCGATAATGCCCTCAGCAATAATGTCGCAACGGACGATCCCGCCAAAGATATTGATCAGGACCGCCTTAACCGCCGTATCCGACAAGATGATCTTAAAGGCTTCGCTCACCGCTTCCTTGGTTGCACCGCCGCCAACATCCAAGAAATTTGCAGGTTGTCCCCCAAACAGTTTGACCAAATCCATCGTTCCCATGGCCAATCCAGCACCGTTCACCATACAGCCGATGTTGCCTTCAAGGGCTACGTAATTCAGTCCAAACTTGGCAGCTTGCGCCTCACGCTCATCTTCTTGAGAAGCATCATTCATCAAGGCAAGCGCCTTCTGGCGATACAGGGCATTACCATCGATCGAGACCTTCGCATCGAGGCAATGTATATCGCCAGCCTCGGTCACAACCAAGGGGTTAATCTCAAGCAAAGACAAATCGCGCTCAACAAACAGCTTCGACAGCGTGACAAACACCTGCGCAAACTGATTAATCTGTTTGCCTTCAAGACCCAGCTTAAACGCCATCTCACGACCCTGGTAGGCCTGCCCACCCAACGCCGGGTCAATCACCGCCCGGAGAATTTTTTCAGGCGTTTCTTCAGCAACTTGTTCAATTTCAACGCCCCCTTCCGTGGACGCCATAAAGACGACCCGCCGGCTGGAGCGATCAATCACCGCACCTAAATACAATTCACGTGCAATATCAGTGCAGGTTTCGACAAAAATCTTAGAAACAGGCTGGCCATGCTCGTCTGTTTGAAAGGTCACTAAATTGGTTCCAATCAAACTGTCGGCAAACGCTTTGATCTCATCAAAGTCAGAAAACAGCTTCACACCACCGGCTTTACCACGGCCCCCGGCATGCACTTGCGCCTTAACAACCCATCGGTCACCGCCAATTTTCTTGGCTGCTGCCACGGCTTCATCACCGCTGTCTACAGCAATACCCTCCGAAACGGGCAGACCATATTCAGCGAACAATTGCTTGGCTTGGTACTCATGAAGATTCATATACTGCTTCCCTTTGGTTCATTGTAATCGTTGTTAATTTGTCGGGGCATTAGCGCTTTTCACTGCGTTCTTCGCCGCTAATGTCCTTTTTTACCAGGCGCTTTTAGCTATTAGCTATTAGCTTTTAGCTTTGCGCGTTTAGCTTTCCGCTATTCCAGATGCCCTTCCCGCAAGTTTATGGCGTTTCCCGCTCTTCTTTTATTTCGCTTTCTCGCTTTTATTTCGCTTTCTCGCTTTTGGCCCGCTTTCTCGCTTTTGGCCCGCTTTCTCGCTATGTCGGCCACTCGCATAGGATTACTGCGTGTTTAAACCGTGATGGTCTTACCAACATCACACGCGTGCTGTTAAGCACTGTTTGGCGCTGGGCGAACACCGTTTTTGACCTTTTTTGACGAACCCTTTCCGCGAACACCGCCGGGAATGTGCGAGCTGCGCCAAAACGCAAACCGCGACAACCGGTTACCGCGTGCCAACGATGAATAAATAAATCGCTCATCGGCCACAATTTCAAATCCGAGTAAATTAAGCCAGTCTTTAACGCGTGCAGGGGTAAAAAAGCGCCCTGTCCACGGTAATTTTTGACGGCTAAACGGCAGTAACTGCGCTAACCCACAAAAGCTAAACGGATTAAAACCGGTAATGGCAATATAACCGCCGGGAATAAGCGTACGATGAGCCTCACGTAATATATGATGTGGATCTGAGTGATACTCTAAACAATGGCTCATAATGCACGCATCTATACTGTGCTCATAAAAAGGCAGTTCGTCTATGTCAGCCACCACTCCGGTATAAGGGCCTGGCTCTGCAACGCATACTTGATGCTTAATGGAACTTTTGCTGGTATCTAACTCACCACTTAAATTACCCAATTTAAGCATATGATAGCCAAACATACGCGGTAACCACGGCGATAATTTGCGTTCTATATCACAACGTAAATAATCACCATGCGGAAACTGCTGCCATGACAACGGTTTGGGGCCTTCTTGAAAACTAAGGGCTGGTTTCATTTTATGAGCTCGTTATACTATGTGTTAACTGTCACTTTATAGAGCAATGTAACATGGTGCAAGTCAAAGCAATTAAAGCCTTTTCTGATAACTACATTTGGTGCTTAACCACCGAGCAGAATAACCAAGCGTGGGTGGTTGATCCTGGGCAATCAGCGCCAGTTTTAGAGCATTTAGCACAGCATAACTTAACCCTTGGCGGTATTTTAATTACCCATCATCATTATGATCATACCGATGGCGTAGCTCAATTAGTAAAGCAGTACCCTAACATCACAGTTTACGGCCCAAGTAATAGCCCATTTGAGGGAATAACAACGCCTTTAAATGAAGGTGACACAATTAGCGTTTTAAACATTCCATTTGACATTATAGCGACTCCTGGGCACACCCTAGACCATATTTGTTATATTAATGATGCACTGGCCTTTACTGGCGACACCCTATTTAGCGGCGGTTGTGGGCGCTTATTTGAAGGCAGCCCAGAGCAAATGTGGCATTCATTTAATAAGTTGCGAGTACTGCCAAGTGATTGCAAAG
>ENA-OQVM01005680-OQVM01005680.1-marine-metagenome-genome-assembly--contig:-NODE-5680-length-11824-cov-3.404103_pt1 | contig 11824 bp, 26 predicted proteins | sample MGYA00237776_ERZ505498 | MGnify/ENA primary metagenome ERZ505498 (study PRJEB26159, sample SAMN06265151) | marine metagenome | isolation source: Helgoland LTER site | place: Germany:Helgoland, sampling... | reverse complement strand
ACCAAGGTGTATGCGGGAAGAGTAACTGCGAAAGATTGACCGGATGCAACCGCGTCTACATCAACTACGCTACCGCTGACAGCGAAGCCGTCACCAAAGTCATAGGTGCCTGTTACAGACATGATGGTTTCTGGCATACCGGCTCGAACGCCTTTCGAAGGACCAACATCAATCAAACCACCAACTTGACCGCCCCACAACAGAGTTGGGTCGATTAAAGGCAAATCCGCTTGACCTAGAAACGAGAACTCATTCCCAGCCGCGATAGTTGCTAACATCAGTGCTTGCATGTTGCTATAGCCCATCGTCATCAAGAACTTGTCCGTTACAGCCCAACGCAACTCAAACTCCGTACCATCTGTCTTCACAGCCTGGTTTACAGTGATTGACTGTGCATTGAAGTCTGTGCGCTCCATTTCATAGGAAGACAACGCGAAGTAGAGACGATCGTCTAGCAAGCTTCCTTTCACACCGTATTCCATCAGCTCTGACGAACCGAAGGCATTGCCTGTAAATACGTTACCGACTTGTACTTCCGCTCCCTGACCCGCAATGACAGTGCTCTGCTCTGACATTGTTACATAAGGTACGAGACCGATTGGAGTTGACCAGCTTAGCGAACCTGACCACGATACACCACTAGGCTCATCTGAAGCAGTATTTACCGCAACGTCCACTCCACCTTCGGAAGATGTAAATGCTGAATCTGACTGTGTGAAGCCTTCAGGTGTCGTACTTGTCATATCAATTACGTCATAGCGTGCACCTAGAAGAAGTGAAAGCCCCGAAGCATGTGCAAAGTCTACCATTACCCCGAAACCTAGGTCAGTATAATCCCCAACATAATATTCGCTGTAGTCACTACCACTTCGAGTTGCCAGTAGTCTTCGATCCAGAGCCGTTGAAGGCCCCGTCAAGTCACGTCGGCTAAAGTATTCGTTATAGTAGTCATCACCATGAGTAAACTCAGTTCGTCGAATCGAAGGAGAAATCTGTACTGAAGTCGTCATTGATGACCCATCAAACACACCCGACAGAATCAACTGATCTTCAATGACCGATGCGTCATGAAACTGAGAAAACCCGTAAGCGTTCTCATTCAGGTTCTCATAGCTTTCGTAGAATAACTTATTCGTCAAAGTCCAAGAACCAAGAGCAACATCAACGTCGAAGTACAGAGTTGCCACTTTATTCTCTAAGGTGTCATCCGCAGCGATAAGTGTTGAAGACATGGGCAGAATTGCAGTTCCAACGTTCTCTAAGGCCATATTCGAAGAAGTGTAGTCATAACCGAAAGAAGCGTCTGACAGAGTAGCGAGATCCATCTCTTGTTGCCCGAAGAAGGCATAGAGAGCAAAAGGATTGATATTGCCTGCATAGTACTCATCGTGAGAGATAAAGCCGTCTCCAGATGTATCGAGTGGAGTAGGAGTACCGGTGATGTAAGTACCTGTGTCAATAAGGTCTTGAGTCAAACGGTTCCAGCCAGCGTTTTGGCTACCCTGATAGTCGTGAAGCATACCACCGAACTGAATTCTTACATTGTCGCTAAAATCCATATCGAATGATGCTTGAACGAGTGATTGATTGACGCCAGGAGCATTTGTGTAGAAGCTACCAGAATGTTCAACTTCTCCATAGAGGTAGTAGCCAGTAGGCTTTCCACTGATTGCTGCGGGGCCACCAACTTCGGCAGTAAGAACATTACGATCCCAGCTTCCACCAGAGTAGGAAATCTCTCCGATGCGCTCGGGAATGTAGCTGCCTGTTTCTTCGATACGGGCGGACTTGGGATTGAAGTTGAGGTAACCACCAATCTTACTCGGACCCATGATAGGTGACGCGGGTCCACGAACGATGTCTACTCGGTCAGAGGCTCCAATCGGGGTAGGATAGTTGCCGGGGTTATCGAGGCGTCGAATACCTCGAAAGTATGTCTCACCTGCAGTACCGCGTACATCAAGTGAGCCTGCGACACCGAAGAACGATTGTGTGAAAGTTCCAGGTGCTAGAACAACGAGTTCGTCGATATCCTGCATATTGAAACGGTCCATCATTTCTTCGGAGATTGTAGAAGCGCTTCGGGGTGTGTCTAGAATAGACTTCTCGAAGCCGAAGACGGATTCTACGCGTTCGCCGGGAAGTGACCCGAGATCTCCTTTGACGACGACTTCTTCCATATCATTGGAGGCATGAACCTCCAGTATGGCGAACGATGATAGTAGCAATAGCGGGATTGCCTTTCTTAACATAGTAACTCCTTTAATTTTCTTTTGTGGGTTTATGTATGATTTTTGTAGATTTGAAAAAATTCATCTTTTCTCAAGAATGTTATTATAATTGAATTAATTAAAAATGTCAAGAAGTATTTTTAGTCGTGTTGAGCCGCTTTAAATATACAGCCTATTATAGCACCTTTTTGGCTTGTGAAATTCTTAAAGTTGTACGTGAAGGGGGGCCTGCGCGCTACCATTATCACTGAGTCTTATAACCGCCCCCGCCTACTATCATTCACAATGATGTAGCAAAAAGTTGGCACGGTCTATGCATAGAGGGCGCGCACCACAATGGTGCAACGCTGCACCACTATAGGGCGCGCGTAACCTATTGATACTGTTAGAGATTTTCTAAATTACTATCACATTGATTGAAATCGTGCTCCATTATGGTGCAGCCATACCCCTAAAATAAGGCTCTATCCTGGGCAGGCGCGCGTAACCTATTGATTTATAAGGGAAAGAAAAAGTTGGCATGACTCCTGCATATATATAGGTAGACAAGAAAAAAAGAAGGATAAAAAAGCATGACAAAATACACACTCTGGAGTGAAGTGCAACGCGCGGATTTCTTGCCAGAAGACGGCAAGAGCTATCGCAAGATCGGGCAATATGTTGTTGCCTGTTCGTTCGATGCTATCGATGCGGCCGCGGCCGCTGGCTACAATGTCAAGGTTGGCGATAAAATCTCGCTGGCTAACGGCTTCGAGATTTCGCTATGAATCAGAACTATGCGGATCAATGTATTTATGATGCTGTGGCATTTTATGCTGCGGATGAAACGGCAACGGATGAAATGATTTCTGCCAAGGCCCAAGAGCTTTTTGAAATGGAGCGCCCAGAATATGATGCATGATCTAATCGTTCGCTTCATGCTCGCACTTTTTGGCACGATAATTGCCTTAGCAATTATCATGCCACTTGCAGGGTTACTCCTGCTTAACCTTATACCTTAAGCGCATATCGTTATGCTATTTCGGTATATAAAAGACTGGACAATTACAGAATACTTCTGTAAAATCCTACCCATGCAATCAAGCATTAACAACAAAAGGAAAGACATTATGTCAAACTATACTCCGGTTATCCTCGCAGAAATGCAATCGCAAGATTCTTTCGATTATGATTCTGCCTCTGCTTTCGCTTCGGCTCACGGCCTCAGCGTTCGCTCGGTTATATCCAAGGTCAAGCACCTCGGTATTTCCTATACGCCAAAGGCTAAGGTTGTCTCAACTGCTGGCCCGCGTATCACTAAAGCTGATTTGGTTGACGCTATCGCCCGCGCTATGGCGCTCGATGTTGATTCGATTCGCGGCCTTGATAAAGCTGATGCGAAGGCGCTTCGCACTCTGCTGGAACACATCGCATGAAGGTTGCGGCCTTCAGCGGTTGGATTGGCGCGGCTTGTATGAGCTGCGCCCCATTCATCATAGATACGCCAGCGGGTAAGGCGCTGGCAATTGTAGGGCTTGGACTCTTAACGATACAGGCCATTTGCAACCGGACAATAAATCTGGTATGCTTAAACCTCATTTCAATATTAGGATTTTCTTATGCACTTTATTTTTGATTTAGATGAAACGGTTATCGACTCAAGCCACCGGCAAGGTGAAACGCTTGCGGATTGGATAGCCTTGAACACTCGGGACAATATCCTAAAAGATACGCTTTTACCTCTGGCCGACCAGATGAAAGCGGCCTATCACAACGGGGACGTTGTGACGGTTTGCACTAGCAGGGTATTATCTGCCCACGATTTCGAGAGCTTCCGATTACTCGGTTTGCGCTTCGATAACCTACTGGCTCGCACTTTGCTCGATGGCAATGAAAACCCAGGATCTCTAAAATTGAGATTGTTGCAAGGCATGGCGAAACGTCAAAATATATCATGGCGGCAATTTTGCCGAAATGCTATAATGTTCGACGACAACGCCGACGTTAAAGAAACTCTAAACAGAAACGGACTCAAATGCTTTTGTCCGATAAACTACAATTCACGCAATAAAAAGGCCGCTTAATTATGAAACACTATTATCTTATTGTTGACACGGAAACGACCCGCCGAAATACGGTTGCCGATTTTGGCGCTGTTTTGGTCACTCGCAAGGGCGAAATTGTCGAGCAATTCGGCGCGATGGTTTTGGGCGAATTCGGAAAGAAACCGTTATTCTTTGACCCTTCCGCCTCTGATTCGGCTTTTTGGTCAGAGCAATCTGCCAAGCGCCGCGCTAAGGCTTACGATGCAATGCTAGAATCTGGTCAGCGCTCAATATCCTCACCGGCGCTTATCAATCTCTGGCTGGCTGGCATCAACGCACGATATACGCCCGTTTTGACGGCTTACAATATCGCTTTCGATTTTGGCAAATGCTCGAATACCGGCATCAATCTAGGGATTTTTTCTCAGCGTTTTTGTCTCATGAAAGCGGCAAAAAAGCACATTGGCACATTAGCGGAATATCACGATTTTTGCCATGATAATCGCTTTTTGACTCCTGCATTGCGACAGCCTAGCATGACCGCCGACACGATGGCGAAATTCATTCTTGGCTGGGAATTGCAAGACGAACCGCACACTGCATTGGAAGATGCGCGGGATTATGAAAACCCGATTCTGCAACGACTGCTGCAAGACTTGACCCGCGCGAAATTATTGGAGGCTGGCAAATGAAAACGAAAATTTTAGCGCTTGCATTTAAAGCATATATTGCCTATTCCATTACCGCCGACTTTCTGCTAATATGTGGCATTATCTACTTAATTATAGGAGCTTAACAATAATGAATCAGATTGAGACTTTACAGGCTGAGTTAAATGAGATTGTCGAAGGGCTAACGGGACCGGTTGCGGTCCTGTTAGAAGGGCGCGACACTGCCGGAAAATCTAGCACGATCCGCGAGGCTACGCATTATCTGCCCATGAATCGGTTTTCTGTCCATTTGAGCAAAAAGCCTAGCAAGCGCACCATGAAAAATTGGCTTTCTTATTGGGCGCATAAAATGCCACGCGGGAATCAGATCGTTTTTTATGATCGTTCATGGTATAGCCGCGCGATGGTTCAGCGCTTGAATGGCTGGTGCTCACCTAAGCAATACGACAATTTTATCAAATCGCACAAAATCTGGGAACGTGACCAGAATGTCACCATGATAAAAATGTGGTTATCGATTACTGAAGATGAACAGCACCGGCGAATTGAAAAGCGCAAAAAATCGCCCTTGACCTATTGGAAATTTTCGCCCAATGATGAACGCGCGCTTTCCTACTATGATGAGATGACCACGCTTAAAAATGCTTGTATCGATGACGATTGGATCCATGTTGATTACAATAATAAAAAGACTGGTATTGAGAATTTTTTGCGGGAATTAATATTCGCATTAGGAGAAAAATAATGAAAACTACGCTTGACGTTAGAAGACGGGCAACCGACCGAGAAATGAGAATTGTGCGGGATGCCCTTACAATAAAAAGAGAGACAGCCAGAAAAACTTATTTTGAGAATTTCGTCGTAATATCATTCTGCACATTTTGCCTCGCGGCGCTCGCGGCTTATATCAAATGCGGATGAGAATCATTCGCATTTGGCCCCATGTTTCACATGAAACACTCTGCAATAAAAAATCTGAGAAAAAGCTTGACTTTCCCAGATTTTTGGCGCGGGGGCGCCAGTGCGAAAGTGAAGTGGAAAACCTATGTGGCGCAGAAGCGATAGAAAACGTGTGTGCGGGAATGAGTAGTCTCTCACAGGCTTGGGCTAATTTCTCTTGACTTTTTTGGCGCGGGCGCGCCCATTATAGTGCCAAAGCGATGGCATGTCAAGAGTTTTTTAGGGTTATCGCATAAATAAATCAATGCGGTAGTCTCCGACAGCGCCAAAGTGTCAAAGTGATAAAGCGATAGCGCAGGCTGCGCCGATTATAGTGCCAAAGTGATGGCATGTCAAGTCTTTTTTACCTCCTCCATGTGAAAAACTTTCTTTGGTCTTCCACCAAGAAAGTTGTTGACATCCCAGCCACGGGCCCGTATAATTACCCCATCAAGACAAGAAAACAAACACAAAAAGGAAAAAATTATATGACAGCTTACACCGACAAGATGGTACTCGACATGACTTCCACTGGCTCTTTTACTTATGAGACCGCTTCGGCTTTCGCCGACCTGCACGGCCTCTCTGTACGCAGTGTGATTTCGAAAGTTAAAAACCTTGGCCTGCCTTACACGCCCAAAGAAGTTGTAAAGTCAACGTCCGGGCCTCGCATTACCAAGGCGGACATTGTGCGACTCATCGCAGATGCTTCAGGTGCAGACCCAGAAGCCCTGGCGGGGTTGGACAAAGCCGATGCTGGCTCACTCCGAGCGCTGCTCGCAGCTCTCCCGAGCTAATCCGAGTTATAAGCCGAGAAGCCCCGCTTAGGGGCTTTTTTGTGACAAATTTTTGGTAATTAGAGGAAAATTTCACTTGATTTTTGCAGCTTGCGAGCCCGCCCCGGATAAAATTTGTGTAAATTTACTGTAGTCCGGGCAAAAAATAGTTTGACATATTTAACTCTACCCCGTATAATATGTCCATACAAAAAAGGGAAAGACCAAATGATTATTCACATTATTTTAGATCCAGAGCAACTGGAAGTAGTATTTATGACGCCTTCGAACGTAGCGTTCAACAAAGTCATCGCTGGTTTAAGAGATGAAATGATTAACTATGACATGATTGAAGAAGACGACGATTATAGTGATGCTGAGCTCCTAGAAATGTATGGTAACTGGTACTACGATTCTTATAACACTGACCTTTCATGGGAAGAAGGTAATCGATAGTGGAAGATAAAGCTTTCAATGAGTTGCTGGAGAGTGTAAAAGAGATGGACGATATAATTATGGATGCTAATGAATTAAGATATAGATTTACAAAGTTAGCAGAGAGTTATAGCCATTTTTATGTATTAAACGCGTTATTAGCAATGATGACACAAGACCAATTAAAGGAGTATTATGACTATTTTAATCAATTACATCCAGCATATTATGACGAAGATGGAAACGAGATTCAATGATTATTACTGGATAGAAGCATTAGAAGTTGTAGGAATAGTAACCGTTATAGGGAGTATTTTATATGGAATATAAACAGGAATTACAGGTAATGTTTTGGAAAGGAGCGGTTACGGGATATCTTTTCGGTATCTTTATGTTACTCGCTATTCATAGGGCATTCTCATGAGTTATTGGAACTACAGAGTGGTAAGTAGAGAAGATTACTACGGAGTACATGAGTGCCATTACGATGATGATGGACAAGTAGAGTTCCTAACTGAATACGCGGTAACAGTGACGGGTGATGATATTGAGGAACTAAAGTGGGTACTACACCACATGGAAGCAAATTTAGCGCTACCAGTTATTGATTACGAAACACTAAAGGAGATCTAGAATGACAAAGATGGAAATAGCAAGAACTACAATCAACATGGTGAGTCAATACTTTGACCTCGATGTGAAGGTGAAGCTCGTTCCATCGCATGACGTTCAGCCTGATTACAATGCTTACTGCACAGAGGTCTGTGAAGGTGAGTATGAAATCAATGTAAACCCTAACTTTGTACTTAACTGTGAAGAAGAAGAGTGGGTGCAGATTATTGCACACGAGATGGTTCATGTAAAGCAACATGAAAACGATGGGCTTTCGTTAGAGGTGAGAGCCCATTACTTTCGTGGGACTTGGTATGACCCAGAAGATGATTATTGGTTTAATCCCTGGGAGATAGAAGCCAGAGGCTATGAAGCAGCATTCTGGGCAATGTACGCAAACAATTGGAGTAAATTTGTATGACGTGTGAAAACAGAGTTTATTATGTCGTGCCTAGTAATGGTTACGACTATAGAGAAGTATCGGTTGCCTGTGGGCGAACAGATTATTACGGTCAGCAGAGGTTTTGTGATGACTGTGAGGCTAACCCTGCTGATGTCGAAAACGCAGCAGCAGACAATGCTTGGCTGAAAAGTGCTGGCTGGGGAGAAATGTGAGTAATATGGAACATTTAAAGAAGTTCAGTGCAGACATAAAAGATACATTTAAAGCACGAAAAGTATATGAAGCAAGATGGGTTTGGTATCACACCATTCTAGCAGTAGAGCTTCTTATCATTATTTTCGTGCTCTTAGGAATATTGGTGAAAATATGATGATAAATGAACCAGACTTCTGGAAAGTAGTAGTTATACTAATTGGAATTGGATATTTAATTGGAGGTTATGTATGAGTGAAGTAGAAGAATTGCGAGCTGAAATTGCGCGATTAAAAGGACAACAACAGGAAGACAAACTAACGATTGGCTTCGGTAATAAAGGCAATGTAAAAGTTGGAGGCAAGGCATTAGGTCAGCGGTTTCCTGTGACGTTGTATGCCCCGTCGTGGCTTAAAGTATTAGACCAAGCTGATGAGATTCGTCAGTTCATTGAAGACAACAAAGATCAGCTTACTTGGGAGCGATAGTATGAAAAAACCAAATAATTGGAAAGAGTATGTAGACGTAATTGTAATCATGATGGTTATATTTCTAATGGTGGAGCATCTAGGGTGAAAAATAAACAACAAGCGCTGGAAGATTTAAATAAAAAATATAATAAAACTCTAAATCTTCTTGAGGATGATAAGGAAACGAAATTGGAAAAACAGAAAGCGGCTTGGGAAGATTGGGTAGACCCAATTATTATGAGTTCCATAGCTATCTTTTTCATTTTTATGTTGGCTTTACTTTTGGCGGAGATTATATTATGAAAGTATTTTTAGATGTGTTGCCTGATGGAAAGCATTATGGTTTTCCGAAAGAAGTACCTGAGTCATTAGTTACAAAGTTTGGTGGTGAAGATTATGAGCTAAAGCCAGGTTGGAGAAAGTGGGCAACTGAGCAAGGTTATCCTGGGGTTGATGGAAAGAATGTTCAGTGGATGCACTACTATGAACGATGAGCAAATGCTTGACGCTCTAGTAAAGAGGCAACAAAGTGCCTTGGCTCTCTCTGATGAGAGGGTGCGAAGGCTTTTAATATTATTACTACAAAAAGTGAGGCAACGATGAGAAATAAAGTATTTGTTCTAGTGGAAAGTGGTACTCCTAATGGTGGTGTGAAGGGTGTGTATACTCAGTTTGAGGTTGCCACGAAGATGGCAAACGCTATGAAAACATTAGAAGATTCTAATGCCACCTATAAAATTCACCCAGTTGACTTAGACTTTATTGACTTTGAGCTTATCGGTAGAGCGATTTTTAAAAAAATGCTTGACAACCCACGCGATTATGTAGTATAATGAGTACCATGACTGTCATTCAATTTCCAGAAAGCCCTCGCCTCAAGCGGGGCCGTTACTTGCTAGATTTAGCCGAAAGTAAGATGGCTACTATAGATAAGTTGCACGAAGAAATGGAAGCAGTCATGTTGGAGTTTACAGCTCTACAGGTGTCCCTGGCTCCCGTAGAGATGAGTAAACTATTGGATCAACCTTACCAGATGGAGATTGATTTTGTATACTAAAGAGCAAGTAGATTTTATGCTGGAAACTTACAGCGGGGCCGAAGACAAGCAACTCGTCATAGACGATATCGCTATAGCTCTAAGCAAGAGCCGTCGTTCGGTTATCGGAAAGTTATCAAGGCTTGGAGTCTATGAGAAGAAAGTGTATCTCACGAAACGAGGTGAAAACCCCGTAACGAAACAGGAGCTAGTACACTTACTAAGTACGAAAATGAAGCTAGACTTAGAAAGATTGGAAGGGCTTGACAAAGCCCCGAAAGAAGTTCTAAGGTATATGCTAGAATCTTCGTGCTAGAGATGATATGTGTTGCCCTAGCGGTTTACTTCGAAGCCCGAGGTGAATCGCTAGAAGGCCAACGTGCCGTAGCTTCAGTGGTGTGGAATCGTCGCAATGACGAGAGATGGCCCAACCATACCTGTGAAGTAGTAGCTCAGAAAGGTCAGTTTGAAAGCTGGCCTCTCATTCGAAGTGAATTTCCTAGACTCTATGGAGCCGAATATTTAGACCTCCCACCAAATGAGAGTATGAAAACTGCTCTTGCCCATGCGTCATATACAGCAGAGACGCCAACCACACCAGCATTGTTTTTTGCCCAACCAGACCTATTAAAGTATAAGCAGCTAGAAATAATAGGGAATCACGTTTTTTATACTACTCACGACTAGAACAGGTTTTACCGACTCGCGGGGCCGGGGCACATCTATCGACTAGAGAAAACTTTTCCATGGACGTAAAAATCAGTACAAATCTTCCTTAAATTTACAGTAATCTCTTAGTTTCTCAGTAAAAAGGGAGTGTAAATTTATTAAATATAACTCGACCCTTAAACTTAAAAGACCGCATGACTTACTTAACATATAGTTAAATATTAGTATGCGGTCTTCGTGGTTGATTCGTACATCTGTTTACAAAAATTGCTTACAGATGAATGTAAAGTGTTTACGTAATCTCTCGATAAACTCTTCTAAATATCTTTCGTAGTATTACTCTTCCGCCCCAGACTGCTTACGCGCTAGGGGCGGAGGTAATAATCAAACGATATAAGAAGAACCTTCGAGATTACGTTTGGAGAAGAAGAAGTTGTTGTATTGGCTTCTGCGGGGTCTCATCATGCTTTACATAATATTTAATTATAATAGCAGACTGAAAACAAAATGTCAAGATTTATTTTTCTCATCTATAAGGGATTGCTGCACAGCCTTGAGAAATTCATCAAAGCCTTTTTCGTCCTCCAACATAAGTGCGATTGCTAAATCTTTTTCTTTGCGTGCTTCTTTGATTTTATCAGAAAAAGAAAGCCCCACTACTGCGGGGCCTCATCATACGTCTCTCTTGCTAACTCATTCGCTAAATCACTCTGTTCCTTACTAGCGGGAGGAACGAAGAACACACCTTTCGAAAGCCTTCCAGTGTCGTCCCAAACATACCAAGCATAGTCAGTCGCATCAGTTCCTCGCCCCGTGAAGGACGGTCGCTTCGACAATACATGCAATGCCGTAGGAGTATTCTTCTTCCACCACTCATGACGCCCAATACTACCAAGAAAGTTAATTCTTAGTAGCATGAGGCAAGTATTACTATGTGCTAGTGAATGATCGATAAACTCCTTAGCGATACTAAAGGGAGGATTTGTAAGAATCAGATCCGTACCTTCATTCCATTGAAAGAAATCTTTATCCTCAGTAATCTCACTATAGGTGCAAGTTAAACCGCACTCCTCTTCGAGAAAGTACTGAATGCGACCATCTCCTCGACAAGGCTCGTGAGCGTTCTCGAAGAGTGACCAATCTATTTCTAGATTCTCATAACACCACGGCGGAGTGGCGTAAAAATCTGTGGCGTTAAGCCGCAGCCCTGTTTTTTGTCTTGACATGAATTGTTCCTAGCTTTGTTTGTTTATTGGAGAGTAGTGTACCATCGTAATTATAGAAACTATACTCGTCCCCGTATTCTCCTGTGCGAATAATTACATAGGCTCGACCAGGTCTATTGTAGTCTGGTCCCACCCTAATA